>Ga0222635_1000121_pt1 | contig 42822 bp, 33 predicted proteins | sample AntAcemetagen139_FD_179809 | JGI IMG/M metagenome (GOLD analysis project Ga0222635, IMG submission 179809) | Saline water microbial communities from Ace Lake, Antarctica - #139 | ecosystem: Environmental > Aquatic > Non-marine Saline and Alkaline > Saline | place: Antarctica: Ace Lake...
GTGATATTGAATTAGCTTCTGATACCACAGATTCAGATGGCTACTATTCATTATTCGGCAATCTGGGGACGGGATACCGAACTCTTGTTCCGGAGCTTTCAGGTTATACTTTTGTACCGGAAGTGGATTACCCGAAAATGCCTCAGGCAGTAATTCAGTCTTATGACTTTACTGCAACGGCTGAGTGATTACAGTAGAAGTTAAATAATATATTTTAAATAAAAGGGCAGAGGTCGAAAACGGCCTCTGCTTTTTTATTTATATTTTACCAAGAGTATCCAAAACACAGAAATTGATAAAAAGTGAAAACATATACTTTGACAATTTTTAGCTGCCCCGTATTATTTTCCTATATATTTAAATTATTTTCAATTCACTTTAACAGCCTTCGATTATATTTTGTTATGGGGGTAAGTTTAGAAAGTATAAACAGTTGAAAACCGGATCAAAGCTGAACTGGCTGCATTCAAGTCGAAAGTGCATAACCCCAAGATTGTTTGACATTAATCCCAGTAAGTTCTTCAAATACCTCGTAGGGAGTTTTGAAATTTAGGCATTTACGTGGTCGATCATTAAGTTTATGCACTGCATCAATGACGGCTCCATTTTCAACATCAATCAGTTCCATTGATTTAGGAAAATACTGACGTAAAAGACCGTTAGCATTTTCATTTTGCCCTCTCTCCCATGAATGGTATGGCTTGGCAAAATAAGTTTCACCGGACAGTCTTTCGGTGATCAATTCGTGACCGGTAAACTCTTTACCATTGTCGAAAGTGATCGTTTAAACAAACCTTTGAAAAAGATGAAGTGCTTGATCATTGCCTCCGTTATGAGTCGTGCTTTCTTTCCCCGTAGAGGAGCTGCTAAGCGTGAAGGTGAGTGCGCATTACCCGGGGAGGTCTCATGTCATGCCTTTGTGCTACCGTTGCCGTGAGGCGGCGGGATGTGATATGAGAAGTCAGCCGAGGGCATAGTTGTCTGCTTCGACCGTAGATAAAGGCCCGAACTTTACATTAAGGAATGGAAACTTTTGTTGTGCATGTGTTTGGAGGCATAGAAGACATGACTGAGATGTTGTGTGCTCACACAGAGAGTACTGGACGGAATCCGGGAGGGCATCTGTGAGTATGCCAAGGCACACATTGATGAAAGAGAACCCCATCCCTGAAGCTCAGTGCTTGATCGAGTGTATGGTCGAACGCGATAAAATGGTGAAAGCCCTGAATCGTGTTATCTGCGCTTGAGAAATTAAGAAGCTTCAGAACAGCATTAATGTAAGGAACAGCCGTGGTATGGAACCGTATGCCCGGTGGTGTGAGAGATGGCGGGGGTAATCCCGCCATCTACTCTAGATGAATATGTTTTGCTCTGCAACTGATATAATATCGGTAGAAAATTTCAAAGAAAATAAGAAAGCGGTTCTAGAAACACCCTCTTTTTTTATAGTCCCTGAAGATAGCTCGGAAAAAGCAAGAAGTGCAGGTTTGAGCCATTATTCATTGTCTTTGTCGATTTTTACAAACCTACTGGATATATCCAAGCGCTTTCAGTGCTTCAAGATTAACCTTTTCTCCCGCACTGTCTTTTTCTTTGGGAAGGTCATAGCGCGGAAGATGTTTTGTTTCCCAGTCCGATAATTTATTTTCCATAGCTTCTGCTAGATTCGGATAACGGTCAATAAGGTTATCTTTTTCTTCAGGGTCTACAACAATATCATAAAGCTCAGACAGCTTGTTTTTTTCGTACTTCATATATTTATAATTATTTTCATACAGTGCCCGGTGTTTACCGGTTTCAAAACCGTAAAACTCTGAAACCGTTTGTTCCGCATCTCTTCCGAAAGGTGAAGCAGAAATATCTTCCGGAACGGGAAGACCGCAGATTGATAAGATGGTTGGGAAAAGATCACAGAGATTGATCCTTTCTGACTTGAGTCCAATCTTTTCTTTTTGAGGAAACTTGATAATAAGCGGTACATGTATGGAACCATTGTAAAGCGGCCCCCGGTGAGCTGTGTACCCATGCCCCCGGAACAGCTCCCCGTGGTCCGAAGTGACAATAATCAGGGAAGAATCATATAGCCCCTCTGCTTTCAAACTTTCAAACAGGTCGCCGAGCTGCTGATCAAGGTAGGCCACTTCCGCATCGTAAAGCGCCAGCTGATGGTTAACCCATTCTTCTTGTTCCATGCTTTTTTTGGTACGGTTCCAAAAAAGTTTCAGACTATAAAGCTGGGGAAACGGTTCAGCACAAAAATTAGCCAGAAAAGGCCGGGGAGGAGAATACTGTTCATGGGCATCCAAATAATTCATGAAAAGAAAGAAAGGATCCCGCCCGAACTGACTTAGCATCTTCATGCCTGCCGTGTTAATGTCATCAGCAGAACGGTAAAACTTATGATGCTTGGGTGTAATTCCGGTGATGCGGCTGAAAAAATGAATCAACGGCCGGAAAGGAAATGTTTGATAGATATTACCGATATTCCAGGACAGATCAACAGCTTGAAACCCCTGCGTCAGCCCATTTTGTTTAATAAAAAGAACATTTGATGATACTGCACCGGTTTTATATCCTGCGTCCCGGAATCGCTCAGCCAGTGTGTGAAAATCCTCTGATAAGGGATTATGAATGGGGTCTCCGACAATATTGAGCTTACCGGTTCCCGGTTTACCATGACTGCCGTGCTCAACCGGATAGAGACCGGTAAACATGGAGGCATGGGAAGGGACTGTCCACGAAGAAGACGCAATACAGTTTTCAAAGACAAGAGAATCTTTCGAGAACTGTTCAAGATTAGAAGTTTTATTTGGACCTCCGTAAATGGAAAGACGATCGGCCCGGACGGTATCCATTACAATAAACAATATCTGGCTGACTTTTCTACCCTGGAAATGAGTCGTCTTTGCTGGAATGTTAAGATCGAGGGAATGGTATTTCTGAAAATTATAAGCAAAACAGCCTGTTAAAAAAAGCAGCGTTAAAACAAAAAGCAGCCAGACAGAAAGATACTTCCCTTTTAAAATCCGCTTGTTGCATAAAGTGAAAGCCACATAATACAGGACAAAAACAACCGGCACCCCTGTGATATATAAAACTGCAGGAAGGGCGGTGTTTGATACAGGTAAATGCAGTATATTTTTTACACAGATAAAAAACCATATCAGTAATTTATAGTGGGGCAGGTTTGAACAAAAGTGAAAGAAAAACATGACCGCTGTTATTTCAGGAATAAAAAGCATTGCAGGAAAATAATCCCTTGCAGACTGCTTCTTTGAATAAAACAGGGCAAATACAACAATGGCCAGCGCCCAGACAACAGATAAATTACGGTCAAAAGATACAGGCGCCTGATCCATAAACCAGTTACCCATGGGAAAGTAAAGTCTTCCAGAAACACCGTAAAGAAGAGTAACAGGCAGAAGAAAGAACAGACACCGGTAAAACGGTTCATTTTGAACAGAATTTTTTCTCTTTACTGCAAAGAAAAAGAAGAAAAGACTGCACAAAAAACCCAGCGAGGTCCAAACCAGAACATTTAAAAAAACTAGCTGAACAGGATAGCTTAAAGGCGCAAATCTTTCGGCAACGACCATGTACAACGAATCAAACACTGTTGCCATAAGACCAACAGCAAAACCAAAGATCAGACCCTGCTTAATGACCTTATGACAGGACACCATACTAACCTTCTGTACATTTAGTTAAAATATATTTAGGATCAAGTTGAGCTGAAGATTTTATAGAACAATATCTGAAAACTTGAAATCACAGCTTTTGATTTAAACTAGAAACACACCATGTTTTTAATAAAAGAGTATACAGGAATCAGCCTTCAGTCAAAAAAAGTATAGAAATTGATGAAGGGTGTGTCAAGATAAACTTCAGCACAGTATACACAGCAAGGAACCATTAGGTGGAATTTCATCTAAACTTATTCCAAGTTAGTCTTTACAATACAAAGAACCTGATGTTTACTCAGGTCAAATTCACATTATGTCCTTTACTCTTTATTTATTTATTTATAAGAATATCATATAATAAATAATCTTTAAAAAAAACTTCTTACTTCAAACAAACTTGGCTTCAATTTATAAAGCGACTCACCATGGTCTATGATAAAAAACTTTTAAAATATAATTTTTTTTACAAAGCAACAGCCATTATCATTACCCTTTTGTTCCTAAATCAGTTTTGGGAATTCTTCCATGACGATGCATATATTGTCCTAACCTATTCCCGAAATCTTCTGGAAGGCAACGGGCTTACCTGGACTGCCGGCCAAAGAGTTGAGGGCTGCACTCAGTTTCTTTGGGTCATCCTGATAGCTGCAATTGGATGGTTTAACATTGATCTCATTTTGGCATCAAAACTTTTAGGAACCTTCTTTGCTTTATCTACTCTGCTGCTATTTTTTAATGGCAAGGAGAAGAACATTCCCCTCGGTGGGCTTCTGCTTGCTACAAACTGTTGTTTTACATTCTGGGCCTGCGGCGGACTTGAACCTGTGGCGTGCGGGTTTTTTATTTTTTCAGGATGCACTCTTTATTTAAGAGACAACAAAAGCAGTTCTCTTTTTTTTATAAACGGGATCATATTCTGTTTTGCAGCTATGACAAGGCTTGAGGGCCTGCTTTTTTTTGGAATGACATTTTTCTTCATTCTATTTTTAGATTCTCTCCCTTTCAAAATGCGCTTTAAAAAAGCCGTTTTTTTTGCCTTAGGTTTCCTTATTATTTTTCTACCATATTTTATATGGCGCTTTGTTTATTTCGGCCATTTATTTCCCTGTCCTTTTTATGCAAAAGGCGGAACGAATATCTTCAAAATGCTTTTCGGGGCGCGATATTTATTCTATTTCCTGGCGACGTTTGGTTTTCCTCTCATACTAATTCTCTTTGTGAAAAATTTCAGAAATTTTGTTACCAAACGTATTTATCTGATTTCTCTTTTATCTGCTTACAGTTTTTATGTCTTTATTATTGGCGGAGACCATATGCCGGGATTCAGATTTTTTGTACCCATATTGCCTCTCTTTTATTTACTCATAGGTAACAGTTTCAATGAGATACGGTTCAAGTGCTCCCCGATAACATTAAACTCAGTTGCCATACTGATCATAGCCATAAATTGTTATTTTTCAATAAGCATGATTCCCTTCGGCCCAAAAGCAACCATCAAGGCTTTAAAACCCCATCTTCAGTTTATTGTCTGTCAGAAAGTACCGGATGCGGCTGCTTACATGGGAAAACATGTGGGGATTTATATTAAAAATAATTGGCCAAAAGATTCAATTATTGCTCTAAATGCAGCCGGCGCAGGGCCTTACTATTCCAAAAGGAACTGTATTGATATGCTGGGGTTAAATAACTATACCATTGGACAAAGAGAAGTTGCCTTAGATACTGTATTTTTATTCAATGACAAACAAAACCTTACAAAACTATTTTCGTCTAATGGCAGATCTGAACTTACAAAACTGATCCGAAGCAAATACTCGTTCTGGCAACTAATGCCCGGTCATGGTAAAGGAGACGGTAGGTATGTTCTTTCTCAAAAGCCGGATTATATAATCATGGGTCCAGCTGAGGGTGATGAATTACCATGGTTTCTGGGTGATCAGGAACTTTTTGATTCCCAGGATTTTCAAAATAATTATGACCTAAAAACTGAACGTATTCTGTTAAGTGATGATTTTCATAAATATTACGAGTCGTCAAAAACAGGAGTATTGAAATTTAAATATTATGTGAGAAAAAATACTGGGTAAGTAATCTGGTTCAAAACAAACTTTACTCCGGGTATCGGACCGACTCTCACTTAGTATGTATTAAAATTCGTTCGCAAGCCACAGTTCATTATGTGATGTGATACGCTAATAAGGATTTTCAAATGCTGTCAAAAAATTTCAAGATAACCTTTTTTTTATCCCTGTTAGTTTTTACTCTTTCCTTATACGCCAACCTTTCGAACTTCATTGATGACCCCGAGTTGCTTGCCTTATTTCCGCCATTCATAAAAGGTGTAGACGTTACCTATAATACTCATTTGGGCGGAGAATATTATTTTATGGCCCAATCAATTGCGGATGGAAAAGGTTTCAGTAATCCTTTTAATGAAAGTACCGGTCCGACAGCCTGGATGCCGCCAGTTTATCCTCTTTTGCTGGCCTTACTGATAACACTTTTTAAATCTAAACTTATTGTTGCAACTATCATTCTTTTTGCAAAAAATATAGTTTTAATATTTACAGGTATCACAATCTATAACATTGCTAAAAAAACCTCAAAAAGATTAAAGCCTGAATGGATATTATTCATCTACCTAATCTTTCTTATTAGCTTTTTCCGTTGGTTCTTCCAAATAACCCATGACATTTGGTTAATATTATTTTTCATAAATTTGATATTTATTTTCGGTATCCGCATATGGGAAAAAAGGCTTACGCTAAGAGCATCTATCCTCTGGGGGTTGATAGGTGGTGGAGCAGTCTGCACAAGTCCTGTAGTAGGATTTACTTGGGGGTTGCTGACTATTTTTAGCTTCTATCTCTTCATGAAAAACAATACCCCTTTAAAGAAATTCTTAATTATTTCAACAGTCATTTGTTTACTAATTAATTCCACTTGGACGATTAGAAATTATATAATTTTTAAAAGTTTTATTCCTGTAAAGTCAAACCTGTTCTACGATGCCTACAAATCCAATTTTGTTAAGGAAAACGGGATGCCGGATGAATCTTTTCTGCTAAATTTCCATCCTATCTGGTCTCACCATCCGGAACACATAACTGATAAGAACGAATCAAAAAACCATGCAGCCTGGAACTCCCAAAAAGTTGAGTTTGATTCATACAAGCTCCTCGGCGAAAAAAAATACCTTGAAAACTATGAGAAAAAATTTAAACAAAGATTAGCTGAACAGCCACAATTGTTTCTTAAAAAAGTTTTTAAACGATTACTGGCCATCACTCTAGTTTACTATCCCTACAACTTGGAATACGAGTCCAAGTTTTTAATCTGGAAAAGTATTGTCCATGCTTTCCCTTTTTGTTTTTTATTGCTGGCACTCCTGTTCCAAGGGAAAAGGTCTGTACAATTTGGATGCGCTGTTTTTATATATATTTCTTTTCTTACCCCATACCTGTTGGTATCTTATTATATTAGATACTCTATTCCACTTGTTCCCCTTCTTGCCTTATTTGTTTTTTGGGGAGTAGACATGATTTTAAATAGAAACAGGAAATAGAAAGTTTTATGAAGCTAGGGTCGTAACAAAGCACTTGTCAACTCAACGGGAAAAGAAGATTATGGGTTTTAAATACATAAAAAAGGGATTGCTGCTGGGAGTGATTACGGGGCTTATTGTAACTACGTTAGAGGCCTTTTTTATGCTATCGTTAAATATTTACATCCCGGTAGCCTATCCGGTCTCCTTACTGCTTTTCAATGTTCTCTTTTGGGCATTGTTTGGAGTTCTGGCTGGCTGCTTCCTGGGATTATTCATAGCGAGGAATCCCGGCTCCGAGGAAAACGAGAGCTTTTGTTGGATCTTTTTTTACTATTTTTTTCTCCACCCCCCTGAAACTGCTCTGGGTTGACTCCTCATCAACAAAAAACATGCTGTACTGTTCACTGGTAGCATCATCCATAGTTACGATCAGATCCCAGAGCTGCTCCGGGACCCATTCGCGCTGACTTGCATCCTGGTGTAGCATCATACCCGGCATTGCCGCACGCTCACGCCGCTTGCGATGGGCTCCCTTGCGCTTTGCCAAGCCGGCCTCCTGCAGCCTGTTTTTTACCCACGTATAACTGCGCGTGCCTCCTTCCCGGCGGTACCATGCATGAAAATGTCTCACATTCCATCCGCGATACTCGCTTCTATACTTATCTTGCAGAGACATCACTTCATCAACCGGTGCCCGGCGATGGGAGGCCTGGCTGAGCCTTTTGTCATCAGGCCTTCCATCCCCCAGGCTTCATAACGATCTCTATATCGTCTGAAGCTCCTGCCGCATACTCCTAAAACCCTAGCTGCTTCTTCTTGACTTAATCGCCCTTCCTGCCAGCCATAATAGGCATCCTCGAATCGCATCTTCCGTATCTCCTGCAGCACCTCTGTCCGTTTCATAAGTCACCTCCTAAGGTGACTCTAAACCGGACAGTTCATGTGCTACAAGACCGGACAGATTATAAACTCCCAAAAATAGAAAAAGGTATTCTTGATTATTAAGGACAGAGCATGATAAAATATTTATACTATTGTATTTGTGTGAGAATAATTTGGACTCTAACTATCGGGAATAGAAACGAAAGCAGCTAATGGATTTATATAGTCGCATCGTGGAAGGCGTATATGCCTGTGCCGGAAGATTAACCGCGAACAATGCCTGGCAGATCTTCTGTGAGATCCAGAAGGCAGAAATCCGGAGTTTGGCCGAAATTGAATCCCTTCAGTGGAACCGGGTAAAGGCGCACATCTCTTTTGCCTATGAACATGTTGAGATGTACCGTTCGCTCTGGAAGGCGTTAGATATTCATCCGGAGGATATCAGCAGCCGCAACGATTTGATGAATATCCCGGTTGTGAGCAAACAGACTCTGGTTGAACAGCCGATGGAAAAGAAGCTGGCATATGGTAATTTGAGTAGTGGTCTTGTGCCGGTTCATACTTCCGGAACCACGGGTCAGCCTCTTCAGGTTTTTATGGATAGCGAGGGATACAACCAGCAGTATGCCAATTTGCTTTACGGTTATTATCTTACGGGCTGGCGGCTGGGTAAAAAAATGATAACTGTCAGAAATTATTCCCATGGCGATTATGAAAACAGGTATTCTCCTTCTGGTCTGGCCCATGAACCCTTTCCCCTGCTTCGAAAATTGGTGTATCGGCTGTTTCACCGCAAAAGATTTTTGCCGCCTCTCCAGAAAGGTATGCAGCCGGATGAAAAAATGCTTGAGGACGCTGTCCGGGAGATCCAGCAGACCGCCCCTTATTTTCTTGAGGGTAATGGTTATTTCTGGTATCTCTTGGCCCGTTATGTAAAGGAGAATGGAATTAAGATTCCGTCTGTGGGTGCGGCTGAAATCGACGAGGTTCCTCTTGCTGCCTCTCAGAAAAAAGTTATTGAAGAGGCTTTCAATTGTAAAACTTATGATGTGTATGGTTCGCATGAACTGGGGGTTGTCGCCCATGAATGTTCTGCCGGGATGGGCAATCATATTTTGTCCCTTTCCTATAATGTTGAAATTCTGGAGGAACACTCTGATAAGGAAGTTGCCCCTGGCAGTATTGGCAGGGTTGTGGTGACAGATCTGACCAACCGGGTGACGCCCCTGATCCGGTATGATACCGGTGATCTGGCCACACGGATCAGTAAACCCTGTTCCTGCGGAAGAGCCTTTCCCCTGATGGGTCATATTGAAGGACGGATGATCAATTCAGTTATGATTAATGGAACCCGCTATACAGAGCGGTTTTTTCAGGATATTATTTTTGGGTTTGAAGATGTTATAGGCTTTCAGATTAACCGGGAGGACGAGGGGTCGGATAACATAAAAGTTTCTTTGCTTACCCGGTCTGACGGTCTGAAAGAAAAGGTTGCTGAGGCGCTAAAAAATGCTGTGGGTTGTTCCGTTAAGGTGGAAACGGTAAATAACATTGACCTGGAAAAATCCGGAAAAGCCCGGTGGGTAAAACTTTAAGAGTAGCAGGATAGGTAATATGGAAGGAACAGGTTTTGTCTATCGCAATCCCCTGGCATATAGATTGCTGATGCGCTTGCTGTACGGCCGGTCATATCGCCGGCATTATTTTGCACTGATTCGGGAGATCGGCAAGATGAATGTGTTGGAACTATGCTGCGGAGACTGTCAGATCGTTGATTATTTTAAAGATAATTCCTATAGGGGTCTTGACATTAATCCGGTTTTTGTGGCAAGTGCCAGAGAAAAAGGGCTTGATGTAACTATTTCTGATATCCGGGAAGGGGAGATACCCGAGGCCGAGTGTATTCTGATTCACAACAGCCTTTACCAGTTTTATCCCGATCACGAAGGATTGATCAATAAGGCGCTGGCGAGTGCTTCTGGAAAAGTAATTATCAGTGAGCCGGTTATCAACCTGGCTTCCTCTCAAAACAAATTGATTGCTTTTATTGCCAATAGCCTGACACGTGTAAACAGCAAAAAGGGAGATTCGGCCAGCAAAAGATTTAACCGGGATGAGATGGAAACAATATTTAAGCATTTTAATGCGGAGAAAGTTGAATTTCTGGGCCGAAATTTGATGGGAGTGCTTTCGGCATCTTAACTTTATAAAGGACATTAGTACATATGGGTCTGAAAGGCGCACTAACAACCTGTTCCTCAGCATTTAAAGGTTATGTTTTAAAAAAGCCCAGCCCGATGAATGTGGTTCTGACGACCAATACACGCTGTAACTTTCAGTGCGATTACTGCAAGATATGGGAACGTGATGAGGGGGAGCTGAGCACAGCTCAAATCGAAAGCCTGATTGATCAGATGGCAAGGCTTGGAACCCGAAGACTTGGCCTGACTGGCGGCGAGCCGCTGCTTCGGGAGGATATAGGCCACATTATCAGCTATGCTAAATCGAAAGGCCTTTATGTCAGTCTGAATACAAATGGTGCCTTAGTTTCCGAAAGGATAAATGATCTTAAAGATCTGGATCTTCTAAGCCTTTCTCTGGATGGTCCCGAGGCGATACACAACCTTCAGAAAAAAGATCATGCTTATCAGGGGGTAATGGACGCTATCCGGGCCGGTAAGCGCAGTGGAATGAGCGTTGTTACCACAACAACGCTGACCCGAAACAACCTTAATGTTGTTGATTTTATTTTATCAAAGGCGGAGGATATGGGTTTTAAATCTGCGTTCCAGCTTATTCACCACCCGTTGGCAGCCTCAGGCGAAGATGCAGATGCTTTTTTACCTCAGCCGGAAGAATATCGGCAGGTTTTGAAAAGACTTATTCAATTTAAAAAACAAAGCCAAAAACTCATTTTAAATTCACTTCGCTACTTTGAGATCCTTCATGCTTGGCAGGACTATACCCGCCCGGTGCTTGATGTCTCACCGTTTTCGGTGCGCTGCTGGGCCGGGCGTTTTTTTGTCCATATAGATGTCAATGGAGATGTTTATCCCTGTCATCAGCTTTTAAAAACAACAAAAGCACCGAACTTTTTGGAAACATCTCTTGAAGATGTACTTAATAATATTCCGGATCATGCCTGTGCAATATGTATGGCCGGAGATTATCTGGAATACAACCTTTTGTTTTCGCTCAATCCAAATGCAGTAAAAAATATTTTGCAAGCGTTGTAAAGGGTACGTCCTTTGCTTTAATATAATCGGGGAAAATTATTATGAAAATAGCTGATTATCTGAACTGTGCATGGCAGGCGATTGACAGCAAAATAGCAAAAATAACAGGTAAAACTCCGCGAGGTCCGCTGGTTGTTTTTTTATCTCTGACTGAACGCTGCAATATGTGCTGCAAGAAGTGTACTATTGGTAAAGACCCTGATGCTCATAAAGAACCGGAGCTCAGCCGGGACGAGTTTTTCAGCATTCTTTCACAACTGGCAGCTGTTGGAAATAAGGTTGTTGCCCTTTGGGGAGGGGAACCTTTGCTGAGCAGAGATCTATTTGATATTATCCGCGAGATACGCCGTTTGGGAATGATCCCATACTTAGTGACAAACGGGCATCTTTTAAACGAGAAGAACGTTCAAAAGCTGGTAGCTGCGGACGTAGGTTCGGTCTCAGTGTCTCTTGATGAGACGGATCCGGAAAGACATGATGAAATGAGGGGCGTGACCGGCGCTTTTGATCGTTCCTGCAGCGGTCTGGCTTTAGTGCGAAAGATGGGCGGGAAAAAAATTAATATTGGTATTAACATGGTTCTCAGTAAGGACAACATTGATGAAATACCGCGCATGGCAAAGTTGGCTTCAGACCTGGATCTTAATTGGCTGAAGTTCATCCCGGTCCATTTTGGTTTTCCCTATAACCCCCTTGAATTTGGAGATCCAGAGCTGATGCCGGGAGATGAAGAGATTAAAAGGATCCATGGTAACTTACTGCAGGCGCGTCAATTTATGATGGAACGGGGGTTGTATACCAATTCGCTCAAGTTCCTCGATGATGTCGATGCTTTTTTTCGAGGCCGGCATCTGATGCAGGACTGCTATGCAGGTTATCTGCTGTGCAACATCGATGCTTTCGGCAATGTTAACCAGTGTTCAATTGATTCTCGTATTGCCGGTAACGTCCGGAAAAATTCCTTTCAGGACATATGGCGATCAAAAGAATTTGATCGTATACGAAAAGATCATAGTAAGAGTCTGTGCGGTCACTGCTGGCTATCCTGTTTTGTGGAGCCGTCGTTTCGGATGTCTGTTGCCTATTCGGCTCGGAACCTGTTCCAGTTCCTGAAGGAAACATCGTTTGTTCGCTGAAATAATTGATAAAGTGGAACTGGGAAATTAAAAGAACGCGGCTAAATATTTTGGAGTAGAAATCCGACCATGTCTTTTTATCCGAAGCGCTTTTTTAGAAAACTACCGAGAGCTCAGCTCTATGGTGATGGCTTTAGTCTTCTTGTTGCAGCCTTAAAAGCGATTTTTGGAAGTCTTGAAAAAAATTCTCAAGCGGCAGAACTTGAAAAACAGTACGCTCTCCGTTATCAGCGAAAGCATACAAAGACCTTGTCAACAGCCCGATTGTGTCTAAACTTTACCCTCCGGGCAATGGAACTGCCTCCTGGAAGTGAAGTTTTGATGACTCCTTTGACTATCGCTGACATGGTCAACATGATCCGGGCTGCCGGACACAAACCGGTCTTTGTAGAGATGGAACCCGGCTCCTTTAACCTTGACATGGAAGATTTTGAGAAGAAAATTACTCCTAAAAGCAGGGTGCTTCTCATAACTTATCTGATGGGTCTGGTTCCGGATATGGACCAGATTGTTGAAACCGCTCAAAAACATAACCTTCAGATTATTGAAGATATCTCTCAGAATTACGGCAGCAGCTATAAGGGAAAGCTCATCGGTACCTACGGAGTTGCCAGTATTGCTTCTGTTTCGATGATGAAGACGGTCTGCGGTTATATTGGGGGTATTTTTTCTACGGATAATGATATCCTTTTCCGGAAGTTTGCTGAGATTTGCGACAGGGAGATCAAGGTTCCTATCCCGCGCCGAATCCTTTTGAAGCTCCTTATCAAAAACATTCAGTTGATTATTGCTACAAGTACAATGGTTTTTTCTGTTTTCACCTATTACCTGGTTAAACTTCTAACGAATATTTTCCCCAGGGTAATTGCAAATTTTCAGCGGGGCAATATCAATATGCTTACAGGGGAACCAGATCCCATTCTGAGGGATACGGTCTCGGAGAAACTGCTTTTTGGGTTTTCGGATATCCAAGCAGGCCTGGTACTTAACACGATGGCAGATTCTGTAACGGGAAACCGCAAGCGTAAAGAACTGGTGCAGGAGTTGATGGAAACTGTTAATAGAAAACATCATCCGCGGCTTCCCCAACCAGCTGATTTTGAAGGCAGTGTGTTCTGGCGCTATTCTGTTATGGTTGATGACCCAAAGAGGTTCAGGCAATTTATGCTGGAACGCTATATCGATACCGGACTGACCAACCTGTTTTGTTGCAGTACGGTAAACGAGTTTGCAGAATATAAAAGTCCGACCCCAATTGCTTCCCGCATCATGTCTAATGCGGTCCTTCTTCCCATTCATGCCGACACTATGGGTCCAAGGGACATGCAATGGATAGGGCAGGCTATCAATGATTATTTTGAAGTTTGCCCTGGAGAAGAATCATAATTACATCGCAGCGTTTTTTTTGCTGCTTCCAATCGTAGTTATCTAACGGTCAAGGATGATGTTGGTTTTATAAAATAATTATTAATGTGGACATTGGTATGCTGAAAATATTTAAGCTTTTTATCTTCGATTGGAAAGGTTGGTTGTTGTGCGGGGTAACGGTTTTAATTCTCTTTCTAAGTCTTGAATTGCTCGTTAGGCTTGAGTTTCCGGACACCGCCTATCATCAGAAAAGACTTGATCGTTACGGTTGGTCTGTGGCGCCGTTTGCGACTCAGACCATGCAGATCATGGATAATGATACTTATGCCCGGAACGTCTATATCCGTTATTTTGAGCACGGGTTCAAACGATGGGGGGACCTGCAAACATCTAAAAAGAAGTTGTTAATCCTGGGTGATTCTGATACTCAAATGATACAGGTCTCTAATGGTGAAGAATATTATTCCTATCTAGCCAAGGCCTTTGATAATGTTGAACTGTTTGTATATGGTAATGGAAATTTCGGAACCCTTCAAGAGCTGATGGTTCTGGAAGATTATATTGATATTATCAATCCTGATATGATTCTTTGGCAGTTCTGTCGAAATGATTACAGGAACAATTCCTATGCTTTAGATAAAAAACCATATGGTTTAGGTTTTGTGTTGAACCGTTGTCGTCCGTACCTAGAAGAGGGCAGAATTGTCTATCGGGTGCAGCGGGAGTTTGCCGTCTTTCGAAAATATTTTAAGGTCATTGACTTTATGCTCGGCCGATACAATCGCTGGCTTTATAATAAGGCTTTTGTAGATATTAATATCAAAAATAGACTTGTAAAAAAACATTATAAAGGTCTGGATACGAAGAAGGAGCTGGAAAAATCTTTGGAGATTACCATAGAGCTTTTTCGCATGGTTCGTCAACGGGCGGGAGAAGTCCCCATCTATTTTTTCAGCGCCACGGAATTTGGTGATAAAGAGAAGCGGATTTGTGACGAAGCCGGACTGACAGGTATACCGGGTATTTATAAGTCTCTTCATTCTCTGTCAGAAGCTGGTACCGTTGTCCGGGTGGTCAATGATCCCCACTGGAACAGGCTGGGAAATAATGTAGTTGGTAATATCCTGGTTGATTATTTTCGAAAACATAACTTGTTCGGAGGTATATAGCCGAGGTTCGAATCTTATAAACGAGTGGCTATTGTTTTATTTTTCGGGTTATAACGAAAACATTGGCATGACTAATTTGGAGCGATACATCGACACGGGTCTGACCAACCTGTTTTGATGCAGTACGGTAAACGCGTTTGCAGAATATAAAAGTCTGACCCCAATTGCTTCCCTGATTATGTTTAATGCGGTTGTTCTTTCCATTCATGCCGACACCATGGGTCCGGCGGATATGCGCTGGATAGGGCAGGCGATCAATGACTATTTTGAGTCTTTTCCCGGAACAGTCTGATAGTTAAGCGTGTTTCTTTTCAGGACAGCTTTCGTTTATTGTTTTTTTTGGGGGTTTAAAATCCTCGTCTTTAGACGAAGAATGTTTAGTGGCTCAGGAACTGCAAATGATTTTAATACCGTTAACCCCATAAGAAGATTTTGCGGTTTTTTTATTTTTTCTTCAGCTCGTTTCAGCGGTGTATTGAAGCTACCGTCCTGTGAGGCGGTGGTAGTTCAATTTTGAAGCGAAAATACAGTGATTAATTGAGGACTATACTGAGGTTTCGTAACAATCAGCCTGTTCAAGCGGAGGCTCGTCCTTTTGGTTGTTTGGAAGTATTTTAAAGTAAAAAATATATGTAAGTGATTGTTAGAGACCCATACCGGGAAGAACCTGATACCGGGTTTTCGTAAATCTATAGCACAGGGGTGTCTCCCGGTTTTCGGATCTTCGGTTTGCCCAGCCGGAGAGAGAACGCAGTTTTTTTGCGGGAGAGTGGAGATGCCGTGGTTCAAATGCGTAAATATGTTTTTCTTAATATATGAAAAAAGTGCCTCAGGTAAAAGAAGACTTTTCTTGTTTGCAGAGAAATTTTGTTTAAGACTGGAGCCAGAACTAAAGTTATACATAAATACAAAAAGTATTCAAGAATTCTGTAATCGTCTGAAATCTGCAAGCTTTTAAAAAAACTGATTAAGTTAACCCTCTGTACATACAGTATCATATGGATTAGGTAAATTTCCAGACTGTAAGTTCCACAGAAAAAAAGAAACCTTCTTGCTGGTTGAATAATTCGATTAAAAATTCCCTTACAGACTATTGAAAATGACAATGAAATGAGCAGACATAATGGAAAAGTTCCTAAAATAAACGGATACCATTGCAGGCCACCCATGGAACGAACTCTAAAACCGAAATTTCTAAAAATAAAATACAGGATAAAGGTAGTTATGGTAACAGCAAGGAAAGAGAAAAATATTTTTTTTGTATTGATGCTTGTTTTCTCTCTCAAAGTTGCTTGATAAGCAGCATGTATGCCAATAACAAAAACAGGTATCCGGACAGTAAATATAAGTAAGTGGTTTATTCTTGTATGCGTTAATAAATAACAGATAACGAGAGAAAACAGGATAACTGTTAGAACAAAGATATTCTTATTATTGCTTTTGATATAAAGGTTGCTGGTAATGGGAAAAAATAAATAGAATGCGACTAAGGACGGAACGTACCAGTCGTTTGTTGCTTCTCCAATCCAAAAATTGAGTGTTGTGTAGGCATAGATACACTCTTTTAGGCTGAAGTTGTTTTTTAGAAGCACATTGTCTATAACAATCAAGAGTGTACAAAAAATCCAGTAGGTGGGAATTATTCTAATAAATCGTCGGTAGTAAAAGGTGGTCAAGGATAATTTTTTCTTTATTCTTCCATGCATCAGGCCGTAACCGGAAAGAAACAGAAAAATATCCACTCCTCCATAACCTGTTTTTTTAAGGAGTATTAACGGGGAAAAAACAGAATCTGGAAGTTTGATTTTTGAATGGTAAAAGAATACCCATAATATTGCCAGTCCCATCAGCTCTATTCGATAGTTGCTTATTAACTCACATGTTGTTTTTTTTATGGATTTATTTTTGGACATTATGATTTTGCAGTTTGAAAAGTTAGAACATCCTTTCAAGTCTGAATCAAAGAAGCTTGATTATATGTTAACCTATTATTTATTCCAAGTTTTATAAATGGGCAACATTTATAAAAAAGGAATAGACCCCATAGTTTTAATGCTTAAAGAGTCCTATTCGAAAAGATAGAAAATTGCTAAGTTAATAGTTTGCCGGAAACAAAAACTGTTTCGTTAAGTGTGAAATTTCAAGCAAGAATAATATCCTTTGGTCTAACTAGACTTTGAGTAAGATATTATCAAATTTATGTTGGTGGAAAATTGCTTTTAGTTTCGATGATGAAGACTGTTTGCGGTTATATCGGGGGGGGTCTACTGACAATGAGGCCCTTTACCGGAAATTTACCGAGATTACGGACAGTGAGATAAAGGTTCCCATCCCCCGCCGAATTCTTTTGAAGCTCCTTATTAAAAATATTCAGTTGATTATTGCTACTAGCACAACTGTTTTTTCTGTTTTCACCTATTACCTGGTTAAACTTCTAACGAATATTTTTCCCAGGGTGATTGCAAATTTTCAGCGGGGTAATATTAATATGCTTACAGGGGAACCAGATCCCATTCTGAGGGATACGGTCTCGGAGAAACTGCTTTTTGGGTTTTCGGATATCCAAGCAGGTCTGGTACTTAACACGATGGCAGATTCTGTAACGGGAAACCGTAAGCGTAAAGAACTGGTGCAGGAGTTGATGGAAACTGTTGATAAAAAACATCACCCGCGACTGCCTCAACACGCTTATTTCGAGGGTAGTGTATTCTGGCGCTATTCGGTGATGACAGAAAATCCTGAGCAGTTCAGACAGTTTATGCTGGAGCGGTATATTGATACCGGACTTACCAATCTGTTTTGCTGCAGTACGGTAAAGGAGTTTTCCGAATACGAAAGTCCTACCCCCATGGCTTCCCGCATTATGTCCAATGCGGTCCTGCTCCCCATTCATGCAGATACCATGGATTCGAAAGACATGCACTGGATCGGTCAGACTATTAATGAATATTTTATGATTAATCCTGAGGGATAAGGAAAATTAAACGGTTTCACAAATTAAATGGACATTTTCGAGACAGGTCTTGAGTCTTCCCGAATCATAAACTTAGTTTTTATTTAAGTTTTATATGGAACATTCATCATCCTTTCGCCTCTCAATCGGAGGGGGGGGGCTTGCTAGTGTTTTTTCAGAGAGAGCCTTAGAAGCGTTTTAAGAGTGTAAATGTGTTTTTCGTAATAGAGATAAAAACTACCCAGGTAAAATAATATTTTTCTTATTTGTAGAGAAACTTTGTTAAAGGCGAGTGTCAAAAATTCTGAAATTGTCTGACATATGAAAACTCTTAATAAGATTGATTAAGTTAATATTTGTTGTAAAGAGTATCATGTGGATTAGGTAAATTTTCCGGCTGTATGGGCTACAGAAAAGCAAGATCTTTCTCGCCCGTTGAATAATCCGATTAAAAGTTTTTTTACAGATTATTGAGAAGGACAATGAAAGGATCAAACATAAAGAGAGGGTCCCTAAAATAAATGGATACCATGACAGACCATTCTCAAAACGAATTACGAGAAGTCATAAGAAAACCAACCCCGCAAAAAGAAAGCAGAATACTGGATGTCTGACCTTGTGAAGGTACTTATCTGTTAGCCGACTTTTTCACAAATTGTTGTTATAGCCGAAAATATATTATCAGGATACTTAACAGTAAATAACGAGGGAAGAAAAAAACACCTTCGGGATCCAGGAATAAAGATTAAGACAAAGCGCTTTGGTCTCACATGTTATGTATCGATTTTAGTGTTGACACACAATTGCTGATTTTTTATACTTGCCTTATCCAGAAGCAAGGTCTTATACATAATTATAAACAGGAATATTTATATGCTGAACAAATTTTTTTTAATGTTTCGTGATGGCTGTCTCATTTTGGGGATTATTCTTTTGCTTATTATAACCCTTGAATTCGGCTCAAAATTTTATTTTTTCTGTAATAGTGATCTAGGTCCGTCTCAACGGAACGAGGAAAAGCGAAGAGCTTATACAATAAAGTCGTATCATATGTACAAAAATTATTCTTGGTTAAACGATTTTGTTAATGAGGAGTGTGAGTGTACAGAGTTTATTTGGGAACCCTATTTTTATTGGAAAAGCAAAAATTGCTCCGGTGAATATGTGTCCACGGATTCCAATGGTAATCGAAAAACCTATAATCAAATCCCTTTGCGTGAGGCAGAGATAAAAATATATATGTTTGGCGGGTCTACGTTGTGGGGAGAAGCAGCTCGCGATGATTATACTATACCGTCATATGTCTCGAAAATCTTATTTGAAAAAGGGTATGACAATTTTTATATTGTAAATTACGGTGTTCCTGCGCATGTTTCCACGCAGGAATTAATCAGGCTATTAATGGAATTACGTGATGGAAATGTTCCGGAAATATGCATCTTTTATGACGGTGTAAATGATATAATTTCGACAAGTCAAAATAGTCGGGCTGGTGTAACCATTGGGGAAATTACCCGAAATCGTGAATTCAACAGAAATACGGATAAGATTATCGGCAATGCCGATTGGCTAAAAATACTCAGTCAAAAGTCTTCTGTTATTAATTTATATTATCAGCTTTCAGGCAGCTCAGGAGCGATGAAATCTTTTTGGCAACAAGGCAGGAAAAAAAAGGTGGCAAATAGAAATTTATTTAAAGAGTCGCTGGTAGACGAAACTGTCTCTGCCTATCTTTCCAATACAAAACTGATAAAAACATTACTGGAAAGTCATAATGCAGAACCCTATTTTTTTTGGCAACCGTCACTTTTTTCTAAAAAAAATTATTCTTCAGCAGAAGAAAAAATAATCAGGAAGACAAAAAGAGGTTTTAAAGAGTTTAATAATCGTGTTTATAAAAAAATCTCATTAATTAAACCTTCTGAAGACTTTGTTGATTTACAAAATGTTTTTGGCGAAAACAAGGATGATTTGTTTATTGATATATTTCATAAAACAGAAGACGCGAATCGTATAGTGGCAGAAGCTATCTCAGCTCACTTAATAAAAAACAGTAAATTTTTAAGAAAAAATTAACTAACACCTTTAAAAGGGTATTATTAAAAAAGCTTCGTAAGCGGTGTGACGATACGGTTAATATCTGTTGCCGTCTCAGCGAAGAACAGGGTGAAGGCTATAACTGGACAACCTGTTTGGGCTACAGGGAGATGCCTTTTAAATATTCGGTTACAACTTTTCTGAACCGTATTAATTTTATAAAGCTGTACAGACAATCATGGACAAACCTTAGGGTTGTCGGGACTTCAGGTCGTCGGATAAATAGGACCGAACATTGGAAAAAACAGTTTTCTTCCCAAAATAGGGCGCTTGGCGCCGGGTGTTTACGGGATACATCCCCTTATTTGCTATATAATACTTTACTTGAAACCCTCGGTTAATTATGCGGTTTGGCAGGTATTGTATCCTTTTGAGGTTTTGATAATCTCTCTTGCAATCATAGCTGTATTAGCTCGTTTCAAGCCGTTCAGACCTTTTTTGATGTAGGCGTTTTTACGCTCTCCTGAAAAGCGAAGTTAGCCCTTTATCAAAATATGATGTTATCCTAGGATTCAAAGTTTCTGGTTGAAACCTTTATCTGTGGTTTTTTCGCATACACAGTGAGCGTTTGCCAAAGGGTTTGAGGGCGTTGGGTTTGTTGCGCAGGGTTACAGTCTTTGTTGGGGTTTATAAATAAACAGGCATGTGCCGGCCGGCAATCCTTTTTGTCCGGATGGCTAGAGAGGTGGTGCTGTAGTTTGCTTTTTGAATTATCCGCTATAGAGCGGCTTAATTATTCCTGTGTGGAATTACCAATCTATAGAGCATTCCCAGTGCAAGATAGGCATGACCTATTGCAGCCCTTATGTTACAGATTAACCTTGAATTTTGATTATCCATTTCCGCAGCCTTTGTGCCTTCGCGGGGAGAAAATGGAAAAATATTATAATAATGAAAAGTACGGGTAGCCTTAAGGGTTTTAAAGAAGTCTCCCCATGTTTCACCGGGGGAGCCCGCAATAAAGTGCGAGTAAAACATCGTGCGAGGTGAAAGAGCCCTTAGTTTTTTTACCAGTGCTAATATGTTTTCGACATTATAATGCCGGTTCATGGTCTTAATAACCTTATTTGACCCTGACTGAAGAGATACATTGACAATATCAAAATTTGATTTTTTAAACATCTCAATATACTCGTCTGTATGTCTTTCAAGAAACAAAGGATTAATATAGGTTATGTCCAGGACGATTCCCGGAAACTCCCTGTTGATTCTGTCAACCAGGGAAAAAAGAGTCTCTCCAATATCAACGCCATAGCTTGCACAGTCGGTAGCAACGAAGGCAACAACCTTGGTGGGGTCATAACTTTTCCTGATGTCCGAGATGATATCATCGATGGGCCGAGAAACGGGATTTCCTTTTGCTTTTTTTATTATACAGTATGAGCAGTTGCTCACACACCCTGATCCGATTTCAACTAATGTTCTGTTGCTGGAAAAATATTCTTCCTTGATCTGTGATATATGCAAAGCCTTAATATGGGGCCTTTTAGAGTTTTCGGTAAGTTTTTCGAGTAAATTTAAGCCGAATATAGCAGCGTTTTTTAAGAGTTCCAGAGAATGTTTTTCTTTGATATATTCAAAAATGTCATCATCCAGGTAGGAATCTTTGACTGAGTCATAGGGTATTTCCACACCAAGATGCTTATCCAACTGAGAAAAATCAAGAATCATCTCAAGCTCTGGAAAATCCACTTTTATTTCTTCTGGTTTTATCGTGGTTAGACAGCCAAAAGCCAGAACCTTGCAGCCCGGTTTTTTCCCCTTAAAACATTCAGAGAAAAGATCGAAGGTTAAATTTTCGTAGGACTTAGTAAACCCGCAGGTGTTGATAATTATAAAATCAGCTTCATTCTGAATTGTTGTAATCGGGATATTGTTTGCTCTTAAATAATGTCTGAGACGAGATATGCCGATAGAGTTTGGTTTGCAGTAAATATCTGATGAACTGAGCAGAACGTTGGGCTGTTTGCTTTCTTGCATCATTAGATGATCCTCTGATAAACAATTATTATATTTCTTTTGTTAGTAATAAAAAATTTAAATTATAAATGGGATATGTTTCCATGTCAAGGCGGAAGTTTTTTTAAGATATTAGAAATGGTTTTTCGGGCAACGGCGGCAAAAATTTAAAAAGATGTTAAGTGAGATGTTATGTCTTTTCAAACTAATTGTTTTGTGTGTGCGCAGCCGTACAGGCATTTTTACAGGCAAGATAAAGGGGTCGGCATTATCATGTTTGGAAACAGGTTTCTTTTCAAAATATTTTGCTGGCGGGAAGCCCTTCGATTGGGAGGCTGAGTCGTAGTTTAAAATTAAAAGATGATACTCCCCTTAGCAAGCTGCGGTGTATGCGAGATACGTTTCTGGTCAAAGTCTTTATGTTCAGGCTACAATTTATTCAGTCGGTTTCTTCAAATTAACTTTTAATGTTTTAGAGAAATTTTCATAAGCTGGAATTGTGCATCTTTATATTATACCGGTGTAGCAGACGGCAAGTCTCCAGAGGGTTGCTGTCTGCTTCCTTCAATTACACAGGATACCAACGCTTTTTTTGAAGGCATGACCTGTCTGTGGTTGTCGGTAAATTATTATTGCTGGACAGGGGGAATAATCCTTGGTCTTTCGTCTGCTTTGCGGCGGTATTCTGTCGCGATTTTTCTGAACTGCAACATTTTAAAAAAACTGTAAAAACAATCATGAAAAAATCTAAGGGTTGACGGAACTTCAGGTCTGCGAATAAACAAGACTGGATATTCAACCATTCTTAATCCTTCATAGTATGAGCGGACCATTATTTCGGTGTCCCAAAACCAGTGCGGATCCTCTGTTTTTTGAAGAAGTGGAAGTATAGCCTCACGGTTGAAAAATTTAAAACCGGTTTCCGTGTCCATTAATTTCACGTTTAGCAGTTTCCTTACTAGCCATGAATAGCTTTTGCTGGAGATTCCCCGTTGGTTAACCGTGGATTTGTAAGCGCGTTTTCCGCTGGCGACTTGGAAACCCTCTTTTATCTTGTTGACCAGCGGTATGATATTATGAATAGCTACTTCCAGGTCTATATCAATAAATCCGACGACTTCTCCGGACGCTGCCCGGATACCATCAGTGACGGCTTTGCCTCTGCCCGTGTTTTTCTCGTGACAGATTAACTTGATATTGATGGAGTCATATTGTTTTACCAGGTCCTTGACTATTTCGAGGGTGTTGTCTCTGCTTTTGTCTTCAACCAGGATGATTTCGTAGGAATAGACAGTTGTATTTAAGAGCTTTACTACTTCGGCAAAGCTTTCTCTCATAATTGTTTCTTCATTATAGCAGGGGATTATTAAGCTTAGGTCTACAGCAGGGTCTGTCAATTTATGTCTTCTTGTTAAGGGTATTGAATTTTGGGTTTCCGTTCAAAAATAAACTTTTAAGTTTGCATCGTCAATGAAATCTGTGGGTTAGCATTATAGCTTTGAAGATAAAAAGCATGAAATATTAATATGTTAAATTCAAAAATAGCTCTTAAAAATTCAATGCCAAATGTTGTGAGTGCTTTCCAGCTATTGTTTTGTATTCGTTGAGTTATCCATAACCGCGTTCTGCTGCCCCACAAGGCAAAGCAGACGCGGCTGTGGGTTACTCAACTGGACAAAAGCACCCACTGATTTCGTTGAAGACCCTTAAGTTTTATGTTTTGACTATAACATATCAAGCGTCATCATGGTTAACCTAGAGTCCCATTCGTGCCTGTAGCCAGGCGCCAAGGGGAAATGAAAGTCTGGGCCGGTTATAACAGCTGGCAAAATAGCGACGGCATTCCTTACAGGTTTTTAAGTCGCAGGCCATTTGAGTATAATCGTCGCTGTTGAAAATTTCTGTCAGTGATGTATGGAAAATATTAAATTCTTTTGGCGGATCAATATATCCTGTGCCGGGGTAAAGATTCGACTTGACTCCATAACAGGGCCCGACCTCACCAGACCCTAAAATGTTAACATAAAAATAAGGCAGAATACAAGGCTTGTTGAAAATGGGGTGCTTGAGCGCGGTATTATCCAGAAGATGTGAAAAGTATTCCAATTGCAAACGCAAATAAAGATCGCACTGACCCGGCGGCAGACTTTTAATAAACGCTTGAAGTTCGCTGACAAACGCATGGGTGATTAGCGATTTGCCCCCCTGCTTTTGAATAACAACGGGATATTCCTGTATTGCCTGATGCCGTTGTTCTACTTTTAGAGAGCGGCAAAGGTTATAAAGGTCTTTTTGCTCGGAAACGTTCCAGGGGGCGATAACAGTACCGCAGGTTATTTTAATGCCGGGGGCATATTGCTTTAACATCTTGACAGCATTAAGTACGCCCGCAAAGGCCTTACTGTTTCTGCGATATTTATTGTGAGTCTGTTCCATGGCATCAAGGCTTACGGAGACCTCGTCTATGCCGCTTTTTGCAAGCATCTCAGCATTAGCCCGATCAAGCAGAGACCCATTTGTTACCACATGGACATACGGGACGTACTTTTTGGCAAGGGTAAGATATTTACTGATGTTTTTTACCAGCAGCGGTTCTCCTCCGCTTATATATAGATAATAAGTGCCCAGGCTTTTCAGGTCTTTTACAAGTGAAGAAAATTTATCAAGGGGTAGCGTGAACCGTTTCTGTTCCGGCTCAAGAAAACAGAAGGAACAATCAAAGTTACAGATATTGCTTAGAACAATATGTGTAATCAGCGGTGTGGGCCGACCGGTTGTGTAGTAGGTCTTATACCAGTTGCCAACGCATGATAACAGGGATAGCATATTAAATTTAGTAATTTTATGTGAGCTTTATTTTTTTAATATGTTACCATATCAAAGTCTAAAGTCAATTTATTGATAATGTTAATAAGAGTAATAACTTCTGCGGTAATAGAGTTGTTTTTAATTTAAACGCATTGTTAATAGGACACAGAGGATGACTAATGGTTGATGTTTTACTGGTTAAACCGCCGTTGTCTGCAGAGATGCTTTATGGAGCGCTTTCAGGGGTGGGTGCTTATGATGCACCTCTGGGGATCGCTTATCTGGCGGCCAGTCTACGAGAAAAAGACATCAGCGTTGAGCTGCTTGACGGCAGCTTAGCCGGGATTTCCTTTGATAAACTAGCTGAATTTATTATTGACAAAAACCCAAAATACCTGGGTTTTTCTGCAGTAACCCTCGAAATCGATAGTGCAGCTAAACTTGCTCTTCAGGTAAAAGAAAAAGTCCCCGGAATTAAAACTATCCTTGGCGGTGTTCACTTAACCGCTACGCCTTCCGAAACAATGGAAAAATTTCCTCAGTTTGACATCGGTGTTCTGGGTGAGGGCGAAGCAACTCTGGTGGAGCTTATTCGGGCTCTGGAGGAAAAGACGGATTACCGGGCAGTTCAGGGGATTGTGTTTAGGGATGAAGACCGGGTGGTAATAAGCCCGCCCCGCATGTCCAACAAAGATCTTGATGCTTTGCCGCTGCCGGCCTGGGACCTTCTGCCGGGTTTTCCTGAAAGATATTCATCGGCGGCCTATGCCACACATACCTCACACTCTTGTTCCATCTTAACCAGCCGGGGCTGTGGTCACCGGTGCACTTTCTGTTTCCAGGGATCCATGGGCAGGCTGCTGAGATTTCATAAAGCGGAATATGTCTTGGATCTCATAAAACACCTTTACCATAAATACGGGATCAGAGATTTTAGGATTCTGGACGATCAGTTTCTGGCCAACAAAAAGCGAACTGTAGAAATATGCAATCTGCTGATCGATGAAAACCTTGGTATTACCTTTTCCTGTCTGGCCCGGATCAATACCATCAATCCGGAAATATTGCGTTTGCTCAAGCGTGCCGGCTGCAGGCAGATCAGTTTTGGTATTGAGAGCGGGTCGCAAAGAATTCTGGATCTCATTAAAAAAGGGATTAAGCTGGAGGAGGTTGAGCAGGCTGTCAAATGGACAAAGCAGGCGGGGATTAAAACTCTTGGCTATTTTATGATGGGGTTTCCAACGGAAACAGAGCAGACTTTGCAGGAAACCATTGATTTTGCCTGCCAATTACTGTTGGACGATATCAGCTTTTTCTTTTTGACGCCTTTTCCCGGGACAGAGATTCACCGCGATGTCCAGTGCTATGGGTTGTTTAATGAAAACTGGTCCACCATGAGCCTTTTTACGGATCCTTCTTTTATTCCGGAAGGTTTGACAAAGGAAATGCTGATTGCCTGCCGGAAAAAAGTATTTCTAAGATTCTACATGAAGCCCAGGATAATCTGGGCTTATCTGAAGCGGTTGAACAGCCCGGCCCGGATAAAAGGTTTTTTTGAAGGGTTGCTGGCGATGGGTAAGCTGGTTTTTTCGGGTGGGCGCAGCAAAGCTTCCTGACATAACCATCATCTGTAGATGGTGCATTCTTTGCACATCGGGATTTTTTCAGACCGGTTTTGCAAGTGCATTCTACGGTATGTCTCCATTTTTCCGTTCCATATTTCAGAGACGCTCTGTTCCCGCAGGTCACCCATGATTTCCCGGTCTTCCCAATCGACACAGCACAGATTGACTTTTCCGTCCACATTGATGTTCATGGTAGTGAAAATGCTGGGGCAGGGAACACGGTATTCTGTCAGGTTCTGTTCTTTTTCAATATTTTTTGACCTTCCGCCCCAGTTGTTCTGATTGATAACAACAATAGCGTTAACCTGGTTTTTGTATTTTTTAACCACAGGTTTCCAGGCTTTGTCTTCGGATGAGCTTTTAATTGTATAGATTATTACCTTTGGTTTTCTTGTTAGGAAGGCGGGGCTGTTTATCAAAGCAATAAAATTATCAATATTCTTTTCAACGGAACTTAAAGATGTTCCGACCCGTCTCTGGTCCTGTGTTTCCGGTTCAAGCCCGCCAAGGCTGAAGGTGACGGTATCGATACCGCTTTCGATCAGCTTTATGGCCTTTTCTTCATTTAGCAGCTGAGCATTTGTGTTCAGTTGTGTCTGGCGGATGCCGGAGTCTTTGGCCAGTTTTATGCGCTCGAAAAGTCTGGGGTCCATTAACGGTTCATTTAGAAAATGGAAACTCAAGGTATTAAGCTTGTCTCTGTTTTTGGCCAGCTCTTTAATTATTTTCTCATAGACCTCCTGGTCCATATGACGATTCCGGCGCGGCATAATGGGCTGGGGGCACATTTCACACTTTGCATTGCAGTAACTTGTTGTTTCGACCTGAACGCGTTTTGGAAAAGACAGCATGCGCGGTTTAATAAGAGAGTAGATTCCCTGTCCAATTGGAGAAGCGCACAGGTTGCCGACAAACCAGTTTATGCAAGCTTTTGTTCTCCGGTTATAATGATAAATATGATTTTCAAGTTCATACAGACGATAAAGAAGTTTCATCATTGTCAGGGTTTACCGTGCCTTTCCATATACTGCTAACCTTTAATGGCTTTGCTCATCTTGAAAAAATTCCATAAAGCACTGGGGTTGAAAGAACACATATAATTATATTCAATATTGGGTAGGCACCAGCAGCCTCTACAGGGAAGTCTCTGAAGTTTTTTCATGGTCTCCTTGATGCCCAATTCCAGTATCGGGAGTCCTTCTGTTTTCTGGATCATAAAATTGCAGGCATATACCAGTCCGTTAGTATCGACATAAACATAGGCATTCCCTGCCCAGCATTTTTGTTTCTTAAAGTTTGGCCATTCTGCTAAATAGTCCAGAGTTGCTTGTGAAAAAACAAGGTGTTTCCCCTTTTTAGTTTTTTTGATCTCTTTAAGCTTTGCCACAGTTTTATCCATGTTTTTTTTGTCGGGCAGAAGGTGCGTTATTGAACCTTTTGACAGGCTCCAGGAGTAAACCGGATGAATTTCACAGCCGAGATCTTTCTGCTCAGCCAGATCTAATATGGACTCTACTTCATTCAGATTGTTTTTAGTTAATACGGTTACGATAAAAACCTTGAGGCCTTTTTCTTTAGCAGCGTCAATAGCATCCATCACAATGCCATGTGCTTTTTCTCCACGAACATCTTCCTGAGCCTGGGGTGAGCCGTCATAGCTCAGGACAATAAAGTCGAGGTTTCTGATTTCATCTATTTTTTTTCTTACCAGGACACCGTTCGATACCAGATTTACCATCATTCCCTGAGCCTTAATATAATCAACGATCTCACCGATATCATCACGAATCAGAGGTTCACCGCCACAAAGGCTGATTTTAACAGTCCCACCTTTTTTAAGCTCATCAATTACCGCGAAAATTTTTTCTGTGGAGAGCTCCTTTAAATTCCTTTCCGGAATTTTACAGTGGCCGCACCGAAAATTGCAGCGGTCAGTAACAGATAAGTTTGCCGAAATCGGAACATTATTTCGAAGGACATATAGTTGAAAAAAGGGTTTAACTAGTTTTAGAAACATAATTATTTCCTTTGCTGCGATCCGCAAAACACCCGTTCAGAGTAATTTTTGCAGCGCATTGTCGATTTTGCGATTAATAAACTTATTAGCTCGGATTAAATCTCTGTCTAAAAATTGTTGTATATTAACAAGTACTGCGGAAGGTCTTTTGTTTTTTTTGAAACCGAGTTTGTTTTTAGAAAGCATACCGCTCTTTATTTTTCTGGATAGATCTATTTTAAGAGATTTATTCTAATGGTAACAGAAGATGGTTTCTCCATCAATCGCTTTAAGCTGTTGTCTGTTAAAGACTAGCCAAGATTATAAAATTTAAAGAGAAGTTTTTTTAGGAAGACCTCAAACATAAAATTGAAGTTCATATTGCGGAAACGCCATTTAGCAATAGGCTGATAGAAGTAGGTAAACAGTCTTATCATCGGAGAGTGCACATAGTGAAAGACCTTGTCATCAATAAAGTTGGCGGAGATCGTTATAGCTTCCAGGAGTTTTGCTCGCTCAGGCGTCAGCCAGGGATAGATGATGTTTGCATAATCAAGGTTAACCACGTCCTCCAGGGTCAGGTCTGTTTTTATCATGTCTTTGCAGTCCTCAAACATCTGGGTGGCTGGGTGTACCAGTAAACTGTTCACGCTGGTTATATGAGACTGTTTGTTTTCTGCCAGGACCTGAAGGATGGTTTTTATGGTGGTGGTAAGATCCTCATAAGTTTCATTGGGGTATCCGACAATAACATTATAGGCCAGGTTAATTTTTGTTTTGCTCAGGCGTTGATTTACCCGGAAAAGTTGTTCGACTTTATAGCCTTTATGGAGAGAGTCGAGTATTTTTTGCGAGCCGGACTCAAGTCCCATATCCAACTGCTGGCAGCCTGTTTTTTCAAGAAGCTCTATGTCTTCGTCAGTCATCATGTCAAGAGAATCAATTCTGGCACCCTGCAGCTCATATATAATTTTCAGATTTTTATCGAGCAGTCCCTGGAGGATGGCTCTTGTTCTTTTGATATTAACAAAAAAGTTATCATCAATTATAAAAAAAGCATTTACCTTAAGTGTCTTACAGGCATATTCGATTCTCCGCACTGATTCCTCGGCGGAAAAGCAGCGCCATTTATGTTTGTTCAGATGAGAATTGCTGCAAAAGGTGCAGTTGTGCGGACAGCCTCGGGATGTCTCGATACTTATTGCAGGGACACCTCTTCTTAATACTTTGTAATTTTCAATGTCAACAAGGTGGTAAGGCAGAAGCGGGAGTTCATTTAGATCACAAAATTCTCTTTCCTCATTTATAATGATCTTGCCTTCTTCTTTGTAAACAAGTCCTTTGATTTCCTTTAAAGAAGAGCCTGTTTTTAAGGCATCTGCCAGTTCCTGTAGTGCATATTCACCCTCTCCTCTTACAACAATATCAACCAGAGGATGTTTTATGGTTTCCATATAAATGGAGGAGGGACCGGCACCTCCCCATACTACGGGAACATCTGAAACCGCTTTTACAACTTTTGAAGCTTCAAGCCCCTGTTTGACCGGAACTCCGAGAATGCAGGAGAATGCCACCATTAAGGGTCCTCTGGTAAGCTCCTGTTTTAAAATAGCTTCCCAGCCTTTTTCAACCCGCATGTCAATAATTTTTATATCGTAATTTTCATGTGCAAATACGGATGCGCTTAATATCCCCAGTGGTAATTCCGGATGTGATTTGAAGGTGTCCCAATGTCCGCCGCCCTGTAAAAATAAAATGTCTGCCATTACGGGTTTGATCCTTTAATCATTGTGCTGCGTTTGTTGAAGTCTGAACTGTTTGTCCATACTGTTTGTTTTATGGAAAAAGGCCGATGGAGTTGCTGTTAAAAAGTTTGATGTCATCGAGTGCCCAAAGGTGTTGTTGTCTAAGTAAGATTTGGTAGAACTGTTATTTTTAGTGAGCACGCGTATTTAATTTATTATAAAAGCTTGTATAATACTATTATATAAGTATTTTTCATGTCAATCAAAATTTATTTTTGATTTTTGATCTGCTTCCCAGCGCTTTATTCTGGGATTCGGAATAAAAAAAACGGTATGCGTTTGAAGCTCAAATTTTTCGGGCCGGGTAACAGGTGAGTTTAGTTTTGTTTTCTATAGCTATTGTAAATTTTAATTTTGGAAGGAGGATTTTTTATTTTAATAAACTCAACCGGGTCATCTAACACATAAGCTTTTTCCAGTTTGAGCGGTGGATCTGACTTGAGAACATTCATCCAGTGATAGGAAATAATGATTTCGTTATCAACCGGTTCGACCTGTTCTAGTATGATCTCATTATATTTGGCTTTGGCAATACCGTTGCCTTTAATAAAAAAACTGGAAGGATTTTTAACCCGGCAGATATAAAAGCTATCAATTAGTTTCAGGAAGGAGTATCTCTCCGGTTCAGCCTCAAACACCTGCTTAGATGCTTCAGACCAGTAGATGACCCATTTTATATTATAAAGTTTCAAATAGGCGAAGAGATCTTCCGAGGAATAGTCTTGAATCGGTTTCCTGAATAAATACCCCGCGTTATATGAGGTGAAGGCATCTCTTGTGGCGCTGTAAAAGGTGCTGTTGCCGATATATTCCCGATCTGTCCAGAGAGGCAGAATAAATGTCAGGTGGGTTCCGTAATATTTATGCTGGGATTCAAAGTCGGATTGCTCAATGAGAATTCTGCCTTTACTTGTTGTATTGGTGTTAATCCAGGATACCAGCTGCTTAAAAGGTTTGGGGACCCCGCTGACCAGTCGAAAGTTTTTCATGTAAAAAAACTGGAAATATGCCGGACCCGTTAAAGTTAACAGGAGGTAAGATATGACGGCCAGGGATGTCCATTTGACTTTGGACGATTTATCTTCCAGGAACAAGCGGTAAAGGTGATAGAGCCCAAAAGCGCTGGGGAAGACCAGAAGAAGATTGAGCGGAATCAGAAACCGCATGGGGGTTATCCGGGTTATTTCAAAGAATGACCCGAAATAACCGAGGAAGAAAAGGAATCCAAATGTGCCTAAAAATAGAAACGCTTTTTGTTTTTCCTGCTTTTTACTCAAAATGTAAATGCCAAACAGGCCGGACAAGAGTAAGAGTATATCAACCCATTCTTCTTTATAGAAGATCCTGTTCAAATAGGAGTTGAAAATATTATCCCGCAAAAGGTAAGTCTTTAAGAATTCCAGTGGAGAGCGTGCAAGGTAAAAAAGGTTTGACGCGTCTTTAACGAGATGGTCGGAAAAAAGATAAAACGGATAAATAAAAGGAATATTGACGACAAAAATAAGTATCAGTCCCAAAAGAATACCGAGATGGTTGCGTTTGCTGAGTTTTCGGGCAAAAATAAAATAACACAGTAGCAGCGGCGCCAACAGGATAACACTGGCAAAGGCATGTATCCATACGGATAAGATAATTAACAGGGTTGTGGAGATAAGATCCTTAAACCGGCCATACCGACACAGCCTGTAAAAAAAAGAAACAGTAAGGAAAGACATATACGAACAAAAGACAAAGGCAAGGGTGCCCCAGTGGATAAAATTGGCCATAACAGAAACGTGCATTAAAAGACTTCCCATCAGGCTGGCAAGGATAGAGATCTCCCGGGGGAATTCAAGGTTTCGGGAAGTCTTGTAGCAAAGGAGCGGGGCAATCACGATTGCCAGGATAAAATAGAGTTTAAAAGCAATTGCAGGGGGGATAAAAAATAACAGTGTGCAGAAAAGAATGCAGCCGTTGTTGTCTATGGGAGCTAGAAAATTAAGAATGGTTCCGGCCCTTATGTAGGGGTCGTAGGCCCAGGTGCTGCCGAACTCTTTTAAAAAGTGTATCTTTTCCAGTACATGGGCGTAGTGGAAGCTGTAGTCGTCTGTAAAGAAGGCTTCATTTGCAAACCAGGAATTGATTGGGATGTAGGCGTGTACTATGGCAAGCTGAAATAAACAGAGCAGGAAGAGAATATAAAAAATTCTTTTAGTGTGTGTTTGTGCGATCATTTTTACTCAACATGTCCGTTGAGGGTCTTTGCTTTTTTAAATAATCGTTATTTACCTCTAACTTTATATTATATTTTATAAAATAACATACAAAAAGAACTGTTGTCAAGTTGCATGCCGAATAGCGTTGGTGACCTGAGTCCATCAGCGGGAAATCGTTTTTCTTTAAATCCTGCCGAGGGTGCATCGATACGGTATTAAGGTTGACCGAAATATTATAACTGTTATGCTAACAGAAGTTTTACAAACGTAACTATATTATACCCGTCAAAACCTTATTGTCATGGTCAACCCGAAAACGGTTATAGACTATTCAGTTATCTTGATTTAATTTGAATACGCGATCCTTGGAAAAATTATAATCTCTTTTTTATTCATAATAAGTGATGGATATGAGGGAGTACGAAACAAAGGGATCTAAATGAAAAAAACATATATTTTAATCTTGAGTCTGATTTTTACAAGTTGTCTTTTTTCTCTGATAGCTCTGGAAATTGGGGTTCGTCTGTATGTCAAACTGCAGGCTGAAAAGCCCGGTATTAACCGTGTTGAACATTATGCCCGTTCCTGGCCCCTGATGAAGGGCATTGAGGATAAAAAATATTTTTATGAACTGAAACCTCAGATTAACAAAACACTTGAAGGGCTTAATTATCAGACCAATGATAAAGGTTTACGGGACAACAAGGCTGTTTTTAAGAAAGACCCCAGGTCCTATAATATTTTGATAATCGGATGCTCCCAAACCTTTGGCACTGGTCTAAACTATGAAGATACTTATGGCTACAGGTTAGAAAAAAGACTTAATCAGTTTTATGGTGATCAGGGGCAATCTTTCAGGGTGTGGAACGGTGGGGTTCCCGGTTACAGCCTGGATCAAATTATAGGTGCTTTTGAACAAAAAACCTTCAGCTTAAAACCGGACCTGCTAATCCTGGGTTTTTTTATCGATACCCTTGTCAGACCCAATTGGCATTTTAAAGGGGGAATCCTTTATGAGCCACGGAAAGGATACCTGCTTCAACAGCTTTTTTCAAAATCCCGACTGATCAGTTTTGTGCTTTTTCGGCTTAAAAATCAGAAATTTAATCCGTATAACTACTATCAGGGATATTACGGAACGGTTAATAATCGTTGGCACTATGCTATGGATAAGGTTCAATATTTAAATTCCCTGTGCAAAGAACGGGGAATCAAGTTCGTGGTTGCGGACTTGCCGACTCTTTTCTGGAAGGGCCCCCTTAAAAAAGAGGACTGGATAGAATATCCTCTGAATTTAAAAGCTGAGGCTATGTGTAATAAAGAGGGGATTTCCTATAATAATGCACTGCTGCCGTTTGAAGGGTATGAGGCGGGGCCGCTTTGGGCAATACCCGGTTTTGACTGCCATTATGGGGTTAAAGCCGCAGATCTTGTCTCAGAAAGTATTTTCAACAAGCTTACTGAGATGAATTTGATTAAAAAATAGCGGATGCCGTCATTGCCAAAGAGGATGGTTGTAAAAATCGTCCTCTCTGATATAAAGCCAAGGTCTGGATGCCAGCGAATTAAGGTGGGGGAGAAGAGAGTTATAAGTTTTCAGTGATATTAGAGTAAATAAACTGTGAATGGTGCCCATCATGAACACTGATGAACTTACAGTAATAAAAAAACGTAACTTTTTATTCGCCCAAATTGATCGCCCATATCTTATCGTGGCAGTGCTTTTGATTGTCTTTGTCAGCGGTGCTGTGATTACTGGCCGGCAAGGCCCGTATCATGTACTTTATGACTACTGGGAGCATACCGCAGCTATCAAAGAGATGTCGCGTGATCTGCTGAATCCACAAAATCCGTTATTGCAGATTGACGGTTCCACCACGCCCCGTTATACCCCCTATGTTTTTATCGCGGCCTTTTTTAAAAAATTTATTTTCAATGATTTGACAACATTGCTATCAGTCATATCCATTGTGAATTTTATCGTTTTAGTTATAGGCATTTATCGGTTTTGCGCTGACTATTTTCACGATTCCAGAATGCCGCTTTACTGTCTTGTCTCGTTGCTCTTTCTGTGGGGAGGTGATTTTAATTACAGCTGTGAATATAATCTCAGATTCCTAACCTACACGCTTTTTTATCCATCCATGATCGCCTTCAGTTTTAGTTTCCTGGGACTCTATTATTTTTTATCCTTTGTGCGCTTTGGTTCAACCCGTGCATATGTAAAATATTGTATTGTGGCACTTTTTGTTGTTGTTTCTCATCCTCTGACGGGATCTTTTTTCCTGCTGGCAATTTTTTTGTTAGCCATTACCGAAGGTCCGCGGCCATGGCGCAACCTGTTTTATTTGGGAATTAATGTTGTGATTGTTTTTGCCTGTCTTCTGGCATGGCCCTATTTTCATTTTCTGAGTGCGCTGGGCAACAGTGTTGCGAACCCCTGGTGTGCAGAGAACCGCGTATACCTTTATCGGTTTTCGAATGTGTATAAAATGGGTCCGGCTGTTTTAGGTGTTCCTGTGGTCTTTGTTTTTATGATAAAACGAAAATTTTCCTTTATCAGTCTGGGATTTTTAATTTGCGCGTCGATCTATGTGTTCACCTATAAACCGAATATCTATATGGGTGAAAGGTATATTTTTTATACACTGTTTTTTATGCACATGGCGCTGGCATGGTATTTGCGGCAAATGAATGTGCTGTCCCCTGCAGTAATCAAAAAAACCCTTCTGCAGCTGAGCGAACGTAATTTACATGTTTTGCTGTTTGCCGTGATTGTTGGCGGTGCTGTGACAGGACAATTGACGAAAATTGTCTGTGAGCAGTCGGGTTATACTGTTCGTTTTACGCCTCGACCAGTGATTAGACCATATGTGAATCCCCTTGATAAATTCCATGTGCTGAAAGACAGATTCAAGCAGGGTTCGGTCGTGCTTTCGGACCCCTTAACGGCCTGGGTCCTGCCCACGCTGAGTGATGCTAAAATTGTTGCACTCTATCATGACAATCCTTTGGTTCCGGATAATCTGCAGCGTACCATGGATTCTATGGCAATTTATGCAGCCAAAACTTCGTTGTCAGAGCGTCGTAAAATTCTGGAACGTTACCAGGTGACGCATGTCTTGTTGAATTATGCCAGGATGATAGAAAATGATGTAAACCAGATCAACAATTATTGTCTTAATTTCAAGATTCCGGATGAAGCCATTCGGGATCTTAACCTGCTGGGCCGAGTTGTTTTTAAAAATGAAACTTTTACGCTGTACCGGATTAACCGTAAAGAGTGATCATCCGGGAGACGGAGAGGTGGTTTTTTCAGACCTGTTGACGTCCGGGTCTATTCCTTTTTATATAGCGGTGCTAAAAAGATGACCCTTTATCACACTCCTGTCCCTGTGGAAGGTAATCTTGAAAAAGCATTGCCGGCTCAGAAGGACTATCCTTTCGCATCCTTTTTCAGCAGCAGCAATAATCCAACCTGCTTTGGATATCTGTTTAAAAATCGTATTTACCCATAAAGTTTCTGGCAATGATTTTCAAAACATCGAAGCCGTACTCAATTGGTTTAAGATGTGATACTTCATCGCCATAGTGTGTCGGGATGGGAAGGTCGGCAATACGCAGGTTTTTTTTGCCGGAGAGAAGGAGCATTTCTCCATCAAAATGGAAGGTGTCGCTAAGTTTTTGAAAGGGGATTGTTTCAAGAGCTTTGCGGCTGTAAAGCATGTATCCGCTGTGATATTCAGAAACCTTCATGCCGTAGCAAAAATTTTCAAGCTGGGTCAGTGAGATGTTCGCAATGAGTTTATAAAGAGGCATTCCGCCTTTAAGCGCTGACCGCCGGTCATGCATTCGTGAACCCAGCACCACATCAGCCTGTTCGTTAATAAGCGGCTGATAAAGGCGTTCCATTTCTTCCGGGGCATACTGACCGTCAGCATGAAGCAGCACACCTACATCTGCGCCAAGCTCCAGCGCCCGGGCAAACCCTGTCTTCTGGGCAGCGCCATAGCCGCGGTTGGTTGGATGCCATATTATTTCAATTTTTGAGTATTTTTGTTTAAGCTGGTTGGAAACAGACTGGGGATGGTTGGTACCGCCATCCTCGACAATCACAATATTGGAGATCTCATCATAGACTTTACCTGGAATCCTCTCAAGAACTTCAGGAAGTGTTTTGTCTGCCTTATAAGCAGGGATGACAACCGTAATATTTTTTTTTTGTTGACTCATTTAAATAATTTTCCCGTCCACGTTTTGGGGCATTTGTCATTAACAATTTCCACATCAAGAGAATATCTGAATTTACGCGGTCCCTTGGATTCAATCCACGCGGCAAGGTATTCAATGCTTTCCCGCAAAGTGTGCTCTGTCTTGTAGGAAAGCAGCTTTCGGGCTTTTTCTGCGCTACAGGTTGCATGTTTGATTTCCCGAGGCCGGGGCGCGACAAAAACAGGATTAAAATTTTTAAAGGAAAGAACATCTCGAATTAATTCAGCCAGTTCAAGAATTGTCACAAACTCCTCGTCCGGGCCGATGTTGATTGTTTCACCGACGACATTATCCTGGGTAATGGCATTGGTAAAGCAGGTGAGAATATCGCGGACATCTGAAAAACATCGTTTTTGCTGTCCATCACCGTAGATAATCGGCTGTTTTTCCCGGAGCATCAAATTGATCATAATGCTGGCTACATTCCGGTAGGGGTCATCAAATTTTTGATGGGGGCCAATAATGTTGTGTGGAACCAGGTTGACCTGTTCAAATTCATGTACTTCTGACAGAATTTTAAGTGTTTGCTCTGCCGCAAGTTTTGCAACACCGTAGGGATCGACGGGATTGGGGACCATTTCCTCAGTAAAAGGATAACGTTCCTGTGTTCCATAGCGTGCCATGCTCGAGCAGTTAATAACACGTTTTACGTTGTTAGCCGCACAGGCAGAAAATACCGTTGCCGAGATTTGAGATGTGTTCTGGGTCACCAGATGGGGCGAAAAAACACTTAGGCCCTCATAAGCGGTACAGGCGGCATGTATGACGACATCCTGCCCAGCCGTTATTTTTTTCATGGCGTTTAGATACTGGCAATCTACCTGGTGAAATTCAGCATCCTCGGGAATGTTATCAATGTACCCGCCTATGAGATTGTCGCAGCCGGATACTTCGTGGTTTTCTTTCAGCAATTGACAGGCTAACTGACTTCCCAGAAATCCGGCAATTCCTGTAATAAATATTTTCATGGTATCGGCCTTTTTATTGTGTATATTTATAAAGAAAACGGTACAACAAACATTGTTCACTTATCATCGTGTCTTTAATAGGCTTTTTATACTTTGATTTAAGAATCTTTAATATTTTATACTTTCAAGAATAATTAATCAAATATAATTATTAATATGGGAAAATAGGTTTGGAAGCGCATGTGTTGAGATGGTCTTGTGACAAAATTCATGTTGCTGGAATATAATGATAAAGGCGGTATTCACAGCAATCTCCAGGCACTTCTGTTTTGCTTATCAGAGGCATTTTTTGCCGGGGTGTCAGTAAGGGTTATTTTATAAGGTGTTTTTGAAGGTAGAAGAAGTATTGCCAAGCGATATAGTATAATGTATTATTTATAATATTATTATGAATAATATTATAAACCAACATCACCCGAATCCGGGAATTTCAATAGTCCTGCCAGCCCTCAATGAAGAAGATAATCTTGAGGTCCAGGTTGAGCAAATCAAAAACTACTTTAAAAACAATCCCTTGCCTTGCGAAATTATTATAGTCGATGACGGCAGTACTGACCGGACCGCTCCTATAGCGGATCGGCTTGCCGATACGCATAAAAATATAACCGTCATTCACCATCCTGAGAATCAGGGATATGGAAAGTCACTCAGAGACGGATTTCAGGCCGGCCGGAATGAATTTCTTTTTTATACAGATGCCGATATGCAGTTTAGAATTGAAAGCCTTGATCTGTTTATGCCTTATATGAAAGAGGGGAAAGCGGATATGATTGTCGGCTATCGTGTCGGCCGTCAGGACATCTGGCTCAGAAAATTTCTTGCCTGGGGCTTTAATAAACTTTCAAGCACAATTTTCTCCCTTAAGGTCAAAGATATTGACTGTGCTTTTAAGATGTTTAAAAAACAGTCTTATATGAAACTTGATCTTCTGGCAACCGATTTTCTGATTGATACTGAAATTCTGACTAAGGCCCGGATGAAAAATTACATAATAGAACAGGTTGGTGTTCGTCACTACCCAAGGTCCGCCGGAGAATCCACCGTATCCTTTAAGCATGTCCTGGAAACGCTTAAAGGTATTGTTGTTCTTTATCAGCAAACAAGAAAATAATTTAGGAAGGTTCCCAAACCTTTGTATGAACATGCCCCCAAGCAATGTTAGCCAGCACAACTTTAATAATAATAGGATTAACGCCCATCGCTCTTCGCTGATCTTTCTTACTGTGGGCGTGCTCTGTTATGGTTTAGCTGTTGCGCAGTTTTTGCTTGAGAGCCGTATAAGATCTTCAGTTTTTATTAAATCCATAGCTGTTTCCGTGAAAAATTTGGTAAATAATGGATTTCCGGTAATTGCTGTTGTAAGCCTGGTGGGGTCTGTTGCCTTTATGGCCTGGATCCTTTGCAGGTTTAAGAAAGTGTCAGTTCTTAGCAGCGAACCGAAACAATCCTTTTCTCTGTTTAGAAGTGTTCTGCAGCCGGCGATACTAAGCCTTTTTTTGATTTACTCTCTTTTCCCTCTACAGTGGATGCAGCTTGCCCCTGCACGTTCTCTGGAGTCTTATCCCGAAGGTACGGTTCTGGATTTTTTGCTTTTGATGCTGGTCCTGATCGGGACAATTTTTTTCTGTCTGTATTTATTCTACTGTTTTCCACAGCGTATTTCCATAGGCTTAGACAGGGGGATAACCCGGCTCTGCAGGTTAAATGAACGGTATGCTGTAGCAGCTGTTGTTTTTTTCTCTCTTTTTATCACTGGAATTTTTGCTTATTTTGTTCTGGGGCATATTCCTCATGTTCAGGACAGTATTGCCCAGCTTTTTCATGCTAAAATATTTCAGTCCGGAAGTCTCTTTGCGTCCTTGCCGCCGCATAAAGAATTTTTCGATTACATTAATGTCCTTAACTTTGATAAATGGTATTCGCAATATCCTCCGGGACATATAGTGATGCTTACCCTGGGGCTTATCACCGGCCTGCCTTGGCTGGTCGGACCTGTGCTGGGAGCTCTGTCTCTTTTGGTATTTTTTGTTTTGACAAAGAACATATATCGCGACCGGCGAACAGCATTAATCTGCTGCTTTATGATGTTTCTTTCTCCGTTTTTCCTGTTTATGTCTTCTAGCCACATGAACCATACGACAACCCTTTTGTTTACCCTTCTTTTTTTGTACTTCTACATACAAATTTATTTGTCCGGTAAAACCGTGTTTGCTCTAGGAGCAGGTCTTTCTCTGGGATATGTTTTAAATGTCCGTCCCCTAACAGCTGGGGCCTTAGGGATTATCTTTGTTTTTTACCTGTTATATTCATGCTTTTACAAAAAAGAGATAAAGCTAAAAAACATCCTTGTTTTTTCTGCTGCTCTGGCTGTTATGGTCGGCCTGCTGCTGCTTTTTAACCAGTTGACGAACGGTGATCCCCTTGTGTTTGGTTATCAAAAAAAATATCAGGCGCTTGGGTTTCTCGGTAAAGCACAGTTCGGGACAGCGCATACAATTAAGGGGGGTATCGTAAATACCAGCAATAACCTGATCGGTCTGAACCAGTACCTGTTTGAATGGCCGATTCCGTCCCTGGTGTTTGCCGTTATCTTTTTTGCGGTTCCGATAAAAAAGAACCGATGGGACTGGCTTTTTCTAAGTGCTTTTTTAAGTGTGGTTGGAAGTTATTTTTGTTATTACTATCAAGATCTCTGTTTTGGGCCGCGCTTCTACTACTCTATCATGCCTTTTGCCATTATCTTCTCTGTCCGCGGTTTTATGGGTCTGCCGGGATGGCTGGAGCAGAAAGGGTTTGACCGAAGAAAGGTGAGGGCGACACTGGCCCTTCTGCTTATTTTCTGTGTTGCTTATACTTTTTTGTTTTCATTTCCCCGGCTGATAAATAAATATTCTGATGATTACTGGATCGCGACCGATAAAATCCATACCGAGATCCAACGTCGCAGGATAAAGAATGCTCTAGTTTTTATTGATGTATGGCATCCCCGGGGTACACTCACTCCTAATTTGATTCCCTACGGTTCAGGCTTTCAATTTAACTCTCCGGATCTTTCCGATGAGGTTATTTATGCTATTGACTTAAGAGAAAAAAATGCTGAACTGATGAGATATTATGCCGGACGTGATTTTTACCTTTGTAAAATATTTTCTTCCATGGCTGATTTTGAATTAAAACAAATTAAGGGTCCGGTGGAATAAAAAGATATTGTTTTTAGCGTAACCTGACAGGAGTTGGTATGCTGCGTAAATATAGAACGTCCCTTTCGAACAGTATTGTTTTGCTGATGGCCCTGGTCGGTATAATACTGTTCTGCAGCAGGATGGATGGGATAACAAAGAACACCGCTGTTTCTCTCTACGGGGTTGATTTGATTGCCTATCATACTGCGGCCAGACTGATCAGCCAGGGGGCAGATGAAGAAATATACGTTACCTCCGGTAATGACTTTAGCGGAGTGGACACCGGGAAGTTCTCTGAAACCGCTCGCGCTTCCGGTTTTGAGTTCAGGCCTACCCGGTATGTCTATTTACCGATCTTTCTTGTTCCTTTTCAGCTTCTTGGCCGCTTGAGTTTTTCTGATGCAGCTGCTTTATTTCTCAGTGTGAATCTGTCCATCTTGCTGGCAGTGATCGTTCTGCAGTGGAGATTAATCCGGGGCGTATTTTCTCCTGTAATTGGACTTGCGCTTGTGGTTGTCCTTAACATGATGTCCTTTCCCGTTTTCTACGGTTTGAAACTGGGCCAGACAACCCTGACGGTTTACCTGTGTGTTTGCCTCATTTATTATTTTACCCTTAAGGGACGCGATACTTGGGCGGGTTTTTTATTGGGTCTTATTGTTACCTTGAAGTATACGCCTTTTATTTTCATACTCTACTTTCTTTACAAGAAAAAATATAAGTTGCTTATTTCATGCTTTGGCACAGTTGTCGGCCTTGTGCTGCTCTCAATTACCATATATGGTCTTCCGCTTCATAAAAGTTATTGGCTTTTTATAAAAGGGTTGTCTGCCGGGGGTATTTCCGGCTGGAGCAGCCAGTCCATTCTGGCGCTGTTGCTTAGACAGTTTGCCGGGAGCAGTGCACTGTCCTATGAATTATTTATAGTTTCAAACGGAATATTTTTTTTAAATTTATTTGCGGCGGGAGCTGTTATTTTAGCGACGTGCTATTTTATGCGGAGAAAAAAAACAGTTACTGCGGGAGCGAGCTTCTCTTTGGAGTTCTCTGCAATCGTCCTGTGCTTTTTAATTGTTCCATCGGTCTCCTGGCTGCATTACTTTTGTATTGCCACACTGCCGGCACTTATTATCATTACCCGCTGTTTGAAAACAGGTGAGGGCATGCAAAAAAAAATTATTTTATCACTGGTTTTTATAAGCAGTTGTATGATCCTTTTTTATCCGAATATTTATAAAATACTTTTTATTCTGGATAAAGACTCGGTAACCCGGCTGATAATCTCTTTCCCCCTGATCGGAGCAGGTGTGCTTCTTGCGGTAAATTTCTTTATGCTTGGTTCGGCCAGGTTTTTTGGAAAAGAGGAGATTGTTTTATCTTCCAAAAACAAAGGGTGTGATTGAACCGGATCCTTATGTCGTGAAAATATAAGTGAAAAACATATATTGTTTAAAATTACATACTGAAATATCGCCTAAAGAAGTTTTGTCGCGGCTGCTTGAGCGGATTGAAAGGAAAAAGAACTGCCTGATCTGATTCCGTACGCCATTGATAACGGCAAGCTGGTGAAACGGTTTTTTATTAACGCGAAGTATGTAAATGTTACTATTCTAAAAAGATGTTTCTATGGCCGAATAATATTTTTATAAAAAGCTGTGCTTTTATTTGTGGCCATAATAAAGGCTTATGTTAAGGAATCACGGAAAACGTTTTTGTGGTAAGCCTCCAAAATTTGACGGTCTAATAGCCGCTTTAAGGTTCAAGTTGAATTTATGCTTTCCTTTTTGGGCCTTTGCTCTTATCAGGTAGGAGTGTTGAAAAAGGTCTGTTGCTTTGTCCCCCGGAGAAACATCACATGGTTTTTTCTTCATATGAGTTTTTGTTTGTATTTCTACCCATTACGATATTGGTTTACTTTCTAGTAAGCACAAGGGCAAAAAA
>Ga0222635_1000133_pt1 | contig 39764 bp, 50 predicted proteins | sample AntAcemetagen139_FD_179809 | JGI IMG/M metagenome (GOLD analysis project Ga0222635, IMG submission 179809) | Saline water microbial communities from Ace Lake, Antarctica - #139 | ecosystem: Environmental > Aquatic > Non-marine Saline and Alkaline > Saline | place: Antarctica: Ace Lake...
GGCAACTTTGCAAAAAACAAAAGAGGCAAAGTTGGTTAATGAAAATCTTGCATTTGATTTAGGCAACTTTGCAAAAAACAAAAGAGGCAAAGTTGGTTAATGAAAATCTTGCATTTGATTTAGGCAACTTTGCAAAAAACAAAAGAGGCAAAGTTGGTTAATGAAAATCTTGCATTTGATTTAGGCAATTTTACAATAACAGAATTAAACAAAGATGACTTCATGAGAATTCAAATAAATTAAATTATTCAAAATTCTCTTTCCAAGATTCTTACACGCGATTTCCGTCGAGTGATGTAAAGAAATCGCTTACCTGACCAGAGAAGGAGATTCCAAAGAACCATGGGTTCTTTTGATTATGGTTATAAATCTTCCAGAATAATTTCCTTGCTTTTCATCAGTAGAAATTATTGTGCTTACACTAACATTTCTGCTTTCTTCAACATCAAGAAAAATCATCTCATCGAACACAAGAAATTTCCCAATATCTCCTTCAACACTAAATTCAACCTTAATAGGAAAACCATAATCATTTTTAATTTTTAAAATCCTCTGGGAACTTGTATTAAATGTAATGGTTCCAAAAGTCAAGACATTTGTATCAACATTAAAACCAGGCACATCACCGACAACCAAAGTAGCATCAAACTCTATTTTCTCAATAACAGAAACAGATTTTAAATATATTGTAAAAATAAACAAACATAAACTTAAAACAAAAATAAAAAAAACAAAAAGATAAAGTTTATTTTCTCTTTTCATTTTGCCCTAGAATTCCGTACAGAAGAATACCCTCGGCGTCGGGGAAAATACTTTTTAATTATAATCCAAAGGACTACCAATAATAAAATTGCGCCAGCACTAATTAATAAAATCATTTGAAAATTATTTTCCCCTTTAACAAATTCAATTTTAACTAATTCGCTTGAACTTTTCCCAACATCTTTTCCATAATAAATAAAAGTAATATTCGCGTCGTAAAATCCTTTTGTGAAATTACTTGTATCAAAAAATCCAGTAATTGTTTTTTTCTCCCAAGGTTCTAAACTTGTTGAAGAAGTCTTAAAACTAAACAAATCTACTGAAGAATTAGAAATAAATACTTCTGCATAAGCACCATCTATCTTGTTATTCCATCCACTCTCTATCTCTATATCAAAACTATTAATTCCTCCAATCTCAACTTGTTTTGTATAATTTACAAGATGAATAATTAATTCTCCGATATTAAATCTTGATTCTGACTTTGCCAATCTTCCATAATCTACAATTGCAAGTGCACGATAAACACCAGGATTATAACCCCTAGTATCTAATATTTTTTTTAATTCTATTCTCTCTTGACTTTTTATTTCTCTATTAAAAAAATAAAGTGTTTCAATTGTCTCATCATCAGAAAGAATATCTATTTTAGGACTAACATTCACATCCTCTTCGCCTTGACTTAAAATTTCTAATTTGAAATCAACAGGTTCTCCAAGATTAACATTAGGAGAAGAAAGTAAAATTTCAAGATATTTTCCAGGATAAGGAACATGAATATCAATCACTGCTTGAATAATAACAGACGTCCTTATCATTGTTGTAGCAACTTCCTCTTCTTCTTCACTAATTCTTTCCTTAACCCCAATTAATATTCTGTGCTTTCCTGGCTTTTCTATAAATAAAGGCAAATCAATCATCACTGTAAAAGAACCTCCTCCAACAAGTTTATCCTTATCAAGTGTGACAAATTCAGCAAGGTCTCCAGCAACATAAAGTCCAAACTCTGTATCTGGATTAGTATGAGAAACAAAGTAAGTTACAAGTGTTTCAAGACCAGGTTCAAAATTATATTCAACCTTAGCAGGCCCAACACTAAGCGCAGAACAAATATTTATTAAAAAAATAAAAATTACAAATGCAAAAATAAATTTAATCACTCTCCTTTCCATAGAAATTATATCTAAGATATCTTTTTATATCTTACTAAAATTAAATTGGCGTTGCGATTGCTGTTATCACTGCCCCTTTTATTCCAGGTGAAGCATCCGAAGGAACTCTTAATTGCACATCAATTTTTATTGTGTCAAAAATATTATAAGAACTAAGATTCAAACAAGCATCTTGTGCACTGCCTAACATTATAGTGTAAGAACTCATTTCATTAAAAGAAGGACCACAAGAATTAGTTTCATTATCAGAAACCATTAATTTAAATGAAGGAGTTATAGTGCTCCCACCAATAAATTGAGAAGCAGTTTTAGAAGAAGTCAATGTTACAGAAACATTTGAATTCCCATCATTTTGAAGAACAAGAGCCTGCGAAACCGCTGTCCAATTTCCGTCTGTAACATTTCCAGTATAAGTATCTAATAAAGCCGAAATTTTTCCACTATCAACAGCACCTATGCCCCAACTAACACTCTCTGTTGGAAAAGAGATACTTGCCCGCGCTATAATAGTTACATTCGCTATTCCAGTATCTGTTGCAAAACCAGTAAACTCAACATTATAATAAATTATTAAATTAACTAATGCGAATATAAATGAAACAATCGCGACAACCAATAAAATTAAAATGAATTTACTCCTCCCTTTTTCCATAAAGATTATATCTAAAATATCCTTTTATATCTTACTAATATTAAATAGGCGTTGCAATTGCAGTTATAGTAGCACTTTTTAATTCAGGAGTTGCATCTTCAGGAATTCTTAACAATACATCAATCTTTATTGTATCCAAATCATTATAATAACTAAGATTCAAACAAGCATTTTGTGCAGTACCATTTACTTCTGTAAAATCCGTCATTTCATTATGTGCTGAATCACATGAATCAGTTTCATTATCAGAAACTTTTAATTGAAATAAAGGTGTTACTGCAGTTCCCCCAAGAAAAGTAGTTGCAAGAGTAGAAGTCAATGTTACAGAAATATTTGTATTCCCGTCATTTTGAAGAACAAGTGCCTGCGAAACCGCACTCCAATTTCCACCATCAACAGTTCCATTTGTAACAAGTAAAGCAGAAGTTGGAATTTCATTAACACTTCCAAGCCCCCAATCAATAGTATTTGTTATAAATTCTACACTTGCCTGACTCAGAATTGTTACATTTGCTGTCCCAGTATCTTGTCCAGTCGCAAAACCAGTAAACTCCACCGCATCATCATAATGAATTATTAAATTAACTAATGCAAATGTAACAGCAACAATCGCAACAATCATAAGGATATTATTAATTTTCATTTATTGCTCCTGTATTTTCTGGTGTTTGAATAATCTCAAGATTAAGATTACCAGATTGTTCATCCTCGTAAATTATATCTTCTGAACCATTGTCTGAATTAATATTATTAAGAACCAGAATAGAACCAATTGACAAAACAATTACTAAAATTAAAACCACAATAAAAATTTTTTCTTTATCCATTTTTTCTTTGAAATAAATGGGTAATGATAATCTTTCCCACAGACCTACTTGGTAAATTTTCTTTATTCATAATTTGTCCTCTTTTTTGTTGAATTATCTATTATCTCTTTTAATTAATACATACAATAAGGATTACTTTATAAATCTTTTGCGAATTGAATATATACTTTTTATTATTATTATTATTATTACTTACCTTTTTTCATTCTTTTAATGACGACAAACCAAAAGATATTTGCTAATATTAAAAAGATAACTAAAATAATTAATATATTATTAATATTAAATGTTCCTTTTTCCTTAACAATAACATGTCCTGTTAAACCAATAACTTCAATACTATCATCCGTAATTTTCATTTGTATATTTCTATCTGTTGATTCTTCTCCATATTTCAAAATAATTTTTCCGTCGTAAGTTCCTTCATGAACTCCTGCAGTATCCCAATAAGCGACTAATTCAGATTTGCTTAATGCATTTATATTAGAGGTTGGTGATTTAAAATCCGCCATAATTTCTCCGTCATCATTATAAACAATTATATTCAAATAAATTTCTTTTAAATCATTTGACCATTTGTTTTCAACAAGAGCATCAAACTTGGCAATAGAACCTAATTCAAAATCCCTAATATTTATTTCCAAAATTTCTAAAAACATTTTGCCAACATTAAATTCTTTTTCAACTTCAACCACTTCATTATCATACACTACTGTAACCTTTGCTAAATATTTTCCAGGAGCCACATTAAATTCCCATTCTGCGGTTAATTCTTTTCTTTCAAGGCTCATTAAAGAATCTGTATTTGATTCTATTGTCGCTACTTTTTCATTCAAACTTGTATAAATATCAATAATCGCCTTGGCATTAACAATATCAAGCTTCCCTCGATTAACAATAGGTATAAAGAAAATTTCTTTTCCTTCAGATTCCACAACATTAACTTCTGCTTCTAAATATTTATCTGGATAAGGAACATAAATATGCAACTGAGTAACAACCGAAACCGTCGCTCCGACAAAAGTTCCTTTTTCCTTTATATCTTTTGGCATTTCTAATGCAACAATCTCCACTTCATACAACCCAGGTTTTGCTATAACTTGAGGCAAATCAACAATATAAGTAAACGACTTTGAATCTTCTGAAGACGAAAATTCGGCATATGCTTGATTTAATGTTATGCTCTCTGCTAAATCTCCTTTCACAGTAAATATCACAGACATATCTTTCTTTTCTGAATTAATAATTGAAAACGGAACTTCCTGATGCAAACCTGGTTCAAAATTAATTGTTGTTCTTCCTGGAGTAATACCTATGGCACTAACTAAACTCGTTAAAACAAAAACCATTACAAACAAAATTAATATCTTTTTCATCTTTCGAAAACTTTATATATCAGTTATACCTCCATATTTTATATAGGGAAACGCGACCTGACGAACCTCGTGCTCGCTTGCGAGAATACGATTAGTAGGATAGACGGACGCACTTACCCTGTATTTTTTAGTCAAAAAATTAATCATATTTTCTTAACCTCTCAATATTTAACATTGTATCAAGGACAAGACTAACTTGATATTCAATAGTCCCTTTTCTTAGCTCGCTTTCTTTTTTGATAACTATTTTTTCACCATCAACAATATCAACCATTTTTTTAAAATTAGGATATTCATGATTATCAATAGAAATAAAAATAATACAATTATTATGCTTCTTTAAAAATTCCAAGACATCAAGATAGATTTCCATATTCTGATGTTTTTCTTTTATCTTAAATCTAAGAAAATAAGATTTAACATTTTCTTTAGAAATAGTTTTCCATGCATTTTTTAAATATAATTTTCTATTTTTTGAACTTCTATAATGTCTAAATCTTGAAATTTTTGGTAACAATTCTTTAATCTTTTCTCTTTTAATAATATTATATCCTATCAGATTTTCAGAATAATCTATATAAATATAATAATCAAACTCTTTCAATTTAATTGTTTTTATTTTCATTTTTGGACTCCTTCGACAATTTCACAAAGTAAATTGGCAGAGTTCATTTTTGGACTCCTTCGACAATTTCACAAAGTAAATTGGCAGAGTTCATTTTTGGACTCCTTCGACAATTTCACAAAGTAAATTGACCGAGTTCATTTTTGAACTCCCTTGTATGTTGAATTATCTTTTTCAACATCTTCTGATTCTCCTACATCAAGTATTATTTCTGCTGTTAAACCCCTGTTTTCTTTTGTAACATTTAAATCAACATTACCTGAATTATACAACTCATAATTTTCTTCTCTTTCTTTAATCTCCAATGAAACATGTCCTTGAATTGTAAAATTTTTAACCTCGCTCTTTCTCAAATTACTTTTAACTTTCCAATAATATGTTCCTGGAGAAAGAGTAATATCTGAACCTTCATTTAATAAAATAGGATTTGTAAAATCTTCGTCATTGGAAACCTCGATGCTTTCTCCGTTCTCAATTTCAAAAACAAAATTCGGTTCTATAACAGTCATACCACTTAAAGGATAAATTTGATTTGGAGCAGTTGAAAAAAACAAGTAAACCAAAACTCCTGCTATGAAAATTACCTCGGCTATAAAAAATTTCTTTGTTTTATTTTTTTTATTTTCCATTTTATTCTCCTAAACTCGCAATAAAATAAACTGTTGATTCTTTATTTCCTGCTACTTCCTGAGGCGGAACAGTAACATTCAAATCAATTTCAAAAGAATCCATTGAGTCGCTCCAATTTACACTTACTCCCATTATAGTCGGACTTGAAGGAAGATTTGCCCAATCTGTCTGACTTTGGTCCCAATCAAAAGCATCTTCTTCTCCTGATTTATTATCCATTTTATATCTGAAATAATTTGAAGGATTAGAAACACTTGTCCACAGATTAGTTGCATTCGCAGTTATATTAATATAACAATTCCCATCATTTTGCAATAAGAAAGGTGTGGGATTATCGTCAGTTGTCTCATTAGTCTCATCCATTCCCAATGAGCCAAAACTAATTGTATCATTTACCATGCTTATTATTACACTTGATTGGATTTCTATTTTTCTTTGGGTTGCCCATTCTCCGCTTCCCTCGTCGTCGTTCGCCCGCACAGTCCAGTTATAATAATAATTATTATCTGAAAGATATTGTAAATAATTAGTTATTGTGTGGTTTAACTCACTTATGTCTTCAATTAATCTATTATCAACCGAGCACCCAGGATAACATGTTAAATTCAAATCATAAGTTAAGGCGTCATCATCATCGTCGCTGCCTATGTTCCAGCTGAACTCAGGTGTCCTGTCTGTTGTAACATTATCGTCAGCAGGAGCATCCAATGTAACTGTCGGCAAACTATTCAAAATCATCAAAGCAGAAGAATTAACCCAACTACTATAACCTATCCCGTCATAAAATCTTAAACTACATAACCAACTATCTCCTTTTGTGGTGTTTTCTGACTCAAGTATTGCGCCAAAGGTTGTTGAATTTTCATAATCATCATTATAATTAATTGTTAAATTAAGTGTATCATTTTTATACCACATAACTGAAACATTTAATGTATCTCCATCTTCATCAAAAATTATTGCTGAGCAGTTTAAGTCTTCTGTTGTCTTATTTGTTCCGCCAACAGAAACTAAAGATGGTGAAGGATTTGCCGGTATTGTGTTCGAAATTCCCATAAAAAATACTTCTTCATCCCCAAAATAATCAACAAATGCCTCGCTGTCTCCTCCTCCAATTAAAATTGTTTCCTTATCTAAAGAAAATGAAAAACCAGAATTAAAAATAATCAATGAAAACAAAATAAAGATTAGCGAAAAGGTCTTCCCTGTTTTTATCACACTGTGAGATTTTTTTGCCTTCACATTCTTCTTTGCAAATTTGCGCGCACCACTTTCTTTTTTCCCCAAATATTCTGTAACTACTTTCCCCCCAACTTTTTTATTATGCTGAACATAAGGCCCATAAACTTTTCCATTTTTTTTAATATATCTTTCGTATGCCATATTCACTTCTTTATTAAAAAAGATAGTAGTGTAACTATTTAAATATTTACAATAGAATTATTTGCCCTTAGTAAAAATCTTCGTAGAAGATTTTTCGAGGCCTGCTTGCAGGTTCTCGCCTGCATAGCAGGTTCTCGTGCCCGTATGGGTATGCCGGGAGCGTAGCGAAGCAGTATACACCCTCCCCTGGACCTACTTGGTTGGGTGTGCAAGCTCTTTTTTGTTTGTGCGATTTCCATCTCGGAGGCCGAGAGTTTACACGAGCCTCGCTTCAAAACCGAAAGCAAGAGTGAGCTCGAGTTTTGAAGAAATCGCTTACCTGAACAAGAAGGGAAATTCCAGCCCCAAAAGTAGGGGGTCCCTTGGTAGGGAAGAACCGCTTAGGTTTTTTTGTTTTTACTAATCCACCGAACCTTCCGTCTTTTCATTTCCTTGTTCTTTCTACATTTCGCAGAACAAAAATGATTAATTGTTCCGTCTTTCATAACCAATGTCAATCCTCTATGAACATCATATTCTTTTCCACAATATACGCATTTCATTTTAACTAAATATTTTTAATAAAGAAGAAGATTCTCCCAAAGGATTTAATTCAAAAGGAATTTTTTTCTCAGATAAAAAACTTCTAACTTTTTCTTCCCCACAATCTTTAATTTCAAAACAAACTTTAGGAACCATTTCTTTTCTATCTAAATATTTTTCTACTTTATCAAAATAATCTTTAACAATAGAATAAAATTTTCCTCTTCCAACTTTCTCTGGATAATTTCTTTCTATTTCTCTTCTCAATTGTTCAAAATATCTTGTCATTTAAGTATAGGATCCTTTATTTACCTTACTTTTGATTCTTCTTGCTTCAATTTCTGTCTCTCTTAACATCAAAATATCCCCAGCTCTCACAGGCCCTTTAACATTTCTTCTCATTGACCTTCCTTCATCTCGCCCTTTCTTAACCAAACACTTAACCTGTGTAACTTCTCCTCTAGAACCTGTCCTTCCAACAATTTCTTCTACAACTGCCGGCACAACTTCTCCTGAAATTTTTTCTATTTTTTTAGAAGATTGTTGTTTTACTTCTTTAGTTTTTTGATTTTTTGCCATTTTAATTAATACCCTCTCTCTCTTCGGCTTATTGTAACAAAAGATTGATTATCAAAAAAAGGCCTAATTTCTTTATCTTTTTCATAATTTCTTTGAAGACAATTACAATTCCCTCCTACACAAGGTCCGACATCTCCATTTCCTTCAAAAAAAATAGTTCTATCTTGTGCAAAAGAACATGCATCACGATTCTCCCTCCCAGTTGCATATTCACAAATATCCTTCCAAGGTCTTTTTGAATATCTTAAAGGTTTTTCTTCAATTCTTAAACTTAATAAAGATTTTTTTGCCATTTTAATTTATTCTAAATCAGCAATTTCTGTTCCAGCATCGCCTGCCTCAATAACAACAACTGAAGACGCTGACACAGGAAGCCCAACTGCAATTCCAAGTTTCTGTTTGCTGTCTGCTTCGACACATTTAATTTCTTTTTCCTTACAAAGAAGTGGCAAGTGCTGAACAATTTCTTTCGGCTCAACATCCCCGGCATAAACTACCAACTTTGCAGTTCCTCGCTCAATAGCCTTGGTAACTTCATTAGTTCCCTTTTCTATCTTGCCTGTTTTCTTAACTTTTTCAATTATTTGATATATATCTGCCATTTCGTATTTTTATTTAGTCGATATCGAAAGGGTTCTCGTGCCCTTTGGGTATCATTTTATCATTCTAATAAATAAGAAGATTAATCCTCTTATCATTGGATAATTAATAAGATTAAAGTTGGTTTATAAAAGTTTTGATTGGTTTTTGGAAATATTAAACAATTAACAAATTCTATTTCCAATTAACTTCCACGTCATCTGTTCGTTCTCTAGGTTTAATATCAATCTTTTCCAAATTCTTTTCTCCGCCATTTTTCCTAAAAATTATTTCTCCTAAATAAGCAATCATTGCTGCATTATCAACAAGCAAACTATTTTCAGGGCAAAAAAATTTCGCGCCCCTTTCCTTGCACATTATTTTGCACATTTCTTGCAACCGAGAATTGCACGCAACACCTCCTCCTAAAAGTAATTCTTTTTTTCCAGTATGTGCCAATGCCCTCTCGGCAGTTTCAACCAGCATTGCAAAAACAGTCTCTTGCAAAGAATAAGCCAAATCATTTAAAGAATATTTTTTAGAGTCAAGTTTTTGTTTCAAGTTTGTCAAAATCCCAGACAACGCAATATCCATTCCTTTTACCTTGTAAGGAAGTTCAATGTAATTTTTCCCTCTCAAAGCTAATTCTTGAATTTTTGGTCCAGCAGGAAAACCAATTCCAGCATACCTCCCAAAAGTATCAATAAAATTCCCCACTCCCAAATCAAGTGTCTCGCCAAAAACCCGATACTTGCCAGAAGCATAAGCAATTATTTGCGTGTTTGCACCAGAAGCATAAAGCATCACAGGGTCACGCGCCTTAGTCAACTTACCAATTTCCAAATGTGCAATACAATGATTAACAGGGACCAAAGGAACACCAAATTTTTTAGAAAGTTCTTTTGCTTTTTTCAAACCAACAAGAAGACAAGGAGCCAAACCAGGACCCTGAGAAAAAGCAACCGCATCAATTTCTGTTTCTTTTATTTTTGCCTGGTTTAAAGAATCTAAATAAATTCCCTCCCAATTTTCCTCGTGGTGCTTCGCCGCTTCAATAGGAATTATCCCTCCTTTTTCAGTCGTATATGTTTTTTTAATATTAGAAAGAATTTTCCCTTCCCTAACAATACCAATTCCAAAAGTATGCGCAGTTGATTCAATTCCTAAAATAGTTACCATAAAAAAAGAACACAAAAAGAATTTATAAAATATATCTTTCTTTAATTTAAACAACCACTTTCTTACAAAATAAATAAATTAAAAAATAAAAATAACAAATAAGACTTATCGTCTTTTCTTTTTCACAACTTTCTTTTTTGCTGGCTTCCTCTTAACGACTTTCTTTTTCACAACTTTTTTCTTAACAACTTTCTTCTTCACAGCTTTTTTCTTTTTACCACCTCTAGCCATCTTAGCCTCGCAAACATTACCTTGTCCATCTACATAATAAAGATGTCCTGGTTTTCTTGTGATAACATTTTTTACAATAATTTTTCCCATTTTTACACCTCCTTTTAAATTATATTATTGTTTCCCGAAGAGAAACAACTTTAATCTTTAAAATAAAAGACTATTTACTATTTAAATCTTTCTAATCCTCGTCGAGAAATTTCAATATCTCATCGTACTTTCTATTGCAAGGAATCTCAACCAATTTTGAAAATTTTCTTTTTGGAAAAATTGAAAAACTCCACGGAAAAACTTTTTTCATTTCTAAAATATTATTATTTTTATTAAGCCAAACAGCGAGGAACTTTGGACAAAAAAATGAATGAATAGAAATTCTCGTCTCTTTTTTAAAATTAAACAAAAGTGCTTTTGCACTTTCCCGTCGAGCAAACATTAAACCTTTTATCATCCAAAATAAATTACATCTCTTCACATCAATTCCAATTTTTCTATTTTTATAATTTAAAGAAATTTTCATTTTCAACCTCTTGTTTATATTTTTTATACATTAAGTTTACATTTTTTTCAGTAACATAATCATGATGTTTAAATCCCCCACCAAAAGTTTTTGGAATATGCATTAATTCATGAATTATTACCTTAAGTTGTTCTTCTTTATCCATTCTATCAAATCTTTCAGACAAAAATTCCAAAGCATAAACTGCTTTAATTCCTAATGCTTTTTGCATTAACTTTCCCAAGGCATGACATCTAGCAATAGTTCCTCTTGAAGAAGTTCCATAACTTCTAAAACACTTTATTCTATTAATGAAAATGTGGGGGAACAAAATTTTAGAAATCTCTTCTGCAATTTCTTGTAAATCTGGAGCAGATTCATATTTCATAGGAAACCAAAAACAAACCTATTTAAATTATTTTGCAAACAAGATTATATGATACAAAAAATAAAAAACAACGTCCAAGCATTTCACTTTAAAAAATTTGGTTCAATAGTTTACCTCATAAACCTAAATAAAAAAAATATCTTAATAGACACAAGCTCGTCTGCAAACAAAAATGAATTACTTAAAAACTTAAAAGAACTAAATATCTCCACTTCAAAAATTAATATAATTATTCTAACCCATAATCATTGGGATCATACAGAAAATTTGGATTTATTTGAAAAAGCTAAAATATACGGAAGTAAAAAAGATTTTTCAAAAGAAAAAATAATAGATGTTAAAAAATTAAAAATTCCAGAGTTTAAAGTAATAGAAACCCCGGGACATTCAAAAGGAGGGATTTGCATTTTATATAAGGATATTTTATTTTCAGGAGACACTATTTTTCACAGAGGAACAATTGGAAGAACAGATTTGCCTGGAAGTTCAGAAAAAGAAATGAAACAATCTCTTGAAAAACTTAAAAAAATAAAATATAAAATTCTTTGTCCGGGTCATGGAGAAAAATAATTAGTTCTCTATTTCTATAATCTTATTTCTCGACGTAAAACCTGATTTGATTTTAACTTCTTTTGCCCCTAGTAAACATTTTCCTTGAAAATTTTTCGGGGCCTGCTTGCAGGTTCTCGCCTGCATAGCAGGTTCTCGTGCCCGTATGGGTATGCCGGGAGCATAGTGAGACGGTATACACTCTTGGGTGCTAAAATATTTTGATAAAATCTTAATTAATTTTAAATTAGCTTTCCCATCAACAGGTTTTTCTTTTAACCAAACTTCATATTCAATATCAGAAATCTTTTCAACCTTTTCTTGAGAAGAATTTGGTTTTACTTTAATTTTAATCCTCATCTTCTTCCTCAGAAACTTTATGTAAATCCTTTGCCCTTAGTAAAAATTTTTTCTTAAAATCTTTCGGGGTACCCTTTTGAGGGATAAAAATCTCTTTAATATATTTTTCAATATCCCCAATTTTTTTAAAAGTAAATTTTTGAGAATAACCTTTATTATGGAAAAGACATTCTTCAGTGTTATAAGTCTCACAAATCTTCGGTCTTCTCTGATAAATCTCACAATTATTATTTTTTCCTAAAAATTCACATGGTGTCAAGAATTCAAGATTCCATTCTCCCTCTTCATTAACAAAAACATTCACATTCTTATGACAAACAAACCACTTAACATCTTCAAAATCTTTTCTTGTCTCAGGCGTATCAATCTCAAGCACAACATATTTACAACATTTCCCCTCACATTTTTCGCAATCATTTTTCATCTAAAGAAAAAATAAAAATAGTTTTTAAATCATCGCGTAATAATTTCCAAAGCATCCCTATGTTTAAGAAGATAATCCTTTCCTAAAACCATTTTCGTCTTTGCATTAATTGCTTTAATAAAATTCTTTCCAAAATCAGTATGAAGAAAAAACGCAAAGTCCAAGGCAGTTGAACCCGGCGGAAGTAAAAAACAATCAGGCAAAATATTTCCCTTACTATCTCCTAACTTATTAGCACTACCCGGAAAAATAGCAATATATTTTAACAATTCAAAAACAACCCCATTTAAAATATTCTGAACACCAGTTCCTTCAATAAAAACATCTAAAACATTTTTTTTAATTTTCTCTAAAGCCTGTTTTTGTTTATCTGAAAGTTCCCCAATTATTTCAAAATCTCTTTCTCCTGGAATATATTTTATCAAACCTGCTTTTGTTGCTTCCCTCAACGCTAATTCAGAATCAGCAGAACACGGAACAATATTTAAATCCGGAAAATCCGTTTTCAACTTATCATAATTCTCTTTTCCCCTCGGCAAATCAACTTTATTCGCCGCGATAATCATCGGCTTGCTCTTTTTTCTCAAACCTTCTGCAAAATTATTCAATTGTTTTTCGCTCCATTCACTCGGCTTTTCACTCAAATTCAAATTCCTCAAAACATTTTTCACATCTGCTTCCTTAACTTTCAAACCTGAAAACTGCTTCGCTACAGCCTCGGAAAACTTCTCTTTCTCCATTTCTGTCTTCCGAGAAAAAGCCTTCCAAACTTTCATCAATAAATTATAAAACCATTTATTTAACTCGTCCTCTAAAAAATTAATATCTTCTGCAGGGTTTCTCATTTCTCCTTCAGATAACAATTCTCCTTTTTCATCAGTTAAACCAGAAACATCAACAACATGTATGAACGCGTCTGCCCTGCCCAAGTCATCCAAGAATTGATTTCCTAAACCTTTTCCTTCTGATGCTCCTGGGACCAATCCTGCAACATCCATTAAATCAACTGGCACAAACCTCTGGTGCTCAATGCAAAACCCGTGACTCGGATTGCACTGCGTGTTAAACTCCTTATCAATGCATTCAACTTTCACATAACCCACTCCGTGATTTGCCTTTATTGTTGTAAAAGGGTACGACGCAATCTCAACCTCTGCCAGAGTCGCTGCTTTAAAAAACGTGGATTTTCCGCATGACGGCTTTCCAACAAGACCGATTAACATAAATAAAAAAAGAGAAAAACCTTTATATAGATTATCAAGTTATAATTTATACGAGCCTACACAGATTTGAACTGTGGACCTCTAGACAAATTTTCTTTAGAATATTTGGAAGGTTAATGAGCCTACACAGATTTGAACTGTGGACCTCTGGCTCTCTTAGACGAATCCAAGAGAAAATAACCCTGATGGATTACATTCGTATAAGACCAGCGCTCTGACCAGACTGAGCTATAGGCTCGTATAGTATCAAATAAATGAGATACTATTTAAAATTTATGTAGAAAGCCCCCCTCCGCATTCAAAAGCAAAAGTTTAATGTCTAAGGAATTTTGTTATTAATTTAAAATCAGTGAAGTTTATATAATTTTTGAGAGCTAAATTTATAAATAGTTATTATTATCTTTCCGATTATGATTCCAAATGATTTTCCCAAACAAGTAATTGAATTTCTTCAAATACCCTGCTATCAACCTAATTCTGTATTAATTGACCAACACCATTTTCCTGAAACTGTTCAATATCAGGAAGTACGTAACTACTTTGTATCACATACTATAAAGACAATCCATGATTTCTTTAAGAAACAAGATTCTCCTATTTGGGGGCATAATGGGCATTGTTTTGTCCCAGGTGAAGCACTTAAGAATGCTTATTATCATGGGAGAGGTGGAAATCCACACAGCATTGACTTTGGAACCATAATTACCCCTCTAGGAGTAGCACATTCATTTTTTGATGAGGGATCTTATTTTAGAAATGAAGATGTTAAACAATATTGGGAATCACGAATCTTACATTCAGAAAAACATCATGTTAATTCAGACAGGATTGGATGGGGGCTAGGAACAAAAGCGATATATTCAAATTGTGATCTTATCTATATTGATAACATCCAGGGTGTTCTTTATACTGGAATGCTAAGAAATAATAAATTTTTTTAATTATTATGAATGAAATGATAAACGCCCCCACCGAAGTGTGACGGAGTGTCGAATTCCCTCATAAAATTATTAAAAAAAGTGGAAAGACATAAACCGAAATCCACATCTTTCCTTACTAATCAAAGTTAAGTAGTATTAATATGAGATTATACTTTAAATAATTTTTGGAAAATCTCTTTCCAATTAAAGTTATTAAGATTGTTCAATAAGCCATTCTAATTTAGTTTAACCACCTATTCAATACTTTATAATTAAATAATGGTTAATGGCTTTCTGTTCAGTCGCTGGACAGTTATCTAAACTATCATCATGTGTTCAGCAGCTGAACGCTCGGTATTATCTTTTTCAATGAATTAAAATGGTACTCCTCTCAAATGGTTCTATACCTATAAATACTATTTTTTCCTATTTTAAATATAAGAATTTCATAAACAGAAATACAATCAAACAACTTGTTAAAATCAAGTAAACAAGATTCAGGACAATAATCAGTAATTACTAATTCTTAAGGAGATTAACTTGAAAAGTCCAGAAAAGTTTAAAGAAATATTAGAAAAACCGCCTATTGATTTTATAAGGTATTTACTTAGTTTAGATTTTAAAGAAAAGCGTCGGAGCAGCGTAGAGGAGGCAAAAGAATATGACTCTTTCTGATTCTTTTTTAGATAAATCTGTTAAATTAATTTTTAAGGATGGCGAAGCTGTGCGAACACTAAAAGGAATCATTAAAAAGATTAACAAAGATTTTATTGAATTAGAAAGCTTATATGGTCTTTTTTTAATTGCTAATTCTGAGATTCTCCAAATTAAACCGCGTCGAGAGGAAAATGGAAACTAAAATTGTTAAAGATTGGGGTAAAAAAATCCAAAAAATAATGAAGTGGAGAAAGGCGTTTCACAAATCTAAAAACGATGAATTAAGAAATTTAATAATAGAAAAAATGGATAAAATTAAATATGGGGAGGATAAAAAAATGAAAAAAACAAGGAGGATATGTGCATAAAATATGTGCCTAATTAAATATGCCTTCAGTTAATGTTTATCTTGATGAGGAATCTTATGAGATGAAAAAGAAGATTCCAAAGGGAAAATTCAGTAAAATTGTTCAAAATGCGATTAAAGAACACTTTGGAAGAGATCTTGATCCTGAAATTATAGAAGAAAAAATTAAGGGAATTAAGAATAAAATTGAAAAAGATGAAAATGAAAAAAAATATTTGGAAAAAAAAGCAGAAAGTATGTGCATAGTTGAAAAAGAAAAATTAGAAATAGAAAAAAAAGATATGAAAATATCTATGGAAAAAGAGAGAAAAGAAGAAAAAGAGAAAAAAATAAAAGAGTTTGATTCTTTCCTCAACAAAATACTGGAATTGTTTATTATCGATGAGAAAAGGGCAAAGGAATTAATGAAAGACTATTCTGATTATAAAGAAAATAGGATTTCTAATGGCAAAACTTTAATGGGTTGGGCGAATTATTTTGAATCCAAAGGAGTGAAAAGAAAATGAGTATATGTATGTATATGTATGTATATAGAGATACTACTACTACTACTACTACTAGTGGAGGGATTAATTTTAACCATCTTTACTTTAATTATTATCGTGGGATAGGAAAGGAATTTATGCACATATTTTATACACATAAATCGTGTTCTATGATTCACAATTTAAATTTTAAAAAATTAATGAATAAAAAATGGAAATGAAAAGTAAAACTATTCAAATGATTAAAAATAAAGCAGGTTTGAGTAAATCAGGGCATAAAATTTTCTCAATTGGTATCTTCCTAATTTTTATATACGTCCTGAAACAAGAGGAAATACTCTCTACAGAATTACTATGGATATTAATTTTTCATTTGCCTGTATATATGTTCTTTGCGTTATTTCCAGACTTAATGGAAAAAGGCGGTTATGGAAAAGTCTCGCACAGAAAATTCTTTCATAGTCGTAGATTGGTTTATTTAGGAATTATATCTATACCATTTCTTTTATATTATTCAATTATCTCTGAGAAAATATTTTTTGATATAGCAAACAAATATAGTCTTATCCTATCAGGAGTATTAGGTTTTGTCGTGCATGGGCTAGGAGATAGTTTAACCTCTCCGTTGCGTAGATAATTTTGGTGTTTGCTTCCCCTAAACTAAAAAATGATAAAAATATTAAAAAAACAAGAATTTTGTGGTTTATTATGTAAAACCTCTTTGAGTGAAGAAGATGACTAGTAAGATAAGAAAAAACACTCAAATTTATATAAAATTTATATAAAATGAAAAGATTTACAACAATTGCAGTAAAACCAGAAATCTCTCAAGAACTCGGAGAGCTACAAAAGGAACTTAAAATGTCCAAACATAAAATTATAGAAAATCTTATGTTGATTAGAAAAGAATTCATTAGAATGCGAGGAAAAAAAGAATATATCTCTTTAGTAAATAGTAAAAAAATTAAAGAGAAGAGTTTATGAATAAAATAGATTTTATAAAAACAAATATAAGGTTACTTCATGAAAATCAAAAGTTATTTTACCAAATGTTGAAAAATATGCAATCAATAAAAGATTAAACTTATTTTTAATAATCATTTAGCAATTAGCCTTCTTTTACAAAACAAACAAATTCTTATAGGCAAAATAAAGGGCGTTCTATTAAATATTGAAGTTTGAAGAGGAAAGATTAAAAAGATGTTTTTGCCTTAAAAGATTGGGAGATTACAGAAATGAAAGATTATGTAGACTTTGAAGAAAACTTTAGAAAGCTAGTCGGTAACCATAAAAATGATAAAGATTATGAACTAATAAAAGACTATCCAGAAGTATTTTCCACTATTATGGGCATCGCTTCTGATAGGAGCGCTGATGGAATGGTAAAGATGATTATGAACAGCGCAATCTCTTACTTTGTTTTGCTAACCGATGTTATTTCAGAAAAAGAGGGAGGAATTAAGGGGTATATTGATGATTTCTTTGTATGCATATATGCATTGCGTGAACTATTAAAATATGATAAAAAACTTGGGGAATATCTTATTAAAAAGCATTGGAAACTGAAAGAGGATTATGATAATTATCTCCTAGAAAAATATTACGAACTAATTAAAAAAATAGATCAAAAAATTGTCTTAGAAATAATATCTTACTCGGGAATTGGTTTTGTTTCGGAGGTTATTTCCTCTAAGAAGCATCCAAAAACTTATTCGCAGCACAAAGTTAAGGATCTTCAAAGGAAAATTTCTTACATGTTTTTTCTGTTTCTTAATCGACCGCTCATAGGAAAAGAGCAAAAAAGGAATTTTGAAAACGAATTTTTCGGAACAGAAGAGTTCATGGAGTTTGCAAAAAATCTAGAATTGCTTTCAAAATCAGATGATCAGTTTACTCCAGCTCAGAAGAATGTGGATGAGATGTTTGATATTGAAACGAGATTAAAAAAAGTAAAAGCGAAGAGGTTGCTTAAATGAATAACTTAAAAGATCTATCAGACAATATAAAAAAAGTATATGATTCTGATTCAGGAGGAATTTCACAAATTTTAAATTTGCTTCTAGGAAAAGCATGCAGATACAATAGAATAGGAAGCTACTTTACATCTAAATCATTTGTATCACTAGCAGAAGGACTAAGCAAATTCATTGTTAAAAATGGGAAAATGCAACTAATCATAAATTATGAAATGGAAAGAGAAGATTATGCAGAAATTAAAAAAACACTAGACTATTCAAAAATAGAAAATAAAATAATGATGACTATTGACAACCTAAAATCTGAAATTGAATTAAGTTCTGCAAAAATATTGGGTTGGTTAATCGCTGAAAAAAGGCTTGAAATTAGAGTAGTTACCAGCAATACAAACAAACTTATGCATATCAAACAAGGCACAATCGAAGATGAAATAGGTAACAAAGTTGCATTTACTGGATCCGCCAATGAGACGTATTCTGCATATGAAAGAAATATAGAACAAGTTACATTTTTTAAAAATTGGGAAGAAAGTCAAGAAGAATATGTTGATGAGTTTTTGTTTAAATTTAATCATTTTTGGAATGATTATGGTTTTGAAGCTAGAACATATTCGCTGGCGAAAGCTTTTGAAAAAGGGCTAATTAAAATAAGAGCGAAATCGGATTCCGAATTGAAAGAAGCCATTGAAATAATTGCTTCAGACAAGGCTAAAAAAATAATCACTCCACGACCTTACCAAGAAGAAGCTATGAATGCTTGGATTAACAATGGGCACAAGGGCATAATTGAAATGCCAACAGGGTGTGGAAAAACAAAAACTGCTTTGTTTTGCTATAAATCGCTTGAGAAATTAGGGAAGCCATTTGTAACCATAATATTTGCACCTACAAGAGCCATATGTGACCAGTGGGCTTCAGAATTTGATGGAGAACCATGCAAAATCTGTAAAATTTATGACAACCCAAAATGGAAAGCCTTGCTTAAAAAAGATGTTGTTGATATAAAACTAAAAATAAACAATAATTTGGTTATCATTGGAACATATACTTTAATGAATTCACCTTACTTAATCAGCCAAATAATGTCTATTAAAAAAATTGATAAATTTTTGATAGCAGATGAAGTTCATTCAACTGGTGCACAGAAAATCTCTGAAGGTCTAATTGAAGATTATAATTATCGCCTTGGATTGAGTGCTACTCCAAAAAGATGGTTTGATGAAGAAGGTACAAGAAAAATTTTAGAATATTTTAAAGATGTAGTTTTTGATAAGATTACTCTCTATGATGCAATTTATAAACTTGATGCTTTGAGCGAATATAATTACCATTTAATTCATGTCATATTGAATGATGAAGAGCTTGAAAAATATGTTTCATTTACAAAAAGGATTATCCAAAAGATGGCTATGAAAAAAAATGACAAGTACAACAAATCATTAGATGTTGAAATTCAAAGACTTGCTGAAAAAAGGGCAAAAGTTATAAAAAACTGCCAAGCAAAATTTGGAGAATTTGCAAAAATAATTGATAAAATAAAGGATGATAGATCATTAATTTTTGTCTCTCCAGAACAAAGAGAAAAAGTGATTGAATTGGTAAAGCCAAAAATGAAATATCACCAGTACACTTTTTCTGAAAAAACAGGGATTAGGGCAAAAACGCTTGAAAATTTTAAAAAGGGGGCGATAAAATGCGTGATTGCCATAAAATGTTTAGATGAGGGATTGGATGTTCCGTCCGCTAACGTAGGTGTTATAATGTCAAGTTCTGGAAATCCAAGAGAATTTATTCAAAGAAGGGGAAGATTACTTAGAAAAGACTCTCTGAAAAAACATGCTGATATCTATGATTTTTTCGTTACGCCCCCAAAAAAATCTATAGAAGATACTGAAATGTATAAAAGCCAGATATTAAAAGAGATGGGTAGAATAGCAGAATTTTCCAAATCAGCAAAAAATGAGCTAGAGATAGCAAAAGAATTAAAAGAGATAAAAACCGAGTTAAGAATATGACAAAACTAGCAAAATTAATAGATGATACTATTGCGGAACTTGTTCCATCATCAGATGAAAAAGAAGCAATTCTTCAAGCAATAAAGCTACAAGAGAAATTTGGAAGTGGAAAGTCAATTGATCTTTTAGGCAAATATGAAAAAATAATCGAGGGATTAATAAAATGAAGTTAAGCAAGGTTATAATTGAGAATTATCGAGGATTCTATGGAAAAAATATTATAGAATTTGATGTGGAAAAGAAGGATAAAAATATAAATTTGATTATTGCACGAAATGATACGGGGAAAACTACTTTTCTTAACGCAATTTATTGGTGCTTATACGGGGAAGAGCAGTTTTATATCACAAAAAAAAGCAATAAAAGAATAATGTCTAACAAAAAAATAATAGAAACTTCAATTGATGGAAAGATGAAATTAATGGTAACTTTGGTTTTTAATGATCAAAAAGGACCAAAATATGAAATAACTCGTGAAAGAATACTCAAAAGAGCTAGAGATGAGGAAAGCGACTTAAAAACTATTCAGCAAGGAGATGATCTTTTTTATGGTATGGAAATGAATGCCACTGGAACAGGTTTTGAGAATATTGAGCACATTAATGATTTTATAGCTTCAAACATTCCTAAAGCGATTAGTTCTTTCTTCTTGCTGGATGGAGAACAGCTAAAAGCAATTTTTACATCAGATATTCAATACAAAATAAAAGAAGCAATAGAGCGAGTAGCAAATATAGATGCTATAACTGGAACGATCTCAAATCTTATTGAATTAGATAAGAAATATTCTAGAGACAAATCTGGGATAGATGCAAATTTTGGTGCAATTCAAAAAAGAATAGATGATTGCGACATGAAGTTGGATGAGCACAACAAAACATTTAAAGAAACTATGAAAGAAAATGAAGGCTTGAAAAGGCAAATTATTGAACTTGTAGATTTCCTTCAAAACCATAATGAAGCGATCATTAGAGAATATGGTGCTAGTGAAAGAAGAATAAGAGAGGAAAACGAGACAATAGATGCCCGAATAAAATCTAATGAGGCAGATTTAAATAGGCTAGTTGTAGAATCCTACATATTAAAAAATTCTGAAGGATCTATAAAAGCAACATTAAAAAAATTTAATGAAATTATAACTAGTGGGAATTTCCCCCCCGCAGTTGATTCGGCTCATGTGCTTCAGCTTTTAAAAAGAAAGGAATGTATTTGCGGAAGCAAAATAAAAAAAGACTCTGAGGAAGAAAAGAAGCTTAAAAAACTTGCTAATACTCAAAGTTACAAAGAATATGTTAGAATTATTTCTGAGGGGGATTCAAGACTTCCTGAGATGCTTAACTCTCTTGATGATAAAATAAAATTAATAGCTGACTTGCGAAAAAAAATATCTGAAAGCGAATTAAAACTTCAAAAAAACTCAAAGGATCTGGAAGAGATAAACCAGAAGTTGAAGGATTCTGATGCTGATGATATAAAAGAAAAAGCCGAAGAAAAGGAAATGGTGGAAAGAGCAATATACAGAAATGAAAAAGAGATAGGTAGACTAGAAATAAATATTCATGATTTAAATGAGGTTAAAAAGGAGTATGAAAGAGATTTAACAAATGTGAAGATTAGGGATATGAAAGACCAATTGCTTATCAAGAAATCTGAAAAATGTAAAGAATTAATAAATTATTCAAAAAGCATAAAAGAAGCAATAATGAAAAAAATAAAAGATAAAATTGAAGAATCAACTGCAAGGAATTTCAAGGAGCTACATTGGAAGGCAGAAAATTATGAAAAAGTCAGTATCTCTGATGAATTTTCATTGTCTGTAAAAGACAAATATAAGGGCGAGTTAATAAATGAATTATCCCAAGGAGCCGCTTTATGTTTTGGTTTGGCTTTCATGACAGCATTGCGTAATTATTCAGGATATGATGTTCCAATAATTATAGACTCTCCTGTAGGAAAAATAGATGAAGGAAACCGTGAAAACATAGCAAATAATCTTCCAAAACAACTTAAAGATAAACAAGTTATATTTCTAGTTACGAGTTCCGAATATACTTCTGTATTTAAAGAGTTTTTAGAAAATAAAATTTCAACCACTATTAGTCTTATTTATAATAAAAAAACTGGAGAAATAGACATAAAAAATGGCAGCAATTGATGAATTCATTAGTAAAATTAATTATCTTAATATAGATAAGAAAAAAAGAGAGATTTATAATAAGTTGAAAAACTCAGTTATATTTAAAGAAATGGGTAATCCTGAACTCTTTTTGTTAAGTTTAGCGTTGGGATTAAAGCATGGAAAAAGGCAGAAGATTGTGAATAGTTCAAACCTCTTTAGAATAAATGAATTAAGAAATAATGTGTGGATAGCTCTCTCAGTAGGGTTTGCTGAATTAAATGATGTAATTGTGTTTGAAACAAAGGAAGGTGCAAGAATGGCGTTTAAAGTTTGCGAAGAGTATGCAAATTCTGGTGTTGATATTTTAAATGATCTTATGAAAAAGCCTTCTATCTTTATTACTGATTTAATAGAAGAATTGTTAGATAAATAATCCCAATATAATTTATGCAGACTTTATGGATAAAAATACCAGAAGTAGGTTAATGTTAAGGATAAGATATTGTAATTGCTTCTTAAGAGTTAATTTGTGGTGGGCAATGCTTCTTTATATGGTTTGCAATTCTCCTCGCAAATTCCGGAGGAACTGCATTTGCAATTTGCTGGGAAACAGATCCCAACACGCCACAAAATTCAAAGCTAGATGGAAAAGTGTGAAGTGCTGCTTTTTCACGATTAGTTAAAAATCGATCTTCTTCTGGATGAACAATATAATTATTTGTTATAGTAACACAAGGTTCATCATTCTTAATCCTTCTTAAATAACTGCCATATCTTTTTACGACTACCAATTTTCCGTTCCGCACTTTTTTAACTTTTAATTTCTCTGGGAGGTTTTCATAATATCCTCCTTGAGGAATGTGCTTCATTCTTTTAACGACTTCTGGACCACTTTGAGTAATCTCATTATTTTTTGGATTTTTGAGATTCTTTATCCTTTTAAGAAATTTTCCAGCAGTTGCTATTTTTCCAGATTCGTTTGGAAAGCCAAGGTTTATGTCTTTGTTTGTTGCTAAAAATATAACTCTTCTCCTTCTTTGAGGAACACCATACTTTTCAGTTTCAAAAACTTTATAAGAAACATTGTACCCAAGATTCTTGAAAGAACTCGAAATCAATTTCTTGAATGGTCTGTTCTTTGTATCTCTTCTTAAAAGAAGATCTGCAACATTTTCCATAACTACAAAGTCTGGCTTCAAAAACTTGATCATCCTTAGATAATCCCGAAATAATTGATTTCTTTCATCATCTCTGCGCAGGTTGTTATTATTTAATCTTGTAAAGCATTGGCATGGTGGACCGCCTATAACAACATGAATTTTGTTAATATTTTTCTTCTTTAAAGTCTCTAAAAGTTTTTTCTTCGTCAAATTTTTTATGTCCTCAAAAATGAATTCTGTATTTGGAAAATTGTGCTTAAAGGTATTTGCTGCAGGTTCCCAAAAATCATTTGCAAGAACTATATTAAATCCTGCTCTTTCAAATCCTAAATCTAGCCCTCCGCACCCAGAAAAAAATGATACAACATTAAGGGTTTCGCTTGATCCTCCACCTCTCTTTTTCATATTCATAATACAAAATAAGCATTTAAATATGTTCCCCATACAATGATAAATTTTTACAATATTCTAAAATTAATTCTTAACCAACGCTATTAACTTTTCTATAATCTCAACCTCCGCAAGCGTATCCAATTCACAATATTTTTCTAAATTATCTCTTACTTTCTTTTTTTCTTCATCACTAACATTCTCTAAGAAAGTAATTCTTTCCCATTCATAACTTGCTAAGGCTCCATTATTGATATCCATTTCACTATAAGATAAGTTGCTCATTACAGGCAAAACATATTTTATTGAAGCACTGCCTTTTTGTTTTGGGTCATAATACCAAAAATTTCTGAAAACATCCCATAAGTCTTTAATTCTAGGAAGAATATTTTTTTCATACCATTCTTTAAATTCTGGAAAAGCCATTTGACATTCATTCAAAACTCCTTTTTCAAAACCTTGATTGTATACTAAAATACTTCCATTATCCCTTAAATTATCTTTTAAGGATTGCATGAATTTTGGTCTAGGGTCGGTAGTGCCTTCTGCTAAAAAAGATATGTGTTTTAATTCTCCATTTGGCTCTTCTTGAATATGCAATGAAAATTGAAAGGGAATTCGTTGATAGGATTTCATCCCATCAAACTTAGGAACAGCGGGATTAATCGTTTCAAAATCTAAATAATAAATTGGATATTTTAAATTTTTCAAAAAGAAATCAATTTTTTCTTTATCTTGATGAATGCCTCCTTTTTCTGCGAGAAGTCTTTGAATTTTTTGTTTATCATTTAACTTAATATCATCTGGAACTTCATTCAAACATTTAATTCCTCCATCATATAATTCAAAGCAGTTTAATTTCCTCATTCTATAAAAATCCATCACACTATCTTCAGGCACTTCTTCCCAACAATTTTCTTTTAGAGGGCAGTCGTAAGGATTAGAGCAATAAACTCCAATAGCACACTTTGGTTCTTTTGTAGATTTAATAATTTTTAGCATATTTTCTGCTTTTTCTTTAATGTCTTTAGAATAATCTGGAATTTTATCAGTTACATCTGTTTGGATAAGAAATTCTTTAGGCTCAATTTTTCCATCCTTAACATATTCATTATTAATATGCATAACAAAACATTTTCTTATCTTAAGCCCAGCCTTCTCATACACATATTTTTGAAAGGCAACATCATGCAAATTAATATCTTTAACCTTAGTAGCGCTCTTAACTTCAAAAAGATCCCACGCATCTCTTCCAACAGGGTAAAGAATATCTCCTCTTGAAAATAAGTCATCAACTAAAATCCCTGCTTCAAATATTGGTTTTCTTAACATTAAAGCTTCCTTAGTTCCTTTAAGATTCTCTCTAAATCCTAACTCAGACAAATCAGTTCCTTCTCCAAAAACCTTTGTTGCTAAAACTCCTACTAGATTTCCTACCTTAAATTTTTGTAAAGTAAGTTCATCTGGTTCAGGGATTTTTTCTTTTTGATTCTTAGTAATCCAAAGCAATTTCGGGCATTGTAATCCTAAAAGATAGTTTGATTTTGTTAGCATTTTAATTTAAAGAAATTTATACTATTTTAAGTTTATCTATTTTAAAAATAAACTAATTCTTGGCGGAGCCATTTTTCAAAATCCCAACCTCCTGTGCAACTTTCCTAGCTTTTTTAGATTGCGGCGGAATCATTTTTTCTAAAAATCTATTTACTTTAATATTATTCTCAACCATTTCTTTAAACTTCTTTTCATTTAATTTTTCTTTTGTCACAACATTTGACATTTGCTCTTTTAATTTTTCAAGTTCTTCCTCTAATTTTGTTTTATCTTCTTCCAATTGAAGTTTATCTTTTTTAATCTCACCAGACAATCCAATGAACTTGGTATAGTAGTCCAAAATTCGATAATTTTTCCAGCCTCCCCTTTCTCGCAGAGTATCTAAACTCAATGCTTCAGGGTTCTCGTGAATTTTTATTCTAAGAGAGATAGCTCCACAATGTCGTAGGTCATATAATGTAATTGTCTTAAATTTCCCTTTTGCTTTTGGATGTGAAATTTTATCCCCCCATATTTGTTTAGCCACTTTTTGCATTTTTTTATGCAACATTAAATGACTAAACTCAAAAAGATAATCCTCAGGTTTTTTTCCTTTTTCTTCAATATATTTTAAAATTTCTTTACCGCAATAAATCAAATTAAGTTGTCGCCCTGTTACTTTAGAAATCTCATCAGGAATATTAACCCATACATCCCCATTTTTTTGAAAAATGTTCTGAACTTGTAAACTCATTAGCTCGGTAGGAGCCCTAATTAATGAATCATAAACAAAAAGTAAAATTAACTGCTCAAATTTTGTGAAATAAGGCAAAAACTTTTTCATAAAATCATTTTTTTCCATATAAACAAATTCAGGATCTTCGTTTTTTGAACTATCCAAATCTTCTGAAATATTAAAAATTGTAACAGGAGTTTTTTTCTTTCTGTTTATCTTAATCCACCAATTCCAAAAACTCTTAAATATTTTAACATAATCTTGAGGAGATTTATATTTCTTCCCATCAAATCTTTTTATATCTCCTTCCCTCATATCTTTAAAAAATTGTGCTATCTTTTTCTCACTTACTTTAGTTATATCTTTAACCTTACGCTCTTCCATCATTCTCATAATTTGTGCTAATCGCTGCCTAAGATTATTCAAACGAGGATAACTTCTCCCACCTTTTACAGATTTACGAGAAACATTTGAACCAACTTCCATATCAAATATAAACTGAATTAAAATATCAGAATTCTTTTTTGTTAACCCTTCCTCTCCTTCTTTTTGTACAGCTTCTTTCCATTTTTCATATCGTTGCTTATGCCCAAATACATCTAACTTCATAAAAAACAGAGGGCAGGATACCTTTTAAATGTTCCTACGCCCTACCTACGCCCCCACCGTGATTCGAACACGGGTCACTGCCTTTCTTCTTTTCTTCCAAAAGGAGAAATGAAAAATGCGCGAGCATTTTACTTTGAAAGGGCAGCATTCTTGGCCACTGAACTATAGGGGCTTCTGCTCCGAGTTCTAGGATTTATTCTTATGAACTATAGGGGCATAGAAAAAAGAGAAGAAATTATTTTATAAAGGTAACTATAATATTAATTATTTAGATTTCGAAACAACCATTTCAGCTAAATCATTATACTTCCCTATAACTTTTTCCCAACAAAGATCTTCATAAATCTCTTTAGATAAGCTTTCTTTTATAGTAAAATTCATTTTCTCTGCACCTTCTAAAGCCTTTTCAAATGAAGCCATCTCATCAATTGAAAAAATCAAATTAGAAAGCTCATACTTTTTGTAAACTTCACTAGCTCCAGCCCTATCTGACAATAAAGTAGGAGTGCCACAAACTAATGATTCAACAGCCCCATTACAATATGTCTCAAAAAAAGAAGGAACAACACTAACAGAAAGTTCCTCTTCATAAAATTTCTTTAATTCTTTTTTTGATCTTGGAGCAGAATAAAAAACCTTCCCCTCAGTCATTTTTTCTAACAAAGGTTTACCTGTAGATTTATTAGCAGCAGAAACTAAATCAGTAATAATTTTTAACTTAGCAGGATTCTTCATATTTTCATTCAATCCCAAAAAGAAAGGTAAATTTTTTACATGATGAACTCTTCCAATATAACCTATTGTCAAATTACTTGGAGGGGTTCTATTAAATTCATTTCCAAATTCTTCAGAAATCCCATTCCATACAATATGCCCTTCATCAATAACAATTTTATGAATCTCTTCAACAGTTCTTTTGCAAATATTAGAAGGAAACATATAAGTCATATTCTCTAAAGCAATATCTGAAACAAACTCTTTCCCAATTTGACCTAAAATAAATCTTGTGTCTCCAGTATAATTTCCAATTTCTTTTTCTAAGACTCCAGCATATTCTTGAATTGTTCTATTCAAAATACCTTCCCTTCTACAAGCTTTATATAAAAAAAAACTTGTAAGAGAAGTTCCAGGAATTAATATAATATCCGGATTAGAACCTCTAATCACATTTTGATACTCATTAACAATTTTCTCCACCTTTACATTAAAATCTTGATAATTTTTAGCACCATTTAAAACTTCAAAAACAGTTTTTCCTCTTGTACACTCAGAAGTATTAATTTTATGAATATTACTGTTATCTCGTGAAACATATTTCTTCTCATTATTTAATTCAATAATATGAAAAGTGTGTTGAGGAGAATATTTCATTTGTTCAACCTTCCTAGTATGAATTCCTCCAAACCGATCATTTCCCGCAGAATTGGTAGTTAAAATTTTCATTTCCCTTTAAAAATTTCTCCAATTTATAAATATTTCGTTACTATTTAAGAATTAAAAGACATCTTTATAAAAAATAAAAACATTTCGTAAAAACTTACAATTTTTTAACCATATATTCCTCCTCTAAATAATACCCAATTTTTTTATAATATTCTCTTACACCAACACCAGAAATAACTTTTAACTTCTTAATTTTTTTCTGTAGACAAATCTTCTCTGTTTCATTCATCAACCATTTACCTAAACCTGTATGCTGTCCTATCTTTCCTTCTTGCCCAAGTTTCAACGACTTCCCATAAACATGCAGTTCCCTAACAAATCCAATACCATTATTAAATCGCAATCGCAACAAACCAAACAAAATATCCTCCTTATTCACAATCTCTAAAAAATATTCCTCTCCTCCACTTGCTTTATATTTAGTAATCTTTAGTTGCAAATCAAAATTTGCCCCTTGTAAACCTTTTTTTGAAAAGGTTTCAGGGTACGCCTTTGGGTGCAGCTTGTTAAATCCAATCTCTCTATATCTTATTTCTTCAAGTTTAATATTATTTTTCCTAAGCTCTTCTTCAATACTTTTCCGCAAATCAATCTTAATTGTCCCTGCTACAATATACTCCGGAGGAATTTCTCTCATCACTCTCATCACTCTGCAATATCTAGGAACCGCCTTCATCATCTCAACCAGAATTTTCTCAGTTTCCTCTTTAGTGTAAGGTTTAAATTTCTTCCCCCAATACAAATCTTCTAATTCAGAACCAGGAATAACCTGGCACGGATAAAGCTTCAACTGGTCAGGTTTAAATTTCTCATCAGAAAAAAGTTTCTTAAACAATTCAATATCTTTTTTCAAATTACTTCCAGGCAAACCAGGCATAATATGGTAACCAATTTTGAAACCAGCTTCCTTTAAATTCCGCGTCGCTGAAACAACATCCTGAACCGTGTGCCCTCTTTTAACTTTCTTATAAATTTTATCATCAATAATCTGAACTCCTAACTCAACCCTTGTCACGCCCCACTCCCTCATTCTATCAATAAACTTAGAACAAACATCTGGACGCGTCTCAATACAAAGAGCAACACACCTATGATTCGCTTTTTCATTTTTCTTCTTTGCCTCTTCTAATGTCTTGGACTTCTTTCCATTCAACCCATCATAACAACTCTTGACAAATTCATATTGAAACTTCTTAGGATATTCTAAAAAAGTCCCGCCCATGATTATCAACTCAACCTTGTCTGTCGGATGCCCCATTGCCTCAAAAACTTTCAATCTCTCTTTAACTTGCTCATAAGCATCATATTTCACACGCATCGCCCTCATAACAACAGGAGAACGAGGAGTATAACTCTGAGGAACATTTAAACTCGGGCAATAAACACAACTTCCATGATTACATTTTCTAGGAGGAAGCATAACTGCTACAGGAGTAATTCCTGAAATAGTCCTCATTGGTTTACGCAACATAATTCTTCAAAATTATTTACATTTTTAAACTTAAACTATTTCTTAATTTTATGAATCAAAAAGAAATATGGGAAAATATTGCGCCTGAATGGCATAAATTAAAAACAACTCCTTCAGAAGATGCGCAAGAATTTTTAAAAAATAAAAAAGGGAAAGTGCTTGATTTAGGAAGCGGTTCTGGAAGAAACTTGATAAATCTAAAAACAAAAGCAGAAATTTATTTAGTAGATTTTTCTAACGAAATGATTGAACTTGCAAAACAAAGGAATAAAAAATCAAAAATAAAACTTTACTTTGATGTCTCTCCGATAACAAAAATTCCATTTAAGGATAACTTTTTTGATGCCGCAATATGTGTTGCAGTAATTCATTGTATTGAAACAGAAAAAAAAAGAGAAAAAATTGTAAAAGAATTATACAGAGTATTAAAACCAGGTTCAGAAGCAGAAATAGAGGTTTGGAACAAAAACTCAAAACGATTTAAAAATTCTCCAAAAGAAAGGATTGTAAATTGGAAAGGCAAAGGAAAAAGATATTATTATTTATATGATGAAAAAGAAATACACGATTTATTTAAAAAAATAGGTTTTAAAATAATAAAAAAACTCAAAAACCAAGCAAATATTAGCTTTATTATTCAAAAATAAGTTCTTTGTTATAAGGTAAGTTATTAATTTCTTTTAATGGGTTATCTTCTTCACGTCTTCTTTTATACAGATTAGTAGCATTTATTATTTCTTTTTCTTCTTTATTTAAATTTTCATTGTCTAAATCAAGAACTGAAACTTCTCTCGGAAGATACAAACTTTTTGCACTAAAAATTTTTTCCATAATCTATTGGTAAAATAGCCTTTATAAAAATTATTGTGATGAATTATTTTTTAATAATTTTCATCATATCAAAAAAAGATTTTTTCTCGAACTCAACAATCTTTGCCCCAAAATTTTGTACATTGGGGTACACCGAGCGGTGCTCCAAATCCAAATCAATTTTAACCTTAATCATACCAAGCCCAGAAATAAAAACAGTTCCAATAAGAAAATCCTTTTTATCGATTTTCTGTAACGACAACAAAATCTTCTGAATCTTTGCCCCAGTACGCCGTATAGAGGGGTACGCCTGGTGGCGACCAGATTCTTGTTCTTTCATTTTATCTTCAATCATCTTTTCAATCTCTTCAAAACTAAAATCAATATTGTCTGGAATCTTTTCCAGAAGAGTATTTCCACTCTGCTCAACAGGAATCATGTCAACTTTGCCCTCTAATTGAAAACTAAAAATCTTTTTTGTTTCAGGGATAATATAATCAATATGAATTTTATTCCCATTATTTTCTTTATCAATTGAAATAAAACCAGAACAAAAATACGCCGAAGGATTCTCTTTCATAAAATTCTGAAACTCTTCAGATGCAAATAATTTTTCAAGATAAAATTGTAGATTCATTTTACTATTAACTCTTTAACTTTTTTAAAAATCTTTTTATGTCCTTCAGCATTAGGATGTAAACCATCTTCTAAATCAGAATCATTTAATAAACTAAACATTTCAATATAAAGCAAAGAATTTTCATCACATACGTCCTTTAATATTTTATCATACTCTTGTATTAATTCATTTTTATAAGATTTTTCTACTTCGGATTCATTTACTCTTGTTAAACCAATAAAAACTATTCTATGAGTAAATTTTTTAGCTTGCCTTATCAATTCATTTAGATTCTCTTTAAATTTATTAATATCAATTCCTGAAAGTTCTTCAGAACCATGAAAAGTATCATTAATTCCAATTGCAAATATAATATCAGTTGGCTCTCTAACTTTAGCTTCTTCCCCAAACCTTTCCAGAACATCTTCTGTCTTATCTCCAGAAATTCCTAGATTGTAAACTTCTACGCCATTATCTTTGCATAAGAAAAGTTTTAATCTATTAACCCATCCTCTCTTCTCATTATCCCAAGCTCCCCAAGTTATACTATCCCCAAAAACACAAATGGTTTTCATTTTTTACTTTCTCTCCCCAATCTCTTCTCTTAATTTCCCAACAAATTCATCAACACTAAAATTCTGAATCTTCTTATCCCCCTTCACACGAACAGCCAAACTCTTTTCTTTTTCTTCTCTATCTCCAATAACAATTATGTAAGGCACCCTCATCAATTCTGCATCTTTCACCTTTGAAGGAACAGTTGTATTCCGAAAATCAGAATCAATTCTTAAATTAGAAATCTTTTCCTCAAGTTCTTCAATAATACCTTTAGCATATTTTTCATTCCTATCTGTAAAGCTCAAAACCCTAATCTGAATCGGTGCAAGCCAAGTCGGCAACCGCCCATTAAAATGCTCAAGCAAAATCCCATAAAATCTCTCAACTCCGCCAAGAACAGTCCTATGCAACATAATTGGTCTTTTCTTTTTGTTTTCTTTATCAGTATATTCAAGTTCAAATCGTTCTGGCATTGCCATATCCAACTGAATCGTCGCTGTCTGCCATTCCCGTCCCAAACTATCTTTCAAATGAAAATCAATTTTAGGCCCGTAAAACGCCCCATCTCCTTTATTAATTTTAAAAGAAACTTTCCTTTTTTTCAAAATCTTTTCCAAAATCTGCTCTGCCTTATCCCATAATTTATCGTCGCCAATTCTCTTTTCAGGACGAGTCGAAAGTTCAACCCGATAATTTAATCCAAACTTTCCATACATAACTTCAACAATTTCCATAATCTTCAAAACTTCCTGTTCAATCTGCTCTTCTGTACAATAAATATGTGCGTCATCTTGCGTAAACTGAATAACCCTAAACAAACCTCCTAAAACTCCTGATAATTCTTGTCTATGCACAATCCCTAATTCTCCAACGCGAAGAGGCAAATCCCTATAACTCTTCGGCCTATTCTTAAAAATCAACATTCCTCCTGGACAATTCATTGGCTTCACAGCAAAAGACCGTTTCTCATAATCTGTCAAAAAAATATTCTCCTTGTATTTTTCCCAATGCCCTGAAATCTGCCAAAGTTTTTTATCCAAAATTTGAGGCGTCCTTATCTCTTGATAACCAGCCTTCTGATGAACTTCTCTCCAATATTTTATTAATTCATTCCAAACTATCAAACCATTATTATGAAAAAAAACCATCCCAGGTGCAATCTCTGAAAAACTAAACAGATCCATTTGTTGTCCTAAAATTCTATGGTCGTTTTCCTTTAGTTTAGAACTATCAAGTTTTGTTTTTGAAATCTCTCTTAACAATTGCTTATAATCATAACTTTCATCACTAATTTTTTCTCCTCCTTCAACAACAATATCTCTCGACAATTCTGAAAGAGGATGCCCCTTCACCTTCAACTCAAATTCTTTATAATATCCAAAAGGCGCCCGTGTAACATTAAAATCTTTTTTCAATTCTTTCTCAGCATCTTCCAAAACCTTCACTGCAATCTCAGGCGAACTCAAATCACTTGACAAATGCGCATAAGGATACAAGACAACATTCTTCGCCTTCACCTGTCCAGCAACATCTTTAACTTCTTTAACAAATTTCTCAACAACTTTTCCAACATCAGAATCGCTTTTCTCAACTGCACTCAAAACAACCAGGCACTCATCAACCTTCTTTTCTTCCTTATCTTTCAAATCTTCAATTTTCTTCAACGCTTTTTTCAAAGGCTTGAACTTAATATAATCACAATGCAACAAAAGTATTTTCATACTTACAATAAAAAACAGATGTTTATAAAATTATTTATACAAAAATTCATCAATCCTCTTTTCTGCTAATTTTCTTTTCTCTTGATGCGCCTTCAGAAAAACATTTATTTTGTCAATTAAAATATTCTTTAACTCACTAGTCAACATCTTCCCAGATTTATAATCTTCTTCAATCTGTATTAATTTTTCGTCGTCAGGTTCAAAAAACATTCTCAAATATTGAAAACTAACATCAACGTCTGGATTTCCACCTTTCTTCCGATGTTCTTCAACAGTTTTCTGCCCACCTGAAAAAGCATACTTGTTAATTTTTTTCTTAACTTCTATAGGAGAATCAGTCATTGATATATAAGAACTTTCGTCACTACTAGACATTTTAGAACCCCCTTTTAGTGAAGGTAAAAAAACATGATATGTAGAAGCAATCGGCAAAAATTTGTGGTCTTTGTTCCTTCTTGCAATGCCTCTAGCAATTCTTATATGCGGGTCTTGGTCAACCCCTACAGGAATAAAAGTTTGTATTGGTTTTCCTTCAAATTCTGGCAATTGTACATGATACATATCTGCAGACTGTATCAAAGAAGCATTCATTTTTCCGGGTGAAATTTCTCCATAAACCGCTTTAAATTCATTGAAAGTAGAATATCTTGAAAAGTTTGAAGCCAATCGATAAAATGCATTTGATTTTTTTGCGTCTTCTGATCTTTCACTTTGAAAATAAAATTCGCAGTTTTTTGGATTTAATCCAAGCGCAATATAATTCAGAAGGTAATCATTTATTGCAACTTCTCGCATTTCTTTAAAACTTTTTTTTCTTGCATTATAAGCTTCTAAATCTGCAACTGCAATATATAATTTTGCTCCTAGTTTTTGATAAAAAACAAATTGCTGTGCTAAAATCATGTGCCCTAAATGAAACTTTCCAGAAGGCATTAAACCAGTCATCATAACAAACTTTTTTTTATTTTTTATACAATCTAAAATTTTTTCAAATTCGCGATGAGCAAAAATAACTTTTCTTCTAAAAAGAACATTTTCATTAAATACTTCTGGCAATTTAGGAAGTTTTTTTATTCCAAACTTCTTAATCAACTTTCCATAATCAACTTCTCCCTTAACTTCATAAGGTGTTACTTCAAAATTTCTCTTTTTCATAATTAACTAAACAAATCTTTATTTTTAAACATTATCAAAAACCCCCAAAATATTTATAAACAATAATCCGCTCTTATAAGAATGAAAAGGGGAATAATATTATTATTAGGATTAATACTTCTAACATCTTTCATATCTGCAGACATTATAATCAACAAACAGCCAAAAGAAATTTACAATTTAGGAGATTTAATAGAAATCCCTGCTACTGTAAAAGCAACAAAAAATATTGACGGAAATTTCCAAATGGACTTAATTTGCAACGGCCCAATAATTGATTTCTATAAAAATGGTGTAAAACTATCATCAGGGGAAGAAAAAAAATTCGACTCCTCAGTTGTGCTAACGAAAGAAATTATCGGCACAATCACTGGAAAATGCAAAATAAAAATGTCATTAAGAGGAGAAGAACCTCAATTAACAAATGAATTCAGAATATCAGACAACTTAAAAATTAACTTAGACACCAGCGAAACAGAATTCAACCCAGGAACTAATTTCTTTTTTGAAGGCTCTGCAGTAAAAGAAAATGGGGATGATGTAGAAGGTTTCATAGAAATTGAATTTTTATCAATTCAGGTGACAAACCAAACAAGCAACGAAACAACTACAACAACAAACATGGTTTTAGCAGATGCAGTTAGCAACGGGTTTTTCTCTGTAGAAATACCTTTAGCAGAAAACATGGCAGCAGGAATACACCCAATGAGAATCCTTGTCTATGAAAAAGATGCAAACGGAGAAATAACAAATCAAGAATTAATGGACCATAACATCAGAGTCTTACAATTCCCAACAAGTCTTGAAATAATTATTGAGAATCAAGACGTAGAACCAGGAACAAGCCTAAAAACAAAAGCAATCCTCCATGACCAGACAGGAGGAAAAATAGATTCAACAGCAATCATAACTATAAAAAGAAACGACAACACAATTTTAGAGCAAACTGAAAAATCAACTGATGAGTTCTTGGAATTGCCAGTAGCATACAACGAGCCACCAGAAGAATGGAAAGTCGTCGCTGTTTCAAATGAGTTCATGACAGAATCAACTTTCAATATTATAGAAAAGAAAGATGTAAAAGTTAAAATAATAAACAACACACTTATCCTCACAAACATTGGGAATGTATTATACAACGACACTGTCTTGGTAAAAATAGGAGATGAACCAACTTCTTTAAACATAAGCTTAGACGTGGATGAAACTAAAAAATACAAACTAAGTGCTCCTGAAGGAGAATATCAAGTCGAGATAGTTACAGAAGGAGAAAGCATGATGACTGCAAATGTCCTTCTCACTGGAAAAGCAATTAACGTTAAAGAAGCATCAAATATAGCAATAAAATTAATAAGACACCCTTTTGTTTGGGTTTTCATACTAGCTGTTCTCGGGTTTGTTGCTTTCACAATTTTCAGAAAAGGATACAAAAGAAGTTTTTTTGGTTATATGAATTTAAGAAATAGAAATAAAACAAAGCCAATACCTTTAAAAAAAAACTCATTGATTAACTCAAGAAACCAGGCAGAACTTTCTTTATCGATAAAAGGGGACAAACAAAATGTAAATGTTGTCTGTCTTAAAATAAAAAATCTTAAATCAATTGAATCAACAAAATCAAATGCAGAAGAAAAATTACAAGAAATAGTTGATTCAGCAGAAGAACACAAAGCAGCAACTTATGAAAATCAAGGCAGCATATTTTTCATCTTGGCTCCAATAAAAACAAAAACATTTCACAATGAAAAAGTAGCCATAGAAATCGCGCAAAAAATTAAAGAAACTTTAACAGAACATAATAAATTAGCCAAGCAAAAAATAGATTTTGGAATTTCATTAAACTATGGAACAATCGTCGCAAAACAAGAAACTGATTCTATGAAATTCATGAGCATGGGAACCTTAATTACAACAGCGAGAAAAATCGCTTCCTTATCTGACAATGAAATTTTCATAGGTGAAAAATTAAAATCAAAATTAGAATCAAATATAAAAACAGAAAAACACACACACGATAATGTTGATTTTTACACAATAAAAGAAATAAAAAATAGAGAAGAACATAAAGATTTTATTAAAAATTTCTTAAAAAGATTAGAAGGCGAGAAAAAGGATTAATTTTATTAAAATTGAAAGTTGTTATATAAAAGTCATATTTGGGTTCTATAGGAAAACTTATTAAAATAGATTCTAATTTTTATTTATAATGAAAAAGAAAATTTTTGAGATTTTCAAAAAAGCAGTGGAATCATTTGAAAACCTTAATAAAATTGAACTAATTGCAACTTTTGGGGAGATATCAAGAATAGAAAATTCAAATTTTTATGAAATTGATAGTTTTATAATTTCAAATAAAAAAGTTCATGATAATTTTATTTCTTATTTACAAACACAATTTGAAAAAGAAAATTTTAATCCATGATTTAAATTATAGGAATCTCTCTGATTTATTAATGAAAGAATGGAAATCGGTCGTAAATAATATGAAATATCGTCTTAAAATTTTACATGGGGATAAGAACTTTCCAAATAAGATTCCTTTCTTAAAATTATCTGGAAAAGAATTGCTTCAGGGAATAGTAGAATGGTCTCAAAAAATAAAATCAAATGAGGAATTCAAAATTTTTCAAAAGTATCTTGTTAAAATTATTCCAAAACTATTACAAGATTATGATTATTTAGATTTATCAAATTTAAAAAAAATCCAAAAGTTACTAAATAAAAAATTTGCTTGGAATAAAAAATTAGAAAAAGTTAAAGATTTACTCGTCAAATTCTAAAAGAAAAATCCTTCATATTTTGCCCCGCTGTGCCTTCTAAATTCACCAATTTCCTTTATCCTAAATAACTTGCAATAACCGCCTGCTTAACTTCAGGATGCAATTTTTCCATTTCATCAATAAACAAACTTATATTATCTTTTCTCTTTTCTTCCACATCCCCAAATTTTAATCCCCTAAGTTTAGCATAAAGCAAAACTTCCTTATCCAAAAACAAATAAAGAGGTTTGATTACCCGCCCGTCAACAGCAGATTCTAATTTCTTCCCTCCTCTAATCAAAGTGTGTATTATCTTATTTGCTTCCAAATCAGTTGTTGACGCAATTGCAATCTTATCTAATTTTTTTTTGGAAGGCAATTTTATGCCCTTAGTAAGAATCTCCTGCGAAGATTCTTCGGGGTACGCCTGTGGTGCTAATTCAACTATTGACTTCTCCGCAAACATTTTCAAAACATCTTCAAGGACAATTCCTCTAAACCCACTATTGTCATACCCAATAACCTCATTTTTTTTAATCATCTCAAACTTCCGAATAGTATACAAAACCTTTTTCTGAAACCATCGAACAAAACAAGTCTTGCAAAGCTTTCGCTGGTTAGTAAATTCATATACTGGTTTTTTTTCACATAGATTGCACATAATTAAAACAAAATAAAAAGAGTTATAAATTTTTTGATAATCAAATCCTTTTAACCATAAAATTCTTGCTTAAACAAATTTCAGCCAATCTATCTACTTGACTTTTCTTAATCTTTCTTCCATCTATTTCTGCAACAGGAGCAGATTCTTCAGAATTCCAATAAAGATTTAAAGCATTTTTACCTTCATAAAAGAATAATCTTGTTTTTAATTTAAAATGTGCAGAACTAAAATTTTTTTCAGTGATACTTCCTTCATATGCAAGTTCAATATCTAAAGATTAAAATCCTCCTTTATAAAAATTATTATACTAAAGTTTATATTTCTCAAACTTCTTTCTCATTTTTAAACTTCCTTTTTTTGAATAAGCCTCAATTAATTTATTAACTTTATTGCCCTTTGTATTTATATCTTCATCTACAAAGGGTACCTCGCCAGAGGTCTTGTACCGGGAGTCTTGACGATGCGGTATTCTCGTGCCGGGAACGCAGTGAGACGGTACATCCTTGGGTGCTATAACTTCCTTATCATATTTGTCCAACATCAACGCTGTCGGAGCAGGAAAATCAGGAACAATAATTTTCCCTGCCTCAAAATTTTCGAGAATTTTATTTTCGTTTTCATCCTTTCCTAAAACAACCCAGTGGTTGTCAATTACAAAATGCCTTCCAACATTAACCAATTTTATTTCCTTATCATTTATTCCTCTCTCCAATAAAAATTTAAATCTGTTTTTTAATTCCTTTTCACAAAGTGCGCACCCTCCTGCAGGAGAAGGATAAGAAATATTAAACTTTTTCGCCAAAGCCATTTGTTTATCCCTTCTTCTTCCTGAAATGTTTAATTCAGCGAGAGGCCTTAACAATCTTTTTCCTAAACCAGATTTCTCCTCAATTAATTTTAAAGACTTTTTCATCTGCGACATTGGCCTCTGCCCTTCAACTTCCCCAGTCGCAATAAATTCAATTTTATTTTTACTTGTGCCATTTAGGGTATCTGCAAATTCTTTCGCCTTATTAAACATAAAAATCTTGCAATCAATACACGGATTAACCCCAGCACCTCTCCCATATTTAGGCTTCTTAATAACTTTCAAATAATCTTTCAACAACTTTCCCTTAGTGCAATCAAGAATTTCTAATTTAACTTTTTGCTCTTTTAAAAAATCTCGAACTTCTTTTTCATTATCTTTTGAAAAAGGCAACTTAAAAAAAACCGCAATAACCTTGCCCTCTGTGTTTACATCTCCTTTCACAGAGGGTACACCCTCCCCTGGACCTACTTGGTTGGGTGCCAATTTTTCTTGCATAATTTTAACAGCAAGTCTACTATCTAATCCTCCAGATAACAATACTATGCATTTTTTCATAAAATCTAAATCAAAAAATATTTTATAAATTATTCGGATTCACAGATTTTCCAGAAGTAGTTTTCTTTTGAGTAAAAACTTTTTTAACAACTTGTTTTTTATTATCTTTAAACTTATTAAAAAATTCAAAAATCTTAAATCCAATTCCAAAAAATTTCATAACCACTCCGATAATAAGAACAACCAAACCTGTTATAAAAGAAATTAAAAATACTGTATTCGCTTCTGAAAAAAACACAATCAAAAATTCGCCAAACTCAAAAGGAATTAAAGA
>Ga0222635_1000163_pt1 | contig 36243 bp, 37 predicted proteins | sample AntAcemetagen139_FD_179809 | JGI IMG/M metagenome (GOLD analysis project Ga0222635, IMG submission 179809) | Saline water microbial communities from Ace Lake, Antarctica - #139 | ecosystem: Environmental > Aquatic > Non-marine Saline and Alkaline > Saline | place: Antarctica: Ace Lake...
TTATGGTTTTCGTGAGGAGAGCCGCAGGCCAAGCTGCGGGCGGCTTTTCTTTTGGTACTTTGCTTTGGACCGAACAAAGAAAAGTACGGTAAAAAATATTTAAGTTTTTTTGTACCCGTTCTTTGCTCGCCCAAAGAAATGGGTACCCCCAAGAGCGTAGCGGTCAAGACTGGAAGCCTTGACTCAAAGCGCCCTGGCGTTTCGGCTGCCAAACGATGGGGATTGAAAATCAAAATGCAATAAAGCTGAAATAATTGCGACAATACAAGGTTAAGAGTATGGATTTTATTATTTAATTAACCTTGACAGGTGTAGCCAGTAGGCTACAATAGTAAATGTACGATATTCGCACAACAGATATCTTTACCAAGTGGCTCGACAGCCTGCGCGACATCAATGCACGGGCACGAGTGTTGGCACGGATTGAACGCCTCGCAACAGGTAATCCAGGAGACGTTAAGCCTGTCGGTGAAGGGGTATCAGAAATGCGCATCGATTGCGGCCCCGGTTATCGAGTGTACTATACAAAGAAAGGCCGCACGGTGGTCATTCTGCTAATTGGTGGCAACAAGCGGACGCAGACAGTTGATATTAAAAAAGCCATTGCCCTTGCCCGCAGCTTGTAAGGACAGGAGTCAATCATGAAAAAGACTAAAACGACCCGTTACGATGTGGCAGAGCACCTTCGCACGCCTGAAGAGATGGCAGCCTATCTTGAGGCTTGCATAGAAGAAGCCGATGGGGACGCCGCCTTTATTGCAAAAGCACTGGGTGATATTGCCCGCGCAAAAGGCATGTCTCAGGTTGCACGCGATGCAGGTTTGTCGCGTGAGAGCCTCTACAAGGCGCTCTCTGGCGATAGAACCCCCGGATTTGATACCATTCTCAAGGTTGTGCACGCCCTGGGCCTTGAACTGCATGCAGAAGTATCCCACAGCTAAAATACCTCTTCATATAGGATATTCAAGGTCACAGTTTGTGACCTTGAACCTGAGACAGAATTACAAAAAAAATGCCCCATGGAACAAATTTAATCGCGTGTACGGGTGGTTTTTAAGAACGACGGCTGGCACGATAGGGGGCTTTGTCCTCTGCGACACCTGCTCTGCCCTGCTTGTGCTCAACAGGTTCAAACACAATACGCACTCGCGCATGCAAGGCATCGGCGACGCGGCGAAGCATGCTGAGGGAATGACCTTCATACGAAGCCGATTCAAGCCGGCTTACCTGTTGCTGGGATGTTTTAAGAACCTTTGCAAGATCTTTTTGTGAAAGGCCGGCCTGCTTGCGAAGGGCGCTAATCTGCAGCGCCACATCCCAGGCCTGCCCTGCCCGGGCATAGTGTTCTGCAAAAACCGGGTCTTTCATCTGTTCGGCAAGATATTTGTCAAAATTGGTTTTTTTCATAATTTAATCCTGTTTCTGCCAGTCTCGCATCCGATCACGCGCGGTTTGTTTGTCACGCCGCGGGATAGCCTTTGCCTTGTTCCTGATGCCATGTACGGCGATGATTAGCCGGTTTTCCATAAAGAACCAAAGTACTCGAGAATTGAGCTTTCCCACATGCCGCAATTCAAAAAGCCCTTCGCCAATCGCCTTTGAGAGGGGTTCCCGATGATACTGCCGCAGGCGCAGTTTTGCCAATCCGGCCATGACCGCCGCAAAGTCACCCGGATCGCTTGCTTTTAACGCATCCAGAAACTCACGCACAGGGCATGATCCGTCTGCAGTCTCATAAAATTCTACACTGAAGTTCATAATTTTTCAACATCAAATTTGATGTATTTTATAAGGTTATAAAATTTAAAAATGTCCACTGGTTCGTTTGCTGTTTTAGTGGCAGATAGTTCTATCTATAAACAGACGCAATAAGTGCGTTCGTATTCCCTTATTTTATTTCCTGAATTCCGGCCTTCGCCGGAATGACAATCTATACACGGCCACGCGGAAGCGTGGCCCTCCAGGATCGCTCCCTGTGGTCGAAATAACAAAAATTAGAATCTTAGGCTTTAAAACCACAAACACAAAACAGCATCTAAAAAATCATAAAGACCGACAAACATTTTTTTTGGAGGGACGTGCTTCCGCGCGTCCGAATGACAATCATACGCGGCCACGCAGAAGCGTGGCCCTCCAAAATCTCTCCCTGTGGTCGAAATAAATGATTTGAGGCTAAGGTTTTAAACCTCGTTTCGCGAGGAGAGCCGAAGGCCAAGCTGCTGGGCACCCTTTCTTTGGTTCGTTGAGTCAGCCCATTTGGGCTGACAGCTATAGCCCTTTGGAGCGACAAAGAGCGTAGCGGTCAATCGATTTTGATTGACTCAATGAACGTAAAAAAAGATTTAGTGTTTGGGTTCTAGTCGCACGACAAGTCGTGCATCAAGCGCATCAGCAATTTTGGAAAGCGTTTCCATTGAGGCTTTTTTGAATCCGCCCCGTTCAAGCCGGGAAAGCGCTGGTTGTTTAGTGCCGATCTTTTCGGCTAGCCGCTGCTGTGTCATACCGGCCCGCTCTCGCAATTTCAGCATGCTTTCAAGTAGTTCAAATTCGGCATCGAGTTCTTGCCAGGCCTTTTTAAAACCGGGCTTCTTCATCTGCTGAGCTTTGTAGTCCTGCAAAGTTCTCGCCTTCATTTTTTAACCTCATTTCTCAACAGAAAATCTTTCATGCGTTTTTCTACAATGTCAATCGCTCGTGCAGGCGTCTTATTTGTCTTCTTTATAATGCCATGCAGTAAAATAAATCGACCTTCGGTATATCCAAAATATAAAACCCGAATTGCTCCAATCTTATCCGTCACCCTAATCTCACGTATCTTGCCCCGCACTTGCTTTGTGTACGGTTGCTTCAATAAAACTCCATAGGTGCTCAATAATTCGAGATGTCGAACAACCTTTGCCTGTGCATTATCGGGAAGGCTGTCGAGAAACTCAACAACAGGCTCCCTGCCTGCAGCATCCCGGTAAAATTCAACTATCCAAGTTTTATTCATAATATAACATATATGTTATAAATTATCAATGGTAATCCAGTCTTTTTAGAGGGCGAACAGTGCTATCTTAAACAGACGCTGTCCGAGCTTTTGTCTTCCCTTATTTTATTTCCTGGATTCCGGCTTCCGCCGGAATGACAATCTATACGCGGCCACGCGGAAGCATGGCCCTCCAGAATTTCTCCCGTTGGTCGAAATAAATAATTTGAATCTAAGGTTTTCAAACCCGTTGCAGCGTAGCCGAGCGAAGCATGCGGACACGGATTAAGGGTGGCAAGCTGTCTAAGTCACGCGAAAAGCGGGATGAGTTCTTGACGCCCCCGTGTTCGTGCGTTTCGCAAGGAGAGCCGCAGGCCAAGCTGCTGGGCACCTTTTAGTCAATCCTTTCAGGCTTGACCGCTACGCTCTTTGGTTGTTGAGCCAGCCAAGTAGGCTGGCCGCCATGGCCCTTTGGAGTGCGCAAAGAAATGAACGTAAAAAAAGCTTTCTCTCTTCGGTCGAAATGACTGGATGATGAGGGCGATACTGGACTAAGGTCAGATAACCATTACAGCTTATTCTGCTGTACTCGATATACCACCCTCTGTTCCTTCGCCGTAAAACCGATTGTACGCTTGGGTGTTTCTGGCTCCTGCATAAGGGCCCTGATGGCGTCAAATACGACCCGGAACTGACCATCGTATTTCTCTTCTATCGCTTCGAGTTTGCGGGCAAGGTCAGCATGGGTGACAAGCATCTGCCGCAAACGTACAAAAGCCCTAACGACAAATACACTCATTTTAGCGGCTTCCGGGCTTCGTAGTACATTCGCAGCCATCATGGCGCCGTGTTCCGTAAACGCAAAGGGGCGGAATCTGATATTGCGTTTGGATGCGGTCACAGTTTGTGACCGCATGGCTTTCGTTGTTGCTGGCACAGTGTCTGATTGCGAAAAGACAGCGGCCTCTTCTGCGGTAAGCTGAAATGCGAAGTCATCTGGGAACCGTTCTGCATTGCGTTTTACTGCCTGGTTTAATATTTTTGTTGAAACACCGTAGAGCTGCGCCAGGTCATGATCGAGCAGTATCTTTTATCCCCGAATTACATGTATTTTACGCTCGATCAGCTCCGGCGAAACCGAAGCATGCTCATCATTCATCGCGCCCCTCCTTGTATCTATAAACGTCCCACTTAATAAACAAACAGACGCTAATGCTGCGTTTATATTCCCTTACACGTTCAGTTTTATATGTTTGTAGTGATATTCAAGGTCGCAATTTGCGACCTTAAACAATGGCTGGAGAACTATGAGAAAGTCGTCACACCAGTAAAGCCCGGTGTCCGGAGGTTTTAGATAGGCTGGATTGTTTTGTTGTAGGGTTTTAAAACCCGTTGCAGCGCTATTAAGCGATGATCTCTGAACCGGTCACAGTTTGTGACCGCATAGTTCGGCCTTCGCCGGAATGACAATCTATACGCGGCCACGCGGAAGCATGGCCCTCCAGGATTTCTCGCTGAACTCGAAATGACAGAAAGGGGGTTCAAAGCATTTGGGTTTTAAAACCCGTTGCAGCGTAGCCGAGCGAAGCGCATGAATACGGAAAAAAGGAGTCTCTTGTCTGAGGCCCGACAGATCGGGCACGAGTTTGTGACGACGCCGTGTTTATGTGTTTCGCGAGGAGAACCGCAGGCCAAGCTGCTGGGCACCTTTTAGTCAATCCTTTCAGGCTTGACCGCTACGCTCTTTGGTTGTTGAGCCAGCCAAGTAGGCTGGCCGCCATGGCCCTTTGGAGTGCGCAAAGAGCGAAGCGGTCACCTCCCGCAGGGAGTGACTCAATGAACGTAAAAAATTCCTTAGGGGAATAAAGATCAGAACCTAACGACTATAACATCCAGAAAGCATAGGCTTCATTATGAGATTAACCTTGACATGTGTAGCCAGCTGGCTACAATAATAAATGTACACTATTCGCACAACAGATATCTTTACCAAGTTGCTCGACAACCTGCGCGACATCCAGGCACGAGCACGAGTGCTGGCACGGATTGAACGCCTCGCAACAGGTAATCCAGGAGACGTTAAACCTGTCGGTGAAGGCGTATCTGAAATGCGAATTAATTACGGCCCCGGTTATCGTGTGTACTATACAAAAAAAGGCCGCACGGTGGTCATTCTGCTAGTCGGTGGTGACAAACGGACGCAGACAGCTGATATTAAAAAAGCCATTACTCTTTCCCGCAACCTGTAAAGACAGGCGTGAATCATGAAGAAAACCAAAACGACCCGTTACGATGTGGCTGAACATCTTCGCACACCAGAGGAGATGGCAGCATATCTTGAGGCTTGCATAGAAGAAGCCGATGGGGACGCGGCCTTTATTGCAAAGGCACTGGGTGATATCGCTCGTGCAAAAGGAATGTCTCAGGTTGCACGCGATGCAGGCCTGTCCCGTGAGAGTCTTTACAAGGCACTCTCAGGCGATAGAACCCCCGGTTTTGACACCATTCTTAAAGTTGTACACGCACTTGGGCTAAAACTGCATGCAGAAGTCTCCCACAGCTGAAATACCCCTCTTCTGGATTCCGGCTTCCGCCGGAATGACAATCTATACGCGGCCACGACAAAGCGTGGCCCTCCAGGATTTCTCGCTACGCTCGAAATAACAAGGTAGAAAACGGCGCAGTAAAAATGAAACATCGAACCTTGAACCTGTCTTTATTTCCTGTTTTCAACCTCCAAACTCCGAACTCCCTTCTCCGAACTTCCCTTCTGCTTCTGTGTTTCCTGTTTACAACCTCCCAACTCCGAACTCCCTTCTCCGAACTTCCCTATCCTTAAACCTTGAACATTTATATTGACACCTACCTGAACCGGGCTTACACTTTTTAAATACCAAAACAACTCTATAATTCAGGCAAAACAGGAGAGTACGTTAATGAAGGGCTTACTGAGATGGACCGCAATTATCATAGCCATTATTATTATTGGTGTGATTGCCGCACTTTTGATCACCCCGCAGTTTATCGACACTGCAGATTTTAAGGCCCCAATTGAACAATACGTCTCTGAAGCCACGGGCCGGCCAGTGTCCATTGGGGATGATATTGAACTGAGCCTGTTTCCGTGGGCCGGGGTATCGTTTTCCGATCTTGAGATAGGCAACACAAGAGGGTTTGACGACTCAAAGTTTTTGAGCGTCAAAGCTGCCGAGGTACGCATAAAACTGCTGCCCTTGCTGTCGCTCCGGGTTTTGGTTGACCGGATTATCATCAACGAGCCGCACATATCGCTGGTGACGGATAAAAACGGAGAGGTCAACTGGGATTTTGCCAAAGAAACCACGCAGCCCGTAACAACGGATAGATCAGAAACCAAAGACACAAACGGGCTGCCGATTGCGTCTCTATTGGTTGAAAAAATCAGGGTTACCAACGCAATTGTGACAATAACCGACCAGAGAAACGATACGCGCCGGGAAATAAGCGGGCTTAACCTGGCGCTTGATGATTTGTCTTTTGACCGGCCAATAGGCGTTTCTTTCTCAGCCATTGTTGATGATATACCAACCTCAATTGAAGGCAGCATCGGGCCAATTGGTGATCCGCCGGGCAAAGGCGCAATTGCCGTCAGCCTGCAGATAACCGCGCTGAATCAGCTCACCGTGCAGGTAAACGGCACAATTGAGAATCTACTTGATGCACCCTCTGCAGATATTGCACTCGTCGTTGCTGAGTTTTCACCGCGCTTGCTTGCACAAGAGCTGGGTCAGGAGCTTCCTGCAATGGCTGACTCTAGTGTGCTGAGCCGCTTGTCTTTGAAAGCGCATGTCAAAGGCGCTACCGATTCCGTTGCGATAAGCGATGGTATTTTGGTGCTGGATGACTCCACTATGAATTTCACGGCCCGGGCCAGGGACTTTGATAAACCCGACCTTGGCTTTGACCTGAGCCTGGACCGGATCAATCTGGATCGCTATTTGCCGCCGACGCAAGATGATACGCAGGAAATATCCCCTCAGGCCTCAACAAAGACGTCATCGAAAAAGACCGACTATGCGCCACTCAGAAAACTGGTTTTGGATGGCACAGTATCAATTGGCGAACTCATAGTTAACAAAACTAAAATAGACAGCACAAAATTTGTTATCACTGCCAGGGACGGTATTGTACGGCTGGATCCGCTCAATATAGAGCTGTATCAGGGTACGATTAACGGTACGGCCGCAATAAACATTAAGGGCGACAGCCCGGCAACCAAAGTGCAGCTTGCAGTAGACAAACTACAGGTGGCACCGCTATTAAGGGATGCGCTGGAAAAAGACTTTCTTGAAGGCGCGCTGCAAGCACAAATTAACATGGTAATCCGAGGAGATAGCGCATCATCCATCAAGCAGAGCTTGAACGGCACAGGGAGTTTGAATATAACTGACGGAGCCATCATAGGCGTTGATCTCAATGCCATTATCAGTGATCCCAAAAGTGCTCTTTCCAGCAGCCAGGAACCTGAAACCAAAGCGCGCACCCCGATCTCTGAACTAACAGCACCCTTCACGATGAAAAACGGCTTGTTTCGCACAACAGGCACATCCATAGACTCTGATCGTTTTAACCTGCTGGCAACCGGTACAGCCGACCTGGTAGCAGAGAAACTTAATTTTCTGCTGGACTCAACGCTTGTGAAAACAAAGGTCAGGAAGGACGGCACCACTAAAGTTCGCACGCGCAAAGCCATACCGGTTAAAGTGACGGGCACATTTGATAAACCAAAGTTCAGTGTGGACATGCAGGGCCTTGGCAGGGATCAAATTTTTAAAGCCCTTGAGGATGATGATCCCACGTCAACCAAGAGTCAAGTAGGTGACCTGCTCAAAGGCTTTCTATCGGGGGATTAATGAAACAGAAAAATCAATTAACAATCTCATTAAAAAAAACATTCAGGCTCAACAGCCGCCTTGCTGCTGTGATTGGTATCGCATTTGTACTCAGCGGCTGTGCCGTATTCGGTACATCGCTTGAGTCACCCCGTATCTCGTTGTCCAACCTCGCAGTGCAGGAAAGCACGGGCTTTGAAACGGTGTTTCAGATTCAACTTCGTGTGCTGAACCCGAATGATAGTGACCTAAACATTCAGGGAGTCAATTGCACGCTTGAAATCAACGATAAGCCCTTTGCCTACGGAATATCGAAGGCAGCTGTTCAAGTACCGGCCTTTGACAGTGCAACAGTACCGGTAACGGTGTATGCCTCTGCTATAGATATCGCACGAGGAATATTCGGCATGCAGCAACGCGATGAAATGAGCTATCAACTGAAGGGTAAGGTGCGGCTTGAGGACACAGGATGGTTGTCTTCTAAACTACCGTTTAAATCAGAAGGCACAATTTCGCTCAAAGATCTTCAAGACAAGGCTTTGCATTAGCAGTACTGACTTGGCTGGAAACAACCTACCTGCCGGACAGTGCACTCGTAAACTGCTGCACACAGGAGGAAACCCAATGTTTGTGCAGCAATTTTTTGTTAAAGGTCTGGCCCACAGTTCCTACCTGCTCGGCGAAACAAACACCTGCGCCATTATTGACCCCCGGCGCGACACTGAGATCTACATTGAAGCCGCCCGTTTGATGGGTATGTAAATCACCCACATCTTAGAGACGCATCTGCACGCTGACTTTATTTCAGGGCACCTTGCCCGAGATTTTCAACATATGCCCGTGGCGCGTTATTCTTGTGGTAGAAGTTCTGGTTTTGGGCCTGTTTGTCTGGCTAGAATCAAACGGGATGTAGGCAGTCAATCCTGTCAGGATTGACTCAATGTACCCCCAAGAAAAGATATTTTTTTCGTTCATTTCTTTGCTCGTCCAAAGAAACGAACCAAAGAAAAGTCGCCCCTGGCGTTTCGCGGCCTTCGGCTGCCCTCGCCGGCCACATGCTAGCGGGAACGACAAGAACTCGCTTCGCTCAGACAGCTTCTCGTTCTGATCCGCTTTCATGCACCCGTCTCGGCTGCGCTCCGATGGGGATTAAAAGTCAAATTCCCAAACCTGAGAATCTAATCATTGGTTTTTATACTGGCCTTTGATTCTGTCCAGTATTTAATCATTTAAGGTTTTATGTTCTAAAAACCCGTTGCAGCGCAGCCGAGCGAAGCGCATGAACACGGAAAAAAGGAGTCACTTGTTTGAGGCCCGACAGATCGGGCACGAGTTTGTGACGACGCCGTGTTTATGTGTTTCGCGAGGAGAGCCGAAGGCCACGCTGCTGGGCACCTTTTATTCAATCCTTTCAGGCTTGACCGCTACGCTCTTTGGTTGTTGAGCCAGCCAAATAGGCTGGCAGCCATGGCCCTTTGGGGTGAGCAAAGAAATGAACGTAAAAAAGTATTTCTAAGAAGATATAAAGGAGTCAATCCTGCAGGGATTGACTCAAAGTACAACCTCTACTCTTCATCTACGGAAAACATTTCCATCAAATCTTTTTTGCGTTGTATGGTCGGAAGATCATAGGGGCATTTTTCTTCACATTGCCCACACTCAACGCAGCCCTGCCACCACATCATCATATTCTGGCCCATTGTCCGATCAAGCTCAGAGAGCTCATCGAACTGTTTGTCCTTAAACTTCTGCCAGATAACATGAATAAAAACCGGGATAAGGATATCATTCGGGCACGGTAGGCAGTAGCTGCAGCGCCGGCAAAAATCTTTGCCCAGCGGGGCAACCTCTTCTTCGAAAACTTTTAACTCCTGGGGGGTCAAGGGTTCAATCTTTTCGGCCTCGCGCAAATTCTCAAAGAGCTGTTCTAAACTGGCAACGCCGTTTAAGATAACGTCAACCGGATAGTTGTTCATAAACCTGAAGGCCTTTTCAATATTTCTGATTGAGCCTCCGGCAAGGGGTTTCATAATCAGGGTTCCAATATCAAGGGAGCGTGCAAGCTCAAGCATCTCCTTTTCCGGTTCGCGCTCAATCACATTAAAGGGGATCATGACGGTATCAAACTCGCCGGTTTTCATCAGGTCAATGGCAATATCAACATGATGGGTGGTCAGGCCGATAAAATCGATCATGCCCTGGTCACGAGCTTTTTTAAACGCCTCAAGCGCCCCGCCTTTGCCCATCACAGCCTCAACCTCATGAGCATACAGTTCATGCACCTGGTAGATATCGATTTTGTCGGTCTGCAGTTCTTCGAGGCTTTCTTCCAAATCGGCCATGACCTCATCGTAGGTTCGGCAGTGGGATTTGGTGGCGACAATGCATTCTTTCCTGCGGGTTTTGAGCACCTTACCGATCAGGCTTTCAGAATCCATATAGACCCGCGAGGTGTCAACAAAGTTGATGCCGTAATCAAGCGCAGCATTATAGACCTTGAGTATGGTTTCTTCATCCTTGCCGCCCATCATGGTTGACAGAGGAATGCCGCCAAGAGCCCATTTAGTGACTTCAAGATTTGTTCTTCCCAGTCTGACTTTTCTCATAGCCCTACCCCGTTAAAAATGATTTGAGAATGCGTGCATGGAGTCTGGGGCGATAATATCGCCTTCACTCTTTTGCGTCAAGGGGTGCGGTTCAAAGTTCAAGATTTAAAGTTCAATGTTGAAACCCGGAAACACAGAGAAGATTAAAAATCTTTTACGTTCATTGAGTCACTCCCTACGGGAGGTGACCACTACAGCTCTTTGCTCGCTCCAAATAAACGAACGAACAAAAAAGGATTTAGAAAATTTTCTGTACCCTTTCTTTGCTTGTCCAAAGAAGGGGTACCCCCAAGAAAAGACATCCTGGCGTTTCGCGGCCTTCGGCTTCCCTCACCGGGCACATGCTAGCGGGAACGACAAGAACTCGCTTCGCTCAGACAGCTTCTCGTCCTAATCCGCTCTCATGCACCCGTCTCGGCTGCGCTCCGAGGGATTTGAAAACCACAAAGGCAGAACAACATCAAAAAATCTAAAAGGGGGACAAACACATTTCTTGGAGGGACGCGCTTCTGCGCGTCCGCTCAATAGTCACATACGGCCACGACAAAGCGTGGCCCTCCAGGATTTCACGCTATGCTCGAAATGACAAATGAGGACTTATTTAATTATTGGAATTTATGTTTAAGGTTTTAAAACCCGTTGCAGCGTAGCCGAGCGAAGCGTGAGAATACGGATTAAGGGTGGCAAGCTGTCTAAGTCCCGCGAAAAGCGGGATGAGTTCTTGACGCCCCCGTGTTCTTGCGTTTCGCGAGGAGAGCCGCAGGCCAAGCTGCTGGGCACCTTTGAGTCAATCCTTTCAGGCTTGACCGCTACGCTCTTTGGTTCGTTGAGCCAGCAAAATAGGCTGACAGCCATGGCCCTTTGGAACGACAAAGAGCGCAGCGGTCAATCGCATTTGATTGACTCAATGAACGTAAAAAAGGTTGTAATAAATTATTTCAAACCCACAAGCCAAGAACAGCATCGAAAAAACGAAAAGGCCGACAAAAACTTTTATTAGAGGGACGTGCTTCCGCGCGTCCGAACGATAATCATATGCGGCCACGCAGAAGCGTGGCCCTCCAGGATTTCGTCCCTGGACTTGAAATGACCTGAATGGAAGAATAAGCACACGTTCGCGACTAGAAAGTAACTCAAAGGTAATCGAAACTACGTTTTCGCGACAAAAATAAGAAGCTTATATAGTTGACAAAAACTTATAAATAGCTTATATGTAAAAGGTGCATTCGTGTACGAAGTTCTGTGGGAAAAAAAAGCATTTAAGCAACTCATGATAATCGCACATGATCAGCGAACAACCATAACATATGCTGCGGCCGCGCTAAAGAACTGGCCTGAGTGCCGGGGTGTTAAACGACTTGTGCAGCACCAGTATCAATACCGGCTGCGAGTGGGCCGCTACAGGGTGTTTTTTAATATCGACTCAGCCGTAAAGATAATACGCATAGAAGAGGCGAGGAAAAGAGATGAACGTACATACTAAACATCAGGTTATTAAAAAAGACGGCGTTCCGTTATTTGTGATCGTGCCCTATGATGAATTCATAGAAGGCATTCAGAGCAGCAAAAAATCTGCAGCGAAAACATATATTCCGCAGGATGTAGTTGAAAAGGCGGCGATTGAAGGCAAAAGTCTTTTGCGGGCATGGCGGGAATATAAGCGTATGTCCCAAAAGGACGTTGCCGAGAAAATGGGGATAACCCAGGCGGCATACTGCCAGCATGAAAAAGCACCTGAGCGCATGCGTGCAGCAACCATAAAAAAAGTTGCGGATGCGCTGGACATTAGCGTAGATCAGCTACAGCTGTAATATAGCATCGCCCCTATTACAGCAAATTGATTCCCGAAAAACCTTCCAACAAAAAACTTTTTTCGTTCATTGAGTCACTCTAAAAAGGAGTGACCTCTAAGGTCTTTATACGATCCAAAGATTAATTTCTGTCATTGCGAACAAAGAGAGAATTTTTTTTCGTTCATTTCTTTGCGCACTCCAAAGGGCCATGGCGGCCAGCCTACTTGGCTGGCTCAACAACCAAAGAGCGTAGCGGTCAAGCCTGAAAGGATTGACTAAAAGATGCCCAGCAACTTGGTCTTCGACTCTCCTCGCGAAACGCAAGAACACGGGGGCGTCAAGAACTCATCCCGCTTTTCGCGGGACTTAGACAGCTTGCCACCCTTAATCCGTATCCTCACGCTTCGCTCGGCTACGCTGCAACGGGTTTTAAAAACCACAAAGTCAAAACAGCATCAAAAAAATAGAGGGGGCTGATAAACACGTTTTTTGGAGGGACGTGCTTCCGCGCGTCCGAACGACAATCTAATACGCGGCCACGCGGAAGCGTGGCCCTCCAGGATTTCTCGCTATGCTCGAAATGACAAATGAGAACTTATTTAATTATTGGAATTTATGTTTAAGGTTTTAAAATCAAAAGACTAAAAACCTATAAACCACAATTAATTCGCGTAGCACAATCGTCGACCTTGTTGTGCCCGAAATGATGAAAATATTCTTAGGCAGGCTGATCAAAAATGCCCGGGTGCAAGGCGTGCGCAATTGTGAGGAATGAGGCGTACTTTTCGTACGCTGCAATGACGAACGATAAGCAGAACGACGCAAAGAGGTATTGTTGATCGGCCTGTTAGCTGCCCAGCCAGACATAGCGAAGGACGAACAGCGCTGACACCGCGTAGATAATCCAATGAATCTGTTTGGCATCGCCTCTGGCAACTTTTAAAATAGTATAGGAGATGAAGCCGAAGGAGATACCTTCGGTGATAGAAAAGCTAAGCGGCATGATGATCATGGCAAGGTAGGCCGGGATGGCCTCACTCATGTCCTTCCATTTAATATTTTTAATCCCGCTCATCATGAATGCACCAACTATCAGCAGCACAGGAGCAAGAACCGGGTAGTGGCTCATGGTGTGCTTGACCGCAGGAAAAGCCGGGCTGAAATAGACGGTATAGTCAACCGTGACAGCAGAGGCTACCATTTCCATGACGGGTGAGAAAAACAGTGCCAGCAGGAACAGGGCCGCGGTGAATACGTTGCACAGGCCCGTTCGGCCTCCTGCTGCAACACCTGCTGAGCTTTCAATATAGGATGTAACCGTGGAGGTACCCATGGCAGCGCCCACAACCGTGCCGGCAGCATCGGAGAACAGGGCCTGCTGCGCGCGCGGTAGACTGCCGTCCTTGCGCAGGAAACCGGCCTGACTGGAAACACCAACCAGGGTGCCGACCGTGTCGAACAGATCAAGAAAGAAGAATATAAATATAATACCGATAACGCCGGAGTCCTGAAACAGCCCTACAAAATCAAGCTTAAAGGCTGTTGGTGCAATTGAGGGCGGTGCTGCAAACAGACCGTGGTACTCAATGGTTCCGGTGAAAAGCGCTGCAGCCGCAGTTACCAGCATGCCGATCAGAATCGCTCCTCTTACGTGGCGAACCAGCAGGATTCCGATAACTGCGAGTCCGAACAGGGAGAGCAGCGCCGGAGTTGATGACAGATCACCCATCTTGACCAGCGTTGGGCTGCTCATAACAATCAGGCCGCCGTACTCAAGACCGATGATGGCGATTAAAAGGCCGATGCCGGCTGCGATGCCATATTTAATACATTCGGGCACGGCCTTGATAAGTGCTTCCCTGAGACCCAAAAATGACAACCCGATAAAGGCAAGGCCTGAGATCATGACAGCAGCCAGGCCCTGCTGCCAAGTATAGCCCATACCGCCGGCAACAGCAGGTGCGCAGACCACAAAAGCAAAAAAGGCATTGTGCCCCATAGCCGGAGCCAGTGCGATCGGGTATTTAGCCAGTAAGCCCATGAGCAAGGTTGCAAAAGCTGAGGCAACGCAGGTTGCCACCATGACAGCGCCGCGATCCATGCCGGTTGTGCCCAGTATTGCGGGCTGCACAAATATAATATAACTCATTGCCAGAAACGTGGTTATTCCAGCGAGTGCTTCCCGGCCAATTGTGGTGTTATTGAGTTCAAGTTCAAAATAGTCCCTGATTGCTTTCATAGTATGTCTCCCTTTTATGGCCCTAGCCTACCACGCCGGACGCTTATCATCACAATACTTAGTTCACTAATCGGTTTATAAACCCTGAAAATGTAATTTTTTTTACTTGCCCTGCCCTGACAGACCATTGACCCGGTCAGAAGCGCTTGTGAAGGCCTGATTGCCGTGGCAAACATAGCTATTTTCCTTGACATATAGGCCCATTTCCTTTATCTTCTTTTAATTTTAATAAACACATCCACAGCAGCATGTGGGTCAGGCATAACCGGCTGTACTTTCGGATCGAAAGGAGAAAGCATGGACAAGAAAAAAATGGTTCCCAATAAGCTTCCCCCCGAGGTGTATAAGGCGCTTGAAGACATCGTTGGAGCCGAATATATCTCGCAGGACCGCGCTGTTGTGGAATGCTACAGTAATTTCTGCGTTGATTCTACCGGCGCTCTAAAAAAACACGCTAAGGATCCCAGCAACATACCCGCCTGCATTATTTTGCCTATCACGACTGAGGAAGTTCAGGCGATTGTGCGCGTGTGCAACCGTTATAAAATTAAGTTCCTTCCGTTTACCAACGGTATGATCACCTTTAACGGCCCCACAACGAATGACCCGACCGTGTGTATCCATGTCAGCCGCATGAACAAGGTGGTGGACGTGGATGAAGTCACCATGACGGCCCGTTTGGAAGCATATGCCGATTACGCGCAGGTGCAAGCCGACGCTATGAAAAAGGGCCTGTGGAACGGCGGATCGCCGCTGGCAACCACGCTGTGCAAACTCTCCTCACAGAGCGCCTTTGCCGGTGTGTGGCAGACAGACCATAAATACGGCACTCTGGGACGCAATATTGTCAGCATTAAGCTGGTAACAGCAGCTGGTGATATTCTCGTAACCGGATCTGACACTGTATCAGGAGTTGATGATTTCTGGGAATATGGCCCCGGACCCGACCTGTTCTCTTTGGTACGAGGAAGCGGCGGCACCACCGGTATCGTTACTGAAATCGTTGTCAAACTGCACGCATGGCCAGGCGGCAAATCTTTGCCCGAACCGCCTGCCGGCAGGCCCTGCATTCATACCTATGCCGATCCTAAATACGACACCGGCCCGGCACCGGACAATTATAGACTGCTCTGGATTGAATTTCCTGATTTTGAAACTGAGCTTGCCGCATTACGTGAAATCGGTCAGGCCTGTATCGGCCAGGGCCTGAATGCTACCGGCGTCTACAATGCCTACTACTGTTCACAGACTCAGGATATGACCCTGGACCGCGTTGAAAACAAGTTCTTCCCGCCCTATAACTGCTACGTTATTATCGGCGGCGTGACCTCTAAGGAGCAAATTGCTTATGAGGAAAGCGTTGTGCGCGATATTATTGCCGAGACCGGCGGATCGTTTCTGAGTGAAGACAACAAGGCAGACGTTTTAAAAGCCCTTGCTCCCTGGAACCTTGACTGCATACGCCACGTGACCGGGTTCCGCATGAACCGTCACTCCTACTGCGGCTCCAACATCCTGGGTGGACCCGTTGACACAGTTGCCCGCAAGACCCGCGAGGTCTGGTCAAAAGCAATTGAAACCTTTGGAGCAACCTACGTAACCGATAGAGGCGGCATAGAAGATACGCCCTTTCTGTACTCATCAAATCACGGCGGCCGCTACTGGCTAACCGAAGCTGATGTGTATCCGGATCAGACCAAGCCTGAGTTGCTGCAGCAGGGACAGGCACTGGTTGTCAGCGGTATTATTAACACAATTGCTGATGGATACGGCCCCGGCGCCAATGGACTGGGCGTTTCAATTGAACCGGTTACATCATTCATGCCTGAAGTCGGCCCTAACGCGTACATGCTCTTCCGCGGTATTCGCGATATGTTTGATCCCAACGGACTGTGCGCACCGGGTCGCCAGATATTCTCAAAAGAAGAATATGATGCGTTCCCGGAACAGGGCCTGGCAGGAATTAACAAGCTGCGCCAGATGCACGGCGCGGACCCGATTGAACGTTAAAGAGTATAAAAAATTTAAGACATATATTTTGATATAAGAGAGGAATCACCATGGCATTGCAGAAAAGCGATATTGAAGCAATTGTCGGTAAAGGTAATGTGCTTGATGATGAGGCCACCCTTTCAGCCTTTTCAAAAGATCAGAGCACGGTAAAGCCGCGCCGTCCGGACATGGTTGCTTTCGTGGAAAACGTTGAGCAGATCCAAAAAATCGTGGTCAAGGCAAATGAGACCCTGACCCCGGTTGTACCCTACAGCTCAGGACTGAACCTGCACGGCGCATGCATAGCCGATCAGGGCGGCGTTATCATCAACATGAGCCGCATGAACAAGATCCTGGCACTTGATGATACTAACTGGCACGTCATGATTGAACCTGGCGTAACCTATGAACAGCTGCAAAATGAGCTTACCCCCAAGGGCTATCGCGTGATGGTACCGTTTGGCGTGCCGCCCGAGCGCTCAGTACTTACCAGCTATCTTGAGCGCGACCCGGTTATGGCCGCACCCAGTTTTGAACACGGCAACTTCCTGATTATGGATACTGAACTGGTACTGCCCAACGGCGAACTGTTTAAAACCGGAAACTGGACCTCAGGCGGTGAGCCCGGCTCTCCTGCGGGCCCGATCAGAAATGCGCTTTTTCGCATGTGGACCGCAGCCCAAGGTACGCTCGGCATCATGACCAAGATGATTGTACAGCTTGAGCCCATCCCTGCACGCAAGATGTTTTTCATTCCTCTGCCAAGCATTGAGGCCGCAACCGCGCCCCTCAAGCAGATTCAGTACCGCGAGATCGGAACAGAATGCATGCTGCTCAATAACTTCAATTGTGCAGCAATGTTTAATGACGACTGGAATGTTCCCTCAGCGTTTCCCGCAAAAGCTGGTGATACAGACAACTTTAAGGCCCTGCGCGATGTGCTGCCGCCCTATATGCTGATTGTATCCATCACCGGGCTGCCGCGCCGAACAGAAGAGAAAATCGCCTACGAAGAAGTAGCCCTGCGCAAGGTCTGCGATGAGGCCAATGTTGAGTTGCTGGAAACAATACCCAACATTCCCGGCGCTGAAAAACTGCTTGAAGCTGAGATGCTCAGGCCCTTCAGTATCCTCAAAAAGTTTAATTTCAAAGGACAGGTACTCGACTTTACGTTCAAGTGTCCTCTCAACAAAGTTGATGAACTTATCGGAATTGCTTCAAAAACAGCGTGTGGTAGTGGCTACAGCTGTAAGGAAGTCGGTGTATACATTCTGCCGCTTGAGCGCGGTCGCGCTCTGCATTGCGAGGTAGATTTGCATACTACACCTGAAAATGCCGGGGACCTGAAAGCCGACTGGCTCAAAACCTCGGAAGAGCTGATGAACAATGGTGCCTATTTTGACCGGCCCTACGGCCCCTGGGCACCGATGGTGTACGGGCGCGCAGCTGGCTACAGTGCTATGCTGCAGAAACTCAAAAAGGAAACAGACCCGAACAATATTATGAATCCGGGTAAACTTTGCTTCACTCAATAATGCGCATTAAATTTCTTACCATGGAGGTATAGACACAAATGGCAACTGATTATGATGTAATTGTAGTTGGATGCGGCCCGTCAGGGCTGATGGCGTGCGGTGAACTTGCCAAGCGCGGCGTAAAGGTTTTGGGCGTTGACAAAAATCCTGACCTGGGGCGCAACACCCGCACCGCGTCAGGATACTGCTTCCTGAACCAGCCTTTTAACAACATCTCAATCCGTACTGAAGAAAAACCGGAAGAAAACCGAACGTATCTGCACTATGATAAGCTGGGATTTTCAACCTCGTACGGCGGCATTATGAAGGGTGTTAATCATTCCTACATGTTCTCTGATTCCGGCAAATGGTGGCGGGCATCTACGACAAAAAAGCCGTTCTATAATCTGTTTAATCCCGGACAGTGCAAGAAAGACCGTTTTGAATGGGCCCAGAAAAAGGGCGCCGAGTTCATGCCTGAGACCCTGGCACTGCGCGTTGAGCAGGATGAGAAAAAGGTAACGCTCACCGTTCGCACCCGCGGTAAGAATCGGACCCTGACCTGTAAAAAAATGATCGCATCCGACGGTTTGTCCTCACGCATGGCCAAGCTTACCGGCGCTAACAAGGACCGTACCTTCTACGGCAAGGGCCCGACGATTGAATATGAAATGGTTGGTGTGAAACCTGAATATCCGCGCGGCGATATGTTTTTCTTCGGCGCCAAGAACTTTGGCGGCATGGCCGGCGGCCTGATTATGGTGCCAAGCCCAATAGCAGATGATGCCTATAGGCTGGAGACCATCTCCATGCTGCCCGGTTCAACAGCTGAGACCATCATTGAGTATTTTATCAAGAAGGGTCCCTTTGCTCACTGGTATAAAGATGCTGAAATTGTTGATAAAAGCGCTGCCATAGTTGAGATGCTTACCCCCATGCTCATACCTCATCTCGGCAACATCCTGTTTGTTGGTGACTCTGCCGCCTGGATGGAAGTTCTGTATCAGAGTGCAACCATGGCCGGTTACATGGGCGCAATTGCCTGCATAGATGAAATCAACGGCAAACCCGGCTTTGACGACTATACCAAGTTTTGGGAAGACTATTTTGAGTGGGTCAAGAACCCGATTCGCATGGCTGACTACATGAAGCGCGTTATGTTCCCGCGTTTCTTCAGCGTCAAGGAGCTCGACTTCCTGTTTGACATGTCACAGAAATATCCGATCGTCATGGAAGAAGCCGAAGCCACACCATATGACTTCACCACCATGGTCATGCAGCAGTTCATCGCTATGGATGAAGTCCCCGAGGAGTTGAAGGACCGCATGCGCATGGTCATCAAGGCCGACATGAGCGTTCTTTCCCAGCTGATCGGTAAGACGCAGAAAGCCTAAACACACAGCTCTTTCGCGCACGAACACCATGAAAACTTACAGCGTCCCTGCCCTACACTCCGGCGGGGACGCTTTTTTATGCACAGCATACCTTGACAAGATTTTCATAATCCTGCACTATTAATAATCATTCGATGTTCGACGTTGGGCGTTCAGAGTTCGATGTTTGATTTTTAAGTTTGACATCTCGAGTAAATAAGTTTTTTGGAGGGACGCGCTTCTGCGCGTCCGTGCGATATGTACATACGGCCATGCAGAAGCATGGCCCTCCAGGATCACTCCCGGAGCCTGTCCTGAACACAGTCGAAGGGGGCGAGATGACAAAATTAAACACTAAGTAAAAAAAAGAATATTGAACGTCGAACATCGAACGTTTAACATTGAACTTCGAATATTACCGCTAAGTTACTGGACACGGAGAAACACGCATGAAGCAAATCAAAATTGGCCTAATTGGACTTGGAACAGTCGGAACAGGCGTTGTTAAAATTCTCAAGAAAAACTCTAGCTTGATTTCCCAGCGAACCGGTTGCACAGTCAAAATAAGCAAAATTGCAGACCTTGACCTGCGTCGCGGGAAAAGCCTAAGACTTGCAAAGGGTGTGCTGACAAAAGATGCTGAAAGCGTAGTCAACGACCCGGGCATTGATATTGTGGTTGAATTGATCGGCGGGTTAGAGCCGGCGCGCACGCTGGTACTGCAGGCAATTAAAAACGGCAAACATGTGGTGACTGCCAACAAGGCCCTGCTTTCCGAACACGGTGCTGAACTCTATGCCGCAGCATCAAAACAGGGTGTAGACATTGCCTTTGAGGCCAGCGTGGCTGGCGGCATTCCTATCATCCGCTCCATTCGCGAAGGCTTTGCCTCTGACCGCATTGTCAACTTCTACGGTATCCTGAACGGCACCGCAAACTACATCCTGAGCCGTATGACCGATGAAGGTGCTGCGTTCAAGGACGTGCTTAAAGATGCCCAGCAGAAAGGCTATGCCGAGGCTGACCCCACCTTTGACATCGAGGGCATAGATACCCTGCACAAGCTGTGTATTTTGATCGGGCTGGGATACGGCATGAACGTGCCTGCAAAAAAAATATATACCGAGGGAATTTCAAAAATTACCGCCCTTGATGTTGAATACGCTCGAGAGCTTGGCTTTCGCATCAAGTTGCTTGCCATCTGCCGCAGTGCAGACGGGCATCTTGACGTGCGGGTACACCCAACGCTTGTGCCGGAACAACATATGCTCTCACAGGTGCAGCGTACTTTCAATGCTATCTTCCTGCAAACAGCCGATGTGGGTCCGACCATGTTTTACGGCCGCGGGGCCGGGATGCTGCCAACCGGAAGCGCTGTTGTTGCCGATATCATGGCTGTTGCACGCGACATTACTCACGGCGGCGCAAACCGTGTACCCCTGCCGCTCGGCAGTGAGCAGAACTGCGACATGCGCCTGCAACCGATCAGAGATATACAGTCGCGCTACTACTTGCGCTTTACAGCTGATGACCGCCCCGGAGTACTCTCCCGCATAGCGGGAATCCTGGGACGCAACCATATCAGCATCTCATCTGTTATCCAAAAAGGGCGCACCACAAAACACGGCGGTACCGTGTCGATCTTTATGCTCACGCATGAAGCCCTCGAAGCCGACATGCACAAAGCCATGAGCCAGATCAAGCGACTCGCGATTATGCGCAATGATACAATGCTGATCCGTATTGCCGATGACATGCTCAGCGCTGAGTAATGGATGCATAAAACGATTCTGATTGGGCAGACGACTCTTGCGGACGCGCAGAAGCGCGTCCCTCCAAAACCATATTCGCGCAAAAAAATAACCTGATTTCTGACTCTGGAAAAATGCACCGGTGTTCGTGTTGCGAACTTAGGGAGACACCCTGGAGGGCCACGCTTTGTCGTGGCCGCATGTGACTATCGAGTGGGCGTGCAGAAGCGCACCCCTCCAAAAAGCGTGCCTGTCAAAAGGCTTTGTCTTATTAACACATTGTGAATGACTACCTTGAAATAAAACGTCATAAAAACAAGCCCGACCAGCGGTTCAACTGTGAACTGCTGCATCGGGAACCCGGCTATGCGGTCCTGCGCTATAGTTCTAACAAGCCCGGACTGATAGCCGACATCCACATCCCGCCCGGTTCAACAACCATTGCGCATTACTGGCAGCAGCGCCCTTATGTTGCCTGGCGCATGTTCGATTGCACCAGCCACCTGATCGGCAGCCTGTTTCACATCTGTTCAAATGTCCACATCCTTGATGACCATCTAAGCTACGATGATCTGCTGCTTGATATCTGGATCGCTCCTGAGGGGAGCCTGCGCGTTCTCGATGAGGACGAACTCAATGCATGTGTTAAGACGGGGCTTGTAAGTAATGCTGAGCTTGGCTACATCCGTAAGGCCCAGCAGCACATTACACAGCACTATCCCGAAATTATCAACGAGCTTGTCTCCTTTGACGCTACGCTCTGATTCAAAAATACCTAAAGGCCCCTTAGCAACACATTTCACGTGACATGCACGTGCCTCTCATGTATATTTTTTTTAAAGCTATTTGAATCACTCACGACAGAAAGGGATCACATGCTCGCAAAAATTTCCTTCCTCGGTGCAACCGGAACCGTAACCGGATCAAAATTCCTGCTTGAAACCTGCGGTAAAAAACTCTTGATCGACTGCGGTCTTTTCCAGGGCGTGAAAAAAAATCGCCTGCGAAACTGGGAACCATTCCCCATGAATCCTGCTGAAATTGACGCGGTTATCCTAACGCATGCGCATATTGATCACTGCGGATACCTGCCGCGTCTTACCAAAGAGGGATTTAAGGGTCCTATTTATTGCACACATACAACGCATGAATTTTGCAAACTGTTGTTGCTCGACAGCGCCCATTTACAGGAAGAGGACGCTCGCTGGGCCAACAAAAAAGGTTTTTCAAAACACAAACCGGCCCTACCCCTGTACACGACCCCGGATGCTGAAAAATGCTTAAAGCAATTTAGTTCCAGGCACTACGGTGAGTCCCTTCACCTGGCAGACGGCTTGCGAATAAAGTTCCGGGATGCAGGGCATATCCTTGGATCGGCATTTGTGAACATCAAGATAACCCAAGGCGACACAATCCGCAAAATCCTTTTCAGCGGCGATATTGGCGGCCCCAACCGCCCCATCTTGAATGATCCCACTCAGGTCTACGAAGTCGATTACCTGATCGTGGAATCAACCTACGGCAACCGCCTGCATGGAGACAATCAGACAAACCGCGAGCAGGAACTTGCTAAGGTGATCAACGATAGTGTTAAACGCGGCGGTGTACTGGTAATTCCCGCATTTGCGGTAGGGCGAACACAGGAACTGCTCTTCCATATTCGCGAGCTTGAAACCAGCGGAGCAATCCCCACGCTGCCCGTCTATATCGATTCACCCATGGCAATTAATGCCACCGCAATTACCGAGAAAATGCAAAGCGGCTATGACATGACGGCCCGCATGCTCATACTTGACGGTCATGACATTCTTAGAACCGGAAACCTGACTATCGCTAAAAGCGTAGAGGAATCCAAAGCACTGCACAATGTCAAGGGACCGGCTATTATCATGTCAGCCAGCGGAATGCTGCAAGGCGGACGCATACTGCACCACCTTGATCGGCGTCTGCCGAAACCAGAAAATACTCTTCTATTTGTTGGCTATCAGGCTGAAGGCACACGCGGCCGCGCGCTTCAGGGCGGCAAAACTGAAGTAAAAATTCATGGTCATATGGTGCCGATTAAGGCACACATAGATACCATTTCCGGTTTTTCGGCGCATGCTGATTACCGCGAAATCCTGGCCTGGCTGATGGGTTTCAACCGTGCTCCCAAACAGACATTCATTGTGCATGGCGAACCGGAGGCCTCTCAGGCAATGGGTGAAAAAATACAGAAACAGCTGAATTGGCCTGTGACAGTACCGAAACACGGACAATCGTTTGAATTAGACTGATAAGGATTTGAGCGCACACGTAGCGTGCGCTGCAAAAATCAAAACATTTCAGGAGGTAGCATGTCTGAACAACAATATCTGCTTGATGCATTTAACGTCGGTGACTCCTGGCGGCTCTTCAAAATTATGTCTGAGTTTGTGGAAGGTTTTGAATCACTCAAGGATGTGAACCCGTGCGTGAGCATATTCGGGTCCGCGCGCACAAAGCCTGAAGACCCCGTGTATAAACAAACAGTCGACATCGCGCGTGGACTTGCCCAGAGCGGCTACAATATCATCACCGGAGGCGGCCCCGGCATTATGCAGGCCGGCAATAAGGGTGCATCTGAAGGCGGAGCACAATCAATTGGCCTGAACATTAAACTCCCCTTTGAACAGACCCCAAACCCGTTCGCCAGTATGCAGATAGAATTCAATTATTTTTTCGTCCGCAAGGTAATGTTCATCAAGTATGCTCAGGCCTATATCGGCATGCCCGGTGGATTCGGTACTCTGGATGAGATTTTTGAGGCCCTGACCCTGATACAGACCAAGCGCATCAAACCCTTTCCGGTAATACTGGTCGGCACCGACTACTGGGGCGGCCTGCTGGACTGGATCAAAAATACGCTTCTGGAACGCAAACTGATAAATCCGGACGATATGGATCTGATACACCTGATTGATGACACGGACACTGTTGTTAAAACGATCAAGCAGACGGTTATCGTGTAGGGACGATTGTCCTTATCCCTGAGTCAAACCTTAAGGCACAACGCAAGGTGCAGACCTAATCAATAGATTTCACTTGCGTTTTACCACCACCGGCTATATATTTGAAGGTATAGACAATCAATTAGGAGGAAAAGAGTATGTTTGGCCTCGGAATGCCCGAATTAGTTATTATATTGGTCATGGTCCTTATTATCTTTGGTGCCGGCAAACTTCCGGATATCGGCCGCGGTCTGGGTAAAGGTATAAAAAACTTCAAATCATCGATTAGCGAAAAAGATCCTGAAGACGACGAGAAGAAAAAACTCAACGATTCATCCAAGGATTCCTGATGCGTGCGTGTATACGTGAGCGCTGAGCCATACAAAAACTCGCAATAAACAAAAACGGGGAGCCCTCACAGAACTCCCCGTTTTCTAATTTTATCTGTAGTCCACTATTTAAAACCCAAGATCATCCAGCAACGAATCAATAGCACCCTGATCAAGAACATTCTTTGAGTGTCCCTTCTTGTTACTCTGATCAATAAAGCGATTCATCAACTTATCAACTTCGGCATCTGCCTTGTTTTTTTCAATTGGTTTGCCTTCACGCAAATACTTGAGCTTAACACCTGAAGACACCAGTATGCTCAACAGCTGTATCTGTACATTTGAGAGCAAACCAACAATTTTAATAATTCGCTGCCCGGAAAGATCCTGAAACGTAAGTGATTCAAGAATACGGCCTATATTGCTAATAATACATTGTATAACATGATCGGAAGACTCAAGCGCGGCAATCAGGCGATCGTGGTCTTCTTTTCTGACCATGGAATAGCTTTCATCAACTACCATGTAGCGATCTGAGCTATCACACTGCTGGCTATATTCCTTTTCAAGCATGACGACCTGGGCGTCAATAGCTGAAATTGCCTCTTTCACAGTAACAGGATCAACATTCGGCCCGCCAAGCAGCGCGGACAATGAATCACGCAGGTTTTTCATATTCACAAGCATATCGCGCATAAGAACCATTGGATCCTTTTTCTTTGGTATGCCTGTGCCCGGTTCAGCATTACCGACAAAATCGAGTGCGCGAACATCATCCAGGGTCTTACTTATGATGGCACACTGCCCCTGCATATCCTCTGATATGTCCATGATGGTCATGGTGGCAGTTTCGGTCATATTAACAACTTCTTCAAGCATGGTCTTAGCACTCTCAAGGTCAAGACCGGCCTTTTCAAAATCAACTTCCTTCTGATAACCACTGGGCAAATCTTTAATCGAGATTGAAAGATCGCGAGCAAGGCGGCCGATATCCTTAAACATTTCCTCTGAAATTTCCTTGTACAACAAAATTTTCTGCAAATCATCCGGCAACGAACCCTCCTCTTCGGGGGTATTTTTCTGCATACTTCCGGGCTTTATATCCACGCCGGCAGAACTGAGTTCATTAACAACGATTGCATCGAGCGTTTCGCTGATGGTCGGACTTTGACGAACGGTTATCTCATAGACTTTGTCACCGGCCGGAATAGTGAATGTGCCGCTATTTATCTCTATGCGTACAACCGACTCAGTATCCTTTTTTTTCATCGTCCGTCCTTTCCACGGGTACATCTGGTATGCAATCCGCAGTGTTCTTCCAGGTTTGCGCACTCATGCAATCCAGGGTGCCAAAGGGTAAGCATGATGCGATGGAATAGTCCTCATACAATAAATCAGTGTCAATGAACCCTGCCGACGAAACGGGCACCTGTTCGATAGTATCCAAGTTCCGGATCGTGCTCTACTCGTACTATCTCAGCAATGACTTTAAGACACAGCTCAGATGCACCGTCAACAACCGGAATAAAAGTTCCATCTTCCTGTCTCCATCCGGTTACATGGATCGATAAAATAATTTGACTACCAAGCAGCAACTCTTCATCAGCCCCAAACAATACCCCACCGCCGCTCACATTCTTGACCCGGGTGCTTTTAAGATTATTTTCAGAAAAGAGTGCCGATATGGGGCCGTACTCTACATGGTATTCTTTTGAGAGTCGCTTGTGTTTTCTGGTGTTAAGCATTGCACTGTTTACACTAAAAGTTATCGCTGCTTTGGCGCCTGCATTGGCTCACAAACGTTTCATTTTGTGTGCTTCTCAACATAATAAATATCGTACAATACGCTGTTATTCTAAAGCACTAAATAAAAATAAATTTTGATAGTGATAGAATCCTGCTATATTAAATAAGTAGTGAAGAAAATACATGCTTATGCCGATACGTTTACTTCGCAAACAAACTTGCCACGCCTGAAGAACAGGGCTTCAACAGATCGAAAGAGCACAACACTACAATGCAAAAAAGGACCCCCCAACGCTTTACCGCTGTATTCAATGCCGGCTACGGTGCAACAAAATCCGGCATGCTGCTCCCCTGCCGCATTGTCGATATCAGCTGGGGAGGATCACGCATTGAACTGTTCGCAAAACATGAAATCATTACCGGCTCGACGATTGAGCTGCACATTGAAATACCCGGACTCAACAGGAGAATTGTCGCCTCGTTTCGATGCCTGTGGGATCGGCCCATAGACCATACCGATAATAAAGACGGGCACATAATCGGTGGATGCTTTATCGACATGAGCCCTGAAGACCGAACCCTGCTGCTGGACCGTGCCAAACAGCAGGCACAAAATGATCCAGCAATCCCGCCGAAAGCTTATAAACAATACGCGCACACACACCTCCAGTAATCATGAACACCAGCTCTTTACTCAGAACCGCCTCTGTAGTGCTGCTCGCACTCATTATTGCGTACCTCGTAAACACACTCTACCAACGCTCCAGCGCTGAGCAAGAACGCCTGAGTCATGATATGCGCCAGATTGAAACGATGCTCACGGAAAACAATGCCGAACGGCCATAGCACGCACCAAGTCGCCCTCGCTGTCACAACAGCAGTTCAACAAACCAGGGCACATAGTTACAAACAACGCCTGTTGATTATCGCATTGGTGATGCTTGTCAGTCTGCTCTACGGATGTGGCGGGCCCGTGATAGATGCATCCAGCGATCAAAGCATGCAGGCATCAATTGAACATATCCGTGCCGCTCTGACCGACGAAAACAGGGCCGCATTCGACCGGGCCCTGATTGACCTTAATGACATGCTTTTCAACCGAACGGATGCAGTCAGTCAGGCAACAATCGGCTTATACCGACCTGAAGCACTCCTTCGTAAGATCCTGCATGGAAAAACAGCCCGAGATGTTATCGACATGGTAGAAGAACACCGTCAAAAGCTGCGCGATACATAGAGCAGGAAATGATATACATTATGTGATGTCTCTAGACTATGGTAGTACCGCCGCAAACGACAACATAATTCTGCAGCCCTACCGAATACAGCACCATTCATAGAAACATAATATTACATGAAACACACAATTAAAAACTGGCTGGCGGAATACAAAAAACTAAATGGTGATCCGCGCTATATCAGCCGCGGAATGGCAATAGGCATTTTTGTCAGCATGACACCGTTCATTCCCTTCCATACCGCTATCGCCGTGACGATGTCGGTTGTACTGCGCGGCAGTAAACGGGCAGCCGCGATTGGCGTATGGCTCAGCAATCCCCTGACCTTCCCTTTTTTTTATTTTATAATGTATAAACTGGGCATGCTGATACTGGGTAATGACTCGGTTCGTAATCCTGACTGGAGAACGTTTTCAGACATTTTGGAACTGGGCGCGGAAATTGCTTATGCAATGATCATCGGTGGACTTGTACTCGGCACCGCACTCGCCATACCGGCATACTACATAACAAAAAGAATTTTTAAACGCATGCAGAACCGTGCCAACGATCCCGGCAAACAGTCAATTCCGCCGCAGGATTCCTCCGCCAAATCAGACGCTACAAAAAACTGAGCCCTTAGTCAGTGCCTCTGTGCCGAGAGAGAGTATTGGTGCACCTGTGCCCGCAAACAATCCATTTTTTTAAACTGGCAGGAAGTGTTAAAGCATGCATACGTGACAGAATGCAGCAAGCCTGTTTGAATGCATTTTTTTCTACCCGCGCGAACTGTAGTATAGAGTGCCCATAAAAAAACGCCCCGGCAGCACATGGCCCGGGGCGTGTATTCTCTGCAAATCTAAACGCTGTGGATTAAAGTATCCGCACCATCACAACACCTTCAACCGCGCGCAGTTTAGCAATCACGGACTCGTCAATCGTGCTGTCGACATCTATGATGTTATAGGCATAGTCGTCGCGGCTGCGGTTGAGCATATCAGCGATATTGATATTATTTTCAGCCAGTATGGTTGTAAACTGGCCTATAATTTTAGGTACGTTACGGTTAGCGATGGTAATGCGCGTCTGGCCGGAGCCGGGCAGTACGCATTCAGGAAAATTAACCGAATTTTTGACATTGCCGTTTTCAAGATAATCACGCAACTGGGTTACCGCCATGGTCGCGCAGTTGTCCTCTGACTCCGGTGTGGAAGCTCCCAGATGCGGAACCGGGATCACGCTGTCAGACGTGAGCAGTTTCTCATTGGGAAAATCGGTAACATACATCCCGACAATGCCCTCGTTGATAGCTTCGAGTAAATCATCGTCATTGACCAGTTCACCGCGTGCAAAATTAAGAATTCTAATTCCTTTGCGCATCAGGCGAAATTTCTCCAGGTTAATTTTGCCGCGAGTATCATCATTCAACGGTGTGTGCAGTGAAATAAAGTCAGAGTCGGCAATAAGCTCATCCAGGCTTACCGCTTTCTTAACAGAACGCGATAGTCCCCAGGCCGAATCAACAGAGAGAAACGGGTCATAGCCGCTAACCTGCATGCCAAGGGCTTCAGCATCATTTGCAACCATAACGCCAATCGCGCCGAGTCCGATAATACCCAGCTTTTTACCCTTGATCTCAGGACCGGTAAACTGCGATTTGCCTTTCTCGACCAGTTTGCCCACCTCGGCACCCTTGCCGGCCAATCCCTTGGACCAGGCAATGCCGCGATACACCTTGCGGGACGCGATAAAAAGCCCCATAAGCGTCATTTCCTTGACAGCATTTGCATTGGCGCCGGGCGTATTGAAAACGACAATACCCTGCGCGGAGCATTTTTCAACCGGGATATTGTTGACCCCGGCCCCGGCGCGCGCGATCGCCTTCATTGATTCTCCCAGATCCATATCGTGCATTTTCTGACTGCGCACCAATATCGCGTCCGGATTGACGATTTCCGAAGCGTACTCATAGCTTTCGTGCGGTAACAGATCAAGACCTACCGCGGATATTTTATTAAGAAGCTGTATTTTATTCATGGCTCTTACTCCCTTGCAGCAACCGGGCTGCTGTAAACTTTAGTGTTATAGTCCCTTCATTATCAACAAAAAATATAGCATTATTCCCTTTGTTGCGCCATACAAAAATAAGGCTGTATGCCGGGGATGATCAAACAGAGCTGCAATAACAGACACCGCCAGAAAATGTAGCGAAACGCTTAGCAGGCTTTTACCATCGGCAATTCAGACCAGCAGGTCGTATAACGGCCGGACATAAAACGCCGGCGCATCCGCCATCCGCGTCCGGCGCCTACCGGAACAGCGAAGTTTACCGTGCCCCGACCCCAGCGTGCATTGATTGCGTCAACAGCCCCCATAAAACATTTCTTGCGCTCATCAGCGGCCGGACTATCTTCAAACAGATCCAACTGACGTTCGCAAGCGGTCTGCAAGCCAGTAAACAGGACGCCGATTTTGCGATACCTATAACCTGGGCGATAGAGCCGGTTCAAAACATTCAGACCATGGCGGATTAAATCAGGCGTGTAATCGCCGGGAGTCGGCATGCTAAGCGTGGCCGCATTATTGTACTGCGGCCCGGCCCCATGTCGACCGGTCGTAATAAAAACCTGCATAGCCGATGCATGCAGGCCTTTGGAGCGCAATTTTGCAGCGGCAATACTAATATATTCAGCAAGTGCTTCGCGCAGGTGCGCCAGATCTTCCACCGGGGTGCCGAATGAACGCGAACTGCGAATACCCCTGGCCGGAGCGGGCATATCTTGAAGGCCAATGCAGTCAATACCACGCAGCTCCATAACCGTTCGCAGCCCCTGTATGGTCATACACCGACGCACCCAGCCGTCATCGGCATGTTTAAGCTTAAGGGCTGTTGCAATGCCGCTGCGCCTGAGCATAGCAGCGTAGCGGCGCCCGATTCCCCATACGTCCTCAACCGCGACAGCACCCAGCAGGCGCTCACTATCCTCACAGCTGTCAAGGGTGCACACCCCGCCTCGTTCCGGTCTTTTTTTGGCGATACGCGCGGCTATCTTTGCCAGAGTTTTTGTCGAGGCGATTCCAATTGATACCGGTATACCGGTGCAGCGCAGAACCCGGGCACGCATCTGTGCGGCCCAGACTTCATGATTTTCGCGGGATGCACGCGCGCAGGCAAGAAAGGCCTCATCAATAGAATATACTTCCATGCGCGAACTAAACTGCCGCAAAATCTCCATTACCCGCGCCGACATATCGCCGTACAGGGCATAATTTGAGGAAAACACCCGCACACCATGCTGCCTGATACAAGCGCGGCATTCAAAAAAAGGTGTGCCCATGCAGATGCCGAGCTGCTTGGCCTCTTCCGAGCGGGCAATAATGCATCCGTCATTATTGGAGAGCACCACCACCGGACGATGCGCCAGTGACGGGTCAAACACGCGTTCGCAGGAAACATAAAAATTATTGCAGTCAACCAGGGCAACACGTGTCTGCGAAGCCTTAGAGCTTATGAATGACACTGGTCGCCACTCCCCAGATATGAACATCAGCCCCATCAGGTATATCCACACTTTCGAAGGCTTCATTTTCAGGTTGCAACATACAACGGCCATTATGCCTGAGCAGGCGCTTGACGGTCAGTTCGCCGTTGACAGCCGCCACTACAACATGGCCGCTCTTCGGCTCCAGCGAACGGTCGACAATCAGTAAATCCTTGTCATGGATACCGGCTCCGATCATTGAATCACCGGCAACACGCACAAAAAAAGTTGCACTCGGATGCTGAATCAAGTGTTCATTCAGATCGAGCCGACATTCAATATAATCCCCGGCCGGTGATGGAAACCCGGCCGCAACTGTTTCCAGAAACAACGGCAGGCCCTGAGAAACACCCGGAGGCCTGAGTTTTGACCGCAGCGCTATCCGTGACATATGCACATCCTCTTCCTGTAATACCAGCCATTTCTGCCACAACACACCACCCGCACCAGAGTACCCCTGAACGGGATGCACACTATATAACAAATGTACTACTTGTGACAAGCTTTTTATACAGCTGTGGATATGTTGTGGTTCAATCTCACAAACACACCATATTTAGTATGCAAGCAGAGCTATTGCACCTGTTGAATTCCTGTGGAAATCAGGGCGGGAAAAGAATGTACTGCTGTATATCGGCCTACTATACCTTGACTTATAGTGTGATACTATATAATAATAAAATCTTTCAAGAGAGCCTGCTCCTGCAAAAGGAAGGGTTCGACCTCAGCTCCTGGTTTCCGGCATACACAACACCGGTTTTTTTACCCTATCGCTCAGTATGAAAGAAGAATTCAACCATGACATGCCCTGAAACCATACCCCTGCGTATTGAGAAAATGGTTCATAACGGCCTTGGATTCGCGCGCCGTGACGGACAGGCCTGCCTGGTGAAATATGCCATTACCGGTGAACTGGTAAACGCCCGCATAGATTGTCAGCATAAGCAGTTTCTGGAAACGACCGCCGTTGACATTCTAGAACCATCCCCGGAGCGCGTGCAACCGCCCTGCCCTCTTTTTTATGAGTGCGGCGGCTGCCACCTGCAGCATATGACCTACACCGAGCAGGTTGCATCCAAAAACCAGGCCCTTGCCGACAGCCTGAAGCGCATCGGTAAATTCAGCGAAGCGGACATCTCGCCTCCAATTGCTTCGCCTGAGAGTCTGCACTACCGAATCAAGGCCGGGCTTAAAGTAGAGCTGGACCCTGAACTTGTCATCGGCCTGTACCAGGAAAAATCCCACACCCTGGTTAATCTCGAGCGCTGTCTGCTGCTGCATGATCAACTCAATGCGGCCCTGCCGCTGGTGCGTGCCCAATACAATGAAAAACCGCTTGTAAAGGCCCAGGTCCAATACCTTGACATGCTTGTCTGCAGCAACCCGGCAGTAATCCTGTTGCACGCGCAATCAAGTCCTCGCAAAGCCCGTTCATTTTCACTGTCTATGCGCAACGAACGCTTCAACCTTTGTCCAGAAGGCGCAAGCGATACTGTTTTTGACCTTCACTTTATTCGCACAGCCAACTCATTCTGCCAGGTAAATGCCGGCCAAAACGAAAATATGATCGAGGTAGTGCTTGATTGTCTCAACCCCCAGCCAGGCCGCCGTATTCTCGAGCTTTATTGCGGGTCAGGTAACTTCAGCCTGTTTCTGGCACGTCGCGGCGCCGAGGTCTTCGGCATTGAAGGAAACCGTAGTGCGGTTCAACAGGCACGACAAAATGCCGCAAACAACGCAATTGAAGGCTGCCGTTTTGAAACTGCCGATGTCAACCAAATCCAATTAAAAAGCCTGCCATTCAAATGCAACAGCCTGCTTTTGAATCCGCCTCGCAGCGGCTGTCCCGGCAAGGTCATTAAGCAAATATGTGGGCTCAAACCCTCAAGCATAGTGTATGTCTCCTGCAATCCGGCCACACTGACCCGCGATTTACGCCTGTTGTGTAATGACGGCTATCACCTTGAGCGCATCCAACCCCTTGATATGTTCCCCCAAACCTGCCATATTGAAACCGTAGTCAAACTGATACGGGACTAACCACAACGCAGCTTCCCGGGCATATTTTGACCGCATGTCTTGCTCAAAAACCGTAGTAACACCAGAACCGGGGTCAAGGGGTTCTTTTCATGCATGAAGCACTTTTTTATGAAAAAAAGGACAACGCCGCACTGCGTTGCAATCTGTGCCCGCATGCATGCCTGATACCCGAAGGGCGGCGTGGATTGTGCGCCGTGCGCGAAAACCGGGATGGCCGTTTATACACACTGGTATACGGCAACCCGATTGCCGAGCATGTTGACCCGATTGAAAAAAAACCACTGTTTCATGTGTTACCCGGGTCGAGTAGCTACTCAATCGGTACCCCCGGCTGCAATTTGAGCTGCCGCCATTGCCAGAACGCCGACATCGCACATCTGCCGCATACCCACGAGATTCCAACCGGCATGCAGCGTTCACCTGATGCAATTATCAACGCGGCCCTGACTTCAGGCTGCCGCAGCATTGCATGTACCTATACCGAACCAACAATCTACTTTGAATATGCCCTGGAGATTGCCAAAAGTGCGGCTCAGAAAAACCTGAAAACAATTTTTGTTACAAACGGCTACATCACGACCCCTGCAATTGAAGCAATTGCCCCCTTTCTTGATGCGGCTAATATTGACCTGAAAGCTTTCTCGGACGACTTTTACCGTGATATATGCGGGGCGCATTTGCAGCCGGTACTTGACGCGATTCAAACCTATCGCCGATGCAATATCTGGATTGAAATAACCACGCTTATCATCCCGGGACTCAATGACAGTCCGGATGAATTAAAGCGGGCTGCTGATTTTATTGTGTCAGTCGGTGAGGATATACCCTGGCATGTAAGTGCTTTTTATCCAACCTATCAGATGACGGACCGGCCCCAGACACCGGCTGAAACCCTGCATGCAGCCCGCACCATCGGCCTGTCAGCCGGGCTGCGCTATGTCTACACCGGTAATATTGCCGGTCAGGGCGGCGAAGATACTCTGTGCCATGCCTGTGGAACCGTGCTGATTGAACGCAGCGGCTATAGCATATGTGCCGACAATCTCTCGAACGGAATCTGCCCCGCATGTTCTGCTCCCTGCGCGGGCGTGTTCGAATAAAGTAAGGCCCGGCTCCCCCCCGAACTTTTTTTCATGTACCCGAACTATGTTATTTTATAATGCAGCTATGCAGAGCTACTGGAGGGACGCGCTTCTGCGCGTCCGCGCAACAGGCACACGACAAAGCGTGGCCCTCCAATATCTCTCCCTGCAGTCGAGATGACAGTGTATTTACAGTTGAAGGGGGCGTGTACTAGAGCATTTTCTAAATATTGTAGACATGTTGTCATTTTGAAAGAACAGGGTTTTGGAGGGACGCGCTTCTGCGCGTCCGCTCGACAAGCACATACGGCCACGACAAAGCGTGGCCCTCCAAGATATCTCCCTACAGTCAAGATGACAGTGCATGAACATGAACAGTACGGGGGGAAATACTCTAGCGGGATTTTTTAGGACGCTGCGATGAGCCAGTCCGCGGTTTTAATGCTACGGGTTTGCGACTACGGTCTGAACCTGTACGCGGTTTCGCTGTAACTGATGGGCGACTGCGGTCTGAACCTGTACGCGATTTCGCTGTAACTGATGTGCGGCTGCGCTCCGGGCGCGGGGTGCGAACCGGGCGATCCGGACGTGCTGACCTGCGTGCAATGTTTTTTTTCGGAACAGAACGCGCAGGCGCTTTGGCCCCGGCAGCCCCATATTCCTTAACAGCCTCAATTTCAGCCTTGGTAAGGAACCGATACGTGCCTACGGGCAAGCGCCCAAGCTGTAATGGACCAATTGTCGTTCTAATAATACGCAGAGTTGGATACCCAATAAATTCAAACATTTTTTTCAGCTGGCGATTAAGACCTTCATGCAACACGACCTCGCACCAGGAACTCTTCAAACTTTTTTTAACGAGGCGTATTCCTGAACGGCTGGTTTTTCGGCCTTCAATCACAACGCCGTCACGCAAACGTTTTAATGCAGCTTCAAGGGGAATTCCTTTTACCTTGACCAAATATTTTTTTTCAATGCCATGGCTGGGATGCTGCAGGAGCTGGGAGAACATGCCGTCATTGGTAACAACCAGCAGCCCTTCCGTATCATAATCAAGCCGCCCAACCGGATACAAACGCTCAGGGATATCATCATAAAGCTGATCAATGGTTTTGCGACCTTCAGGGTCATGCAAGCTGGTCACACAGCCCTGCGGTTTATGCAGCAGCAGATACACCTTGTTTTCAGGCTCGGCAAGCTCAACATCGTCTATGCTGATCTCATCATGAGCGGCATCTGCCAAGGTTCCCATCTGTGTTACTATCTGCCCGTTGACCATGACACGGCCCTGACGAATAAGCTCCTCTGCCTTACGGCGCGAGCCGATACCGCTACGGGCAATTATTTTCTGCAAACGTTCTTTCATTGCTTCTCATCATCTGGAACTACTGCTGGTTCAATGTCCGAAGCAGTGTCTTCAGACTCATCACGCTCGGCCGTTACAACATCTGACACAACATCTGCATCGTCGAGTTCGTTCTCCAAATATTCAACAGCCAGGACGGCCTCTGAAATCTGTTCATCAGTTACGGGTTCAACGTCCGCATCGGCTTCAGGCTCTTCCTCGTCAGGTTTCTCCTCGTCAAAGAGCTCCGGTGGAATTTTTTGACGCAATATCGTAGGCAATTTGCTTTCATCAAGACCGTCAAATTCCTTCAACGACGGCATGTCTTCGAGCCGGTCAAGGCCGAAAACCTCAAGAAACCGCTTGGTGGTGCCAAACATGAACGGCCTGCCGGCAATGTTCTTTCTGCCGACAATTTTTAACAGGCTGCGTTCAATCAGATTTTTAATCACACCGCCACTGTCAACACCGCGTAGCTTCTCTATGTCCGACCTGATAATCGGCTGTTTATAGGCAATGATAGCAAGGGTTTCAAGGGTAGACTGTGTGAGCCGGAATGAACGTACTTTCTTGATTTTCTTAATCCACTGCGCGTAATTGGGCCGGGTGCGATACTGATACCCTCCGGCAACCTCCTGCAAATAAAATCCTCGCTGTGAATCGCGATTGTCGGCATTAAGCTGATCAATTGCTTCACGAATTACCGCGGGCGATATCTCATCCTGATTGACCTCCCGAATGATCTGCCGAATGCGGGAAAGGCTGAGCGGCATTTCAGAGGCAAATATCAAAGCATCTACTATTGATTTTAAGGCGTCGGTCTTCATGCGTCTCCAGTCTGCCCTGCAGCGACCGGGGGAGCG
>Ga0222635_1000183_pt1 | contig 33980 bp, 29 predicted proteins | sample AntAcemetagen139_FD_179809 | JGI IMG/M metagenome (GOLD analysis project Ga0222635, IMG submission 179809) | Saline water microbial communities from Ace Lake, Antarctica - #139 | ecosystem: Environmental > Aquatic > Non-marine Saline and Alkaline > Saline | place: Antarctica: Ace Lake...
TAAGATAGTCAACGGCAATAAAATTAAACCGTGTACCGAACTCATCCCAGAAGAAATATTCAGCAAAAGAAATAAAAAACATGCCAAATAATGCCATCACACTTATACCGTAGAGAAAATAAAGATGAAACCGATGTTTAAAAAATCTGCTTGGAACAAGTGCCAGATATACAACCAACAGGGATATACCGTATGAGAACGTTGCTGTATCGAAAAAAAGTCCCACACCATATAGTTTAAGTATCAGGCTGGTAGAGAAATCTATGTTCTGACAACTTAGGAATAAAAGAACTGTTCTCGTTACGATAGAAATCGTAACAAATATAAAAAAAAGCACGAATACTGTTCCAAAACGGCTTTTAATTAATCGTTTCATAGTTCACCCTGCTTACATATCTACAACTTGCTGACTGACCAGATCGTCATACTCATTTTCATTGACCCAGGAACATCGATTGTGTTACAGCACTGCATCACACCCGTATTTCAAATAGTACCCGTGCTATATGACTCTGATATTAAAATCATATTAAATAATTTTAATTATAATTTGTCTTTAATACAGATTTCATTACCAGAAACTGGTGGCTTGTAGTCGGGTTTGCCGGACAGACAGCGTTTTTCATGCGGTTTCTGGTGCAGTGGATTGTTTCGAAAAAACATGGGGAAAACATAATTCCCATTGCGTTCTGGTACCTAAGCCTTATTGGAGATCTGATTCTTTTATGCTATGCCGTACACAGACGGGATCCGGTTTTTACCCTTGGGCAAAGCTGTGGTATTTTTATATACTTAAAAAACCTTGTCCTAATCAAAAAAAGAGGCTGCGCAAACAGCCTCTTTAAAAAAGAATTATAATAAACCTTAATTTACTTCCCCAAAACTTTCAGCTTCTTTTTCGCCCAGTGATGATCCGGATCAAGCTCAATTGCTTTTTGATAATTTTTTCTTGCACTGTCCGTCTGTTTGTCTTTATCAAAAGCAACACCCATTCGATAATAGATGTCTGCCATTTTAAGTGCTTTTTTCAAAACCCGCTCATATCCGGAGATTGACTTATCGATTGGCGGTCTGGGCATACCGCTGGCAACCTCATTCGCTTTTAAAAAAAGAACGCTTACATCATCCAGGGCCAGCTCCTTTGCTTTTGCAGAAGCACTTCGCAAGTCGCCGACATATTTCATTAACATGGGGAAGCCCACATAGGTTATCTTTTTTTCCAGCAGATAATATTTCAGAATAGATGCGTTAAGGTAGTCCTCATTTATTTCAAGCAGTTCTTCGACGATTTCAAGCGCAGCGTCAACATGCTTTTCTCCTTTTCCGCTTTTATCAAACTCATCACCGCTTTTTATATCCAAACAATCCGCTGCTGCAAAACATGCTTTTGCTGTGTAATATAAAAGTTCCACATCATCAGATTTTCTAGCTGAAAGCCTGTTAAAACTCTTTATGGTATTTTCAAGTAAAGAGAGGTTGAGTTCCTTAGCTCCTTTTTCCATATCAGTTTTTAAGGTCTTTACCCTCATCTGGGCACCGGCTGAAACGCAAAGTAAAAGTGTTATCATCACACCGGATAAAATTGCGGGCACCCGTCTTTTCATAATATCTCCTGAATCATTGATTGCTTTTGGAAAGTTTTATTTTTCTCTTTTTAGGATCAGCCTGCTGCCGGTATAAGATTGCGACATTACCTACATTTCCCGCACAACAGCTTTCTGTTTTTTCTTCTATCTCAAGGATAATCTCTTTCTTTTTATCTTTATAATCGATAAATTTAATCTTGATCAGCTCATGATCATTAAGAGCCCTTACGACATCACTAATAACCGTCTCTGACAGGCCCTGTTTACCGATAAAAACAATTGGGCTTAAACCGTGCGCCAATCCGCGAAGATGTTTTTTTTCACTTCCTTTAAGTTTCTGCAATTTTTTCTCCCTTCGGTTCCGATGTCATGAACCGTAATCATGATTCATCTATTTACAAATATCCAGACGGGCTTATAGAGCCCGACACGGCGTTATGGCCAAAAGCAAAACGCAAGACCGGCAATTAAACACCTGCTCTTTGTTATGTGTGCAACGTCATTACAAAAAGCCTCTTTACTTATCTTCTGCTCAAGTTCAGGATGATCAAGAATTGACATATCTATGGCAAGACGAACTACCGCTGAACTGGCAAGAACAGAAGCAGATATTGCGTCCCCGTCAACAATACCCATCTCTCCAAACATATCGCCTATCCGCCGGAAAGTCGCTACCTTTATTTCATTTTTCATTACATCGATTTGACCATTAATCAGCCAGTAAACCCAGTTGTCATATTTACCTTCAGCAACAATCAATTCGCCCGGCGCATACTCAACAATTTTCGAAAATCCTTTTTTGAAAAATTTTCCTTTATTTCCTGATTAGAAAAAGATTTCAGTGTCGATATCTGATTAAAAAGAGCAACGACCTTTTCCAGGGTCTATTCATCCATAGAATCCCCTGATCATTAAATATTTACTATTCATCAAGAAGGCTGTCTGACGCCTCTACTTTTTCAGCGCTCTTCTCCTGCAAAGCACGTGCTCTGTCTATGGGACGTTTAATACTTTCAGCTACAGCTTTACCGGTTTCTTCAGTAAATTCTTCAATTGCTCCTTTTTCTGACTCAGCACCTTTATTTGAACAGGCTGAGAATAAAAGGGCAAAAGACAGTACCGCGATATAAATATATATTAATAACCTTTTCATAAAGCTCCTCCCTTTACTGTTTTTTGTAAATACAATCCTTGAAACTAACTTGGATTTCTCACCGTAATATTGATGTCCCGATTAAAAACAGGAAACCAAACGGCTTTGAAAAACGTCAAAAAATGCGGGTTAGCCTTGCGTATTCCTGTCTGCATGCATGAAAGTTCAACCCCTGAGAAAAGGAGGTCCGCCTTATTTTATACTGTCCCGATGTATCGGAAAATATGCGGCCAAGCACAGTAGCTCCTGTCCCCGTAAAACGGGAATAAACTTTTTTAAAAATTGTCAATATTATCAACAAAATATACTAGATTTAATAAAAAAGCAAAAAAAATCCCCCTGGTGAGGGGGTACCAGGGGGAAATAGAGAGGAGTAGGATGAAAGACTTAACTCCTAATTATTATGTAACATACTATTTAAATCATGCAAGACCATAATTTAATTTTTTCAAGTCCTGCAGAAAAATTATGCTCCTTTAAAAACTGATATTTTATTCGTCTGTTGCATCTATATCATTAATGGACACATCTTTGTACACGACGACTTCATCTCCATTCAGTCCCAGGCGCCGCTGTCTTTGTTCAGTTTCTGCCTGACAGTTAACACAATATCTGGCAAAAGGCAGTATCTTGAGACGATCTTTATTTATTCTTTCGTCACACTCTTCACACCGGCCATAGGTATTATCTTCAATCTTTTCAAGGGCTTCATCAATTGCTTTTATTTTCTCGCGTTCCCTTTCACCCAGCATATGATACATCTGTCTATCTTTTTCCACATCAACATCATCATAAAAATCACCCACATCACGTTCAATTCCGTCTCTCTGGGTCTTTAAGCCCTCATCTATTTCTTTTAAAAGCTCCTCACGCATTTTGAGAAGACTAGTTTGCAGCCGCTTTGACATAACAAGATTCCTTAACCGGTTATTTGTTTAAATATTAAAAAATGAAGATGTTATATATTATTATTCCCTATTTTTGTCAATAAAAATTTTAACAATCTAGTATTGCTTGTCTTTTTTTTCAGTTTATTTATAATCAAATATATACATTATAATAGAAAGACCAGGGAAAATGACTGCGAAACAGGATTTAAAAGACCTCTCTCTTGAAGAACTTGAAAAACTGACATCCACGCTGGGACTAAAACCTTACCGTGCAAAACAGATTTTCCAGTGGTTATACCAAAAACATGCTCACAGCATAGAAAAGATGACGGACCTCTCAAAAGACATCAGAAAAATGCTAAGTGAAAACAGTTATATAGGCCATTTAACGCTTAAAAGAGTAGACCAGTCAAAAGATAATTCAAAAAAATTTCTTTTTGAAACATCGGACCATAATGGTATTGAAAGCGTTTTAATCCCTGAAAAAAATCACTGGACCCTTTGTATATCAACACAAATAGGCTGTCCAATGAAATGCAGATTCTGCTTTACCGGAGAAAAAGGGCTTTTAAGAAATCTTTCCGCTTCGGAGATATTAAACCAGGTCGGAACCGTTTTAAAAACTGATAATTTTAAAGACAAACTTCCCAATATTGTTTTTATGGGAATGGGTGAACCTCTTTCAAATTATGAAAACACGGTAAAAAGCATCCGTACACTTTTATCTCCATGGGGCTTTAATTTTTCACATAGGAAGATAACAGTCTCCACCGCCGGCCTGATACCGCAGATGAAACAGCTTTCAATTGACCTTCCCGTTAATCTTGCAATATCTTTAAATGCACCAAACAACAAAATACGAAACAGGCTAATGCCGGTAAATAAGAAGTTTCCGATTGAAGACCTGATAAACATCGCGAAAAATTATCCCATCTCAAAACGGAAAAGAATTACCTTTGAGTATATCCTGATAAAAGACATTAATGACTCAGATGAAAACGCCTATGAACTGGCGGAAATCCTTAAAGGCTTTCCCTGCAAGATAAACCTGATACCTTTCAATGAACACCCCGCCGCTTCTTTTAAACAACCGGATGAAGACCGGATAACAAAATTCAGAGCAATCCTGCTTGAAAAGAAATATACCGCTCCAATAAGAAGAAGCAAAGGTTCAGACATTGCCGCTGCATGCGGGCAGCTCGGCAAAAGTATTAATAATTAAGCTTTATGCTCCCTGGCGGTCTATGGCATTTTCATAAATATTTTAACCGTTGCACAGCCAAAGGCTGAAGCGGTACAATCAAAAAGTCAAATTTTAATTCATTTAAATCGTTCAAACTGTTCTTGAGGCGACAATATTAAAAAAATTGCTCTAAGTTCCTCTGCGATAACCGGGACTACCGTGCAGCGCAACAGGCGAACTTTTTTATAAAGGTGTCAATCTTTAGAAGGACTTAGGGTCTCATTATCCCCTATAATCGTTCCATCCTCGGGCACGATCATAAGATAAGCACGGTAAAATTCGGGATTATAAGCACTTGCAGGTGGAATATAAGGAGGCGGGGCTTTAGTCTGCTTTCTGGCTTCTATAATTTCCTCAAAGGTCAGCTCTCTTGGAATGGAAAGGACCTGACCCGGAAAAACAACTTGCGGATCACGCATCTGATCCCTGTTTGCCTTGTATATAAGCGGCCACATAAACTTATCATTAAAGATCTCACGCCTCTGTGCAATGTCTATCAGAGTCTCACCCTTTTTAACTTCGTAGGTAAAAGGATATATCCTCTCAAATTCTTCCAACCTCAGTTTGGCGGCTTCGATTTGAGCTCTCAGTCTTACCTTTTCAGCTTCCTGGTGCGCTTCCGTTTTAATTTTTTTTGCTTCTTTTTTCGCAAGGTCAAGGATCTCTGCTGCTTTCAGCCTGCTCAATGCTCTTTTTTTCTCCTCCTCAAGTAAAAGCACTTTACCTTCTTCCATAAGCTCAGGGATTTCAGCAAGCCGCTGATGTGATTTCTGCAAAGAATCTCTTGCCTGCATATATTGCCCGTCATTTAGCTGGCTGCGGCCGTCATCAAGCAGCCTTTTTATTTCAATCAGCGTCTGTGGAATATATTTTTTTTCCGTACCCTTTTCATAACGGCCCCAGATCTCCTCACCGTTATAAAGGAGCCTTTGTACCAAAGCCTTTACACGCAAACGCTCTTCCGCACTCTCTTCAAGTGCCTGTTCACCTATATTTTCTGCTTTCTGCGCCAGAGATTTTGCAATACTGTAATTTTCAGAGCTCAGCATACGTTTTGCTTTTCTAAGCTCCAGCTGAGCATCAAGATAAGTTTCAGAAGCATATACAGGCGCGTCAAGTTTCCGGGCCTCATAAATAGCTGCTTCGGCTTCTCTTATCTGACGATAACTTGAATCCCTTGAAGAGGCACACCCGCAAATTAATATAAATATTATTAAAATGATATATTTTAGCATTATTAACTCTTATTTTTTTAGATTATCTACATCTTAAATTTAATAGTAAAAGCAAGATATTGTCAATAGCCTAATTTTACCCCTTCAATTAAATTACCGTTAAAAAATCATTGCCTTTTCAGACAGGTAACGGAGTATTTTATGCCATCTGTCTTGATCTCAACTGCGCCGCTAAGATCTGTTCTTATCACTTTTGCGCCAAAACCGCTGTAGATCTGAACAACGCTTTCTGCCAAGTCTGTATTTTTACCAAAAAACCGGCAGCTGACAACAGCGATCTCCGGCAAAACCTTTCCAACAAAACTTTCCGTACTTGAACCCGTTCCTCCGTGATGAGGAACCTTTAATATGGTTGAAAAAAGATTCAAGGCTTTCTCTTCCAGTTTTTTTTCACAGGCTCCCAGGATATCCCCGGTAAAAAGAAAAGAGGTGTTCCCGTACACAAGCCTCATCACAAGAGAATTGTTATTAATATCTTCATAAGAGCCCGAAGAAAAGAGATCTTCACCCTCAAGAGGACTTAATATCTCGACCCTTACTCCGTCTATCACCATAACAGGAGAAGCACTTGAACACCTTTTTTTTATCACATTATTTATCTCTGCAGACCTCATGATTTTTTTATAAAGAGGCAGATAGGACGTCTCACCATTATGCCACAACTCATCAACCTTGAAGTTTTCAATAACGTAGGGAAATCCGCCCATGTGATCCATATGCGGATGACTTAAAACCGCATAGTCGACTTTTTTTATTTTTTTCTTATAAAGCACAGGGGCGATAATTTCTTTTCCCACATCAAAACTGCCGTCCCTGAAACCGCCGCTGTCAATAAGCATTACTTTATGCTTTGGAAATTCCACAAGAGCAGCATCTCCGTCACCCACATCAAGAAAAGTCACTTTTAAAGGACCAGTGGTGCTGTCATGATAAAAAACCGTCGTCAGATCAATTACAACAAAAACTGCTGCCGCTCCAAAAAAAAGAAAAATCTTTTTCTTTTTGACAAAGACCGGAAACAGCATAAGCAAAAGATAAAAGCATAAGGTCTCCCAGAGAGCCGGAACAGGCACACGTATTTCCAAAGGACAGATGTCCGACCAGACCTTTGTAATAGCAAGAAGTCTATCAACAAGAACGCCTGCTCCCTTAAAAAGAAACTCTGAAAAAAAACAGCCCGCAGGCAGAAAGATAGTCGCCAAAAGTCCCAGGGGAATAATAAGAAAACCCACAAAAGGGACGATCAAAAGATTTGAGATAAAACCCAGAAACGAAAATCTGTGAAAAAAGATAATAATAAGCGGAGCTGTCCCAAATATAGCTGCAGCAGTTGCGGCAGATGAGCCGCCGGCCCATTTTAAAAAATTATTTTTAAACCCGCCCTTTTTTACCGGGAATAATTCCTGCTCATTTTTTGCAAACATGCCCTGCATGGCCGGCACAAGAATGACGATGAAAAACACCGCCGCAAAAGAAAGCTGAAAAGACAACTCATAAATAGAAGTTGGCATCAGGATCAGGATAACAAGTCCGGCAGCAAAAAGAGTGCTCAAAACATCCTGTTTGCGTCCGAGAAGAAGAGCAAACATATAAAAAAGGACCATTAATGCCGCTCTTAAAGTGGGCAGGTGCAGGCCGGCGATTAGACAGTAAAACAGTATGGGAAAAACAGACAGAAACACAGACCACTTAAATGCATCAACATATAAAAGAACCTTAGGATAAACCCTGAAAAGCAGATTAAAAAACATATAGGAAACAAAGGCAACGATTCCCACATGAAGACCTGATATAGCAAGAAGATGTGCAGTCCCCAGTTTAACAAACTGTTCCCTGATCTCTTCCGGTATCACACCTCTATCACCAAGAATAAGGGCCTTAAGCACAGCTCCAGCAGGCGTTGGTATGACATCATCAATAAGTGTTCGTATTCTTGCCCTGTACCTGTCCGTATTAAGAAGAATAAAATTTCCATATCCTTCGCCTGTTTTTGTCACACCCGAATCATCGCCTAGAAACGCAGTAACAAAAATATTTTTAAAAGAAAGGTACCTGACATAATCAAAACTTCCGGGATTGTTAAAATTTGAAGGCTTTCGAAGATAACAGAAAAACCTTATTCTGTCCCCATAGCAATAAACCCTCTCAGGTTCTTTAATAGAGACCATCAGCCGACCGGAAAGAGACCTGGAATTATTTTTAGTATGAAGTGAAATATCCTTTAAATAGACTCTTATCCCCTTTCGGGTCATAACAGGACTGCTATCTACGATACCTTCAACATTAACCCTTTGATTACCTGTATGATGAACAATATCAGAGTCATTAAAAACAGGATGGATACAGGGATAGATAAAAATAACACCGAGCAGAAAAAAGACCGGGAAAGACAAAATTGTCGCCGCATGTTTTTTTTTGAGAAAAAAAGAAACCGCAAAAACGATCACTGCGGAAGCAAAACAGAAAAATGTTTTTTTTAAGGAAAAGGGCAAAAAAGAGGCGGCCACTAAGCCGAGGCAGTAACAAATGACAACAGGAATCAAAGGCCTTTTTATCATAAGCAAAAAATATCTGTCTGCAGATTAAAAAGCAGGTCTCCAGGACAAAGGCCGGTAAAACTTTTATTGATCCGTGGTACTTTTAAAATAAGAATCAACGGTTCCTTCCCTGTCTCCTTCGAAGGCACTGCATTCAAGGTTTTCAATAACAAGAATATCACCAATCCTTCGGGGAACCAGCTTCCAGAAAAAGGAATCACCAACCTGTGCAACAATCGGCAGTCCGTTAAAATTAAGAACAATTCTTTCTATTTCTTTTGAACCGCTATCCTGAAAAACGAGAAGGGATTTTCCACCGCGCTGCAGCGCAATCACATAAATATTTTCATCTATCTGAAGCCTGACATTTTCCGGAACCTTTTCATCCGCAACAATCTTTAAAAGCAGCACCCTTGCCCCGGACATATTATTGTATCTTTTAAGCGCAGACGTATCTGCATCACCATATGATGCCTCCAGCTCCGGGTTCCATGATATCCGTGAAACATCATCGTCCTTTCCGGAAACTGAAGCAAGTGCACGTTCATCCGCCGTAAAAACTTTGGGGACAGATGTCCTCTGATATCTTAAATAATCAAAAACAGGATAAGAGACCTCGACCGGAATCCAGCCCGCTCCGGATATCCAGACCTCAGCCCAAACATGTCCGCCCATACTCATCACCACTCTGGAGGGAACCCCTGCCGCCCGGGAAAGAGTACAGACAAGTCTTGATTTTGCATGCTGATCCCCGCTCCCCTCTTTTAAAACATCATATACCCCCTTAACCTTAGTTCTGACCGGGATATTGTTATCCTCACTGTTATTCGAGGTCTGATTGTCTGCTGAGAGGTGCTGCAGAAGCTTTGAATAGACAATATCTTTTACCGTCTGATACATATCCGTTTCAGAATCTTCTTTCACAATCGTTCTCACAAGTTCTTTCATCTCCGGATCATCACTTGGGATTGATTTGCCGGGCATCAAAAATAATTTAAGCGCATCAGGATATTCTGCAGGAAAGGGATATTTTAGCCGCTTATCAAGCGTCACATTATTGTATGAACTGAAGATACCGCCTGAAACCAACAATTTAGATCTTTCAAAATAGCCGTTAAACATTATTTTAAAATCACCTTTTCTGCTGCCGGAAATCTGATATTCAAAATCACTGAAATCAAAACCGCCGTCCGCCCAGAAAGCAGCATAAAACCAGCGTTCCCCTCCTGAAAAAAATGCGGGGAGAGAATAAGAAAGATCCGGGTCATTTCCGGGCCCTGCTGTGGTCTGCCAGGCAAGTGCATTTTCAAAAGAAGAATACGAACCATTACCGGAAATAAAAGAAGACCTCTTTTTAAAATCGGCATCAGCCCTATTTCTTTTATCTGAAGGCATAAACCTTCCAAGGCTGCAGAGGCCGGAAGCAGTTGCTATCCACACAGTTCCGGAATCATCAAGAAGCATATCTTTTATTCTATTATCGACCAAAGAGCTGTTTCCCATATGAAACCGGGTCCACATGCCAAAGCTGTCCAGTTTAAAAACACCTCCGTTTTCAGTAGCGATCAACTTATTTCCTTCCCTGTCAATCACCATAGCTGTGGGGATAAAACCGGCAAGAGGACTGTTCCTTGAGGTATATGACATCCAGTTTTGTCCATCAAAAACACTAATTCCCTCGGTGGTAACAAACCAGACCCTGTTTGGCTCTTCAATCTCAATTTCACGGACACAGTTACCGATCAGGCCTGAATTTATTTTTGAAAAACGCAGCCAGTTTCCATCCTGATCAAGTCTGCTGGCGCCGTTATCAATTGATCCAAACCATATGTTGCCGTTTTTTCCCTCTTTAACAGCAAGGATTTTATTGCTGCATAGTCCATCCTTAGTCCTTACATACTTTGCCCAGCTATATTCCGAATCAACACAGGTTACTCCGTTACCCCACACAGATATCCACTTGGTGTTCTCTTTATCAATAATAATAGAGTTTATGTTTTTTCCCGGGAGAGGGCTGTTCCCGGGGGTAATCCTGGTAAAAAACCCTTTTCTGTCAAGAACGGTTATACCTTTCGCGGTGGCTATCCACACGGCTCCCAAATCAGCATTCGACATCTGTTCCTTTTCAACAGGTTCAAAAGCGATAGCATTAACTGCACTGCTGCACAGGCCGTCAGCCAAACCGTAGGAAACGATCTCCCGGGTACCGGCAAAGATAGTCACACCGCCCAGAGAGCCATTGTCCGCATCATGTGAACCCAGCCATAGATACCCGCCGGGATCAACCGAAAGGCTTTTAAGGTTGGTCTTTGACAGTCCGCTGTCTGCGCCATAAACAGACCAGAAATATGGCTCTGCATGTAAAGGCAGGGATACTGCTAAAAATAAAAATATTGCCGGCCATCCACTTAAAAATCTTTTCAGCATAAACAACTCTGTTTCACAAATAGTTTGTTAACCCTTCAGCACTTCCCCTTAAGCTGGCTTATCAGCTCCGGGATAATTCTGTGCATGTCACCCACCAGACCGAAATGCGCCATCTGTAAAATAGGTGCATGGGGATCTTTATTTATAGCAATAATCAGATCAGAACTCTGCATCCCTGCCAGATGCTGCACTGCCCCTGAAATACCGCAGGCGATGTAAATTCTCGGCTTAACCGTTTTTCCGGTCTGCCCCACCTGATGATCATGGTCTATCCATCCCATATCAACCACAGCGCGGGAAGCACCTATCTGACCCGAAAAAAGTGCGGCGAGTTCTTCAAGCATCTTAAAATTCTTTGGATCACCAATTCCTCTACCACCGGAAACAATGACCTCTGCTTTTTCAAGCAGCACGCCTTTTTTTTCTTTTTTGATCTGATTTAAAACCTCGACCCGTTTGTCTTTTTCAGCCTCCACAGCCTGAATATTTACCGTTTCACCTTTTTTTCCGGAAAAAGAGACTGCCGACATCACACCACTGCGAACGGTTGCCATTTGAGGACGATGCCCGGGAGTTGTTATGGTCGCCATAATATTTCCGCCAAAAGCAGGACGGGTCTGCAGCAGCAAGCCGTCATCAGACATCTCAAGACCTGTACAGTCGGCCGTGAGTCCTGTTCTGAACCTGTTTGCGATCCGGGGAGCCAGATCCCTGCCAAAAGTTGTTGCTCCCACAAGAACAACTTCAGGTTTATACTCCTCAATTATTCCGGAAATAATCCGTTCATAAGGAATCGTCCTGTAATATTTCAAAAATTCAGCCTCTGAGACAAAGACCCGGTCAGCACCATACTGAATTAACTGATCAGAAAGGTTTTCAACCGCCGCGCCAAGAAGAATAGCAGAAACATCAGTCCCCCTTATATCTGCAAGTTCACGTGCCTTCCCTAAAAGCTCAAGAGTAACCGGCTGCAGGGAACCCTCTCGCTGTTCAGCAATTACAAACACATCTTTATAGGCTTCAATATCATGAACCGGACCGCTTTTCTCCCCGGTTGATTCTATAGCACCGGTCTTACACACCTCAACACATGCGCCGCACCCGGTACAAAAATCTGTCAGCACCGGAATCTTGTTTTCAATCCGTATACCTCCGAACAGGCAGGCCTTCTCACACAGCTTACATGCAATACATTTTTCCAGTACTAGTTTTATCATAATTCTCTTTGCATAAGTTTTATTAACAGTTCTTAAGGCTAGAGCAATTTATTTTTTACTATAGCCTCAAGACATCTGCGACAACAGCTGAACGGTTAAAACGGATAAATATATAATTCCAAAGTCCAAATTAAAAAGGCCCAATAAAACTCAAAACACCAGGGTCAAACATTTATGGGTTTTTCTTTTTTGACATTCATTTGACCTTTGAACTTTGGCCTTTGATATTTAGTTTAAACCGCATTAGCCATCATATTAAAATATATGGCTACAATATTTAAAAAATTGTTCTAGACCGCATAGATATTATCCGGTTCCTGTACCGGCTATAATTAGGGAGTACCGTGCCCCCCGGTTTAAAATCCAAAACAGCGAATGGAACAGGTCAGGCTCTATATCGCCTGAAGACCTTTCAGCTTTTCAATCAGCGTCTTTGCCATCAGGGTCTCATCTCCCTTGATAAGTTCTCCATGGACACCGCGGTCAGGCTCAAATATCCTTTTTACGCCGGTGGGCGAAGCCTGAAGCCCGAGCATTGAATCCGGGACTTTTAAATCCGCTGCACTCCAGTATTTGATCAAACTGCCGTCACAGGCATTTGAGACATTGTACAAAGAAGGATATCGGGGCTGATTAACATCAGAAAGCACGGTTACAAGAGCCGGCAATTTCACCCTGACCTCTTCAATACAATCTTCAAGGACTCTTTTTATCAAAGCATCTTCTTTATCAATTAAAATGTCCTCAAGGTAAGTGACCTGCGGCAGATCAAGAAAACCGGCAAGCTGAGGCCCGACCTGCGCAGTATCACCGTCAATTGCCTGCCGGCCACAGATAATAAGATCAAACTTTCCAATTTTCATTACCGCTCTTGACAGGGTAAACGCGGTTATCAGCGTATCAGAACCGGCAAAGGCTCTATCAGAAAGAAGAATGCCGTCATCAACACCCATTGCGATAACTTCCTCAAGGACTTCCTCTGCCTGAGGAGGTCCCATAGTGAGTGCCGTAACAGTACCACCGTACTTTTCTTTAAGCATCAGAGCTGTTTCAACAGCATTCCTGTCTTCAGGATTTAAAATACTGGGAACACCTTCTCTCACAAGTGAGTTTGTTTTCGGATCGATCCTGACTTCGGAAGTATCCGGCACCTGCTTCACAGTAACAATTATTTTCATTTTAATATATCCCTGGCAATGATTAAACGCTGAACCTCTGAAGTTCCTTCGTATATCTCTATCACCTTTGCGTCTCTAAAGCATCTCTCTACCTTGTAATCCTTCATACATCCGTATCCGCCGTGGATCTGAACTGCTTTGGTTGCTGTCCGCATGGCCACCTCTGATGCATACAGTTTGGCCATTGCACCCTCAGTTGAAAAGGGTTTGCCTTCATCTTTTAAAAAAGCTGCTTTAAAAATAAGATTTCTTGCTGCTTCTATCTCAGTTGCCATATCCGCGATCATCCACTGAATCGCCTGAAAACCGGCTATGGGTTTACCAAATTGATGCCTGTCTTTACTGTAGATCACACAGGATTCCATGGCTGACCCTGCAACGCCAAGCGCCTGGGCTGCAACACCTACCCTGCCAAAGCTCAGGGCCTTAAGCGCTGCGCTGAGGCCCGTACCCGGTTTTCCCAGCACATTAGCTACCGGGACAACACAATTTTCAAAGATAAGCTCACAGGTGTCAGAAGCTCTTATCCCAAGCTTGTTTTCCTTCACACCCGCTGTAATCCCTTTAAACGCCGTTTCAACAATAAACGAGGTTATGCCCCGCCCCCTCTTATTACGGTCTGTTGAAGCCATCACAATGACCGTATCAGAGGTCTTTGCACTGGTTATAAAGGTCTTTGTACCATTTAAGATATAGTTGTCGCCATCGCGCTCTGCTGTTGTCTCAATAGAACCGGGATCAGAACCCGCGTTCGGCTCGGTCAGGGCAAAAGCACCCAGTTTTTTTCCGGACGCAAGATCGATCAGGTATTTCTTTTTTTGCTCATCTGTTCCAAGAAGATATATCGGATATGCTCCTACAGAATTATGCACAGCAACAATAATCGCTGTTGATGCACAGGCCCTTGCCAGCTCCTCAATAATAAGCACATAGCTTATACTGTCCAGGGCACATCCGCCGTACGCCTTCGGAATGCCTATCCCCATAAAACCGAGTTTTCCGAGCTTTTCAATCGCATCAGCAGGAAACTCTGCTTTTTCGTCACGTTCCTGAGCAAAGGGTTCAAGTTCAACTTCTGCAAATTCACGGGCAATTTTTCTTGAAAGTTTCTGCTGTTTTGTAAGATTAAAGTCCATAATAATAATAATTAGTCTGAAGTTATATATTTTATATCCTTAAATATTTTTAAATGTTAATATTATTATATAAGATTACTGATGTCCATAACAAATTACAACAAAACATATCAATAAAATTTGGCTCTTCAACAGAATTTGTGGGTAAAAAAACAATTTGCACCACTGATCCTTTTTAAGACACAAACGGACGGGTTGAAAATAGATGAACATCGAACGTTCAACCCTTCGACCAGGCTCAGGACAAGCAAGGGGACGTAGGTGAATAGGTGCATATCTTATTTTAATTAGTCAAAATAATCTGCCATTTCTGCCATTTTTTTTGACCCTGCTCTACGATTTACAGCTGATGTGGTAATCCCAAGATAACGGGCTACTTCCGCTCCATAGTACCCCATTTTTTTTACAGCTATCTGGCAAAACAATGTCCTTGCCCGCAAAGCTCCCGGTTTTCTGCTGGATGATCGTAATTCTGTTTCTTCTACTTCTTCTCGTTTTAGTATTTCTTTTAACAAGCTTTCCAAATCACTTATCTTTTTTGTCAAACGCAGGGTCCTGATATCTTTTTCTTCTGCATCCAGTAAAAGCTTTTCAACAAAATCGCTGCTCCCCAGTATCCGGTCATCTGACATGCTCTTTTCATTTTTTTTCCTTTGCGAAACCACTTGCGACCATCCACCCAGACTACGAACCAATCCTCCTCCCACCAGTTCAGGGCGATTGCCTTGACTAATACCTTCCCTTACAAAATCCTCATATTCTGAAACAGTTTTCTTAAGCCACTTACCAAAATAGGCGAGAATTATTTCCCTGTCCTGCCACTCCCTTTCAATATTTCCCACAATTGCTGAATGACCAGTCCAGGAATACTGATTCAGTTCTGCCATATCTTTTACTATTCCTGCTCTTATTGGGTTAAGATGGATATAGCGCGTGAGTTCTAAAAGATAAGGATCGTCTTCACAAATAATCGATTTGTATCTGTTCTGAAACAGATGGCCAAATCTTTTATATCTGCGATTAAAATTAACTACGTAGCCGGTGAGTATTTTTTTCATGCTACTGGAAAGCGACTGGTTGCCGGTCCTGACCAGCAAGTGAAAATGGTTAGGTATCAGTGCCCACGCATATACCTGCAATGCTCCCTTTTTACATTGCACGGCCAGTCTCTGGACGAAATCTGACCGATCTTCTTCCTTACGGAATATCTTTGTCTTTTCTATTCCCCGGCCCATTACATGATGCAATGCGCCGGGTGCGTCAAGTCTTGGCTGTCTGGGCATATCCTGATTATTATAATCTTTCCCAACTCATGTCAAGATACTTATGCACCTATTCACCTACGTCCCCTTTTCTCGCTTTCTCGTATTTTTAAGGTTTCAAATAAAAAAAAGGCCCGGGCTTAAAAACAAGCCCGGGCCTTTTAAGTTTTAACTAATTAGGATAACGAAACAAGCAGAGAATCAAAACCGCCATTCATAGCAGCTTTGGCATCTTTTGCATTGATAACCTTCTTTTCCTGTAAAAGATCAACAAGTTTTGAAAAACCTTTGAGCAGTATTGATCTGTGCTCACTGTCATCAATAACCTTATTGCTTTTCAGAAAATTAAGAACGTCAATCATCTTATCTGTCATTTCATTAAACTTCTTGGCCTGAGCCTTTGTCATAACAGCCATATTAAATGACCTCCTTTCAGCCTATTATACGTAATATTTCTTCTTCTTTTTCTCCGTTTCAGACACATACTTGCTTCTCAGCGGAGCAAGATCCTTGGCAACATAGTCCAGACCGAGCTGTTTCAGCTTGCGTTCTGACGGAAAACCCGATTTGGAATCCCAGTCGCGATACCGATAATACTGCGAAAGCATGTCATTCAGCGGGAAGGTCACACCAACATTCGTCTGATAATCAACCCCCTGAGGCATCGGCTCTTTCAGAAAACGTTCAGGAACAGTGTCTTCACGCGAACCGGACATACAGCGGTTCCAGTACGCGCGCTCGAGGTTATAAATACGCTCGCCGACTTCCTGAAAATCTTCTTCAGTAAAATCAAGACCGGTTACTGCGTTTAAGTACTCTACCTGATCCGGTGTCAGAACAGCGTATGACCAGTGCGTGGTAAAACAACAGACATTCAAACAATCCGTAGTCGCCTTCTGATTTTCTTCATAGTAAACCATGTAAGGTTTAGAATTGACGGTAACCGGTTTACAGGCACTTTCATCACCCAGAAGTCTGGTATTCAGACCCGGATAGAGAGCTCCTGAAAGCTCAAGACAGCAAAGAGATCTGAGATGATCACATCCGCCACGGGTACCCACTGAGAAAGAAAGACCATAACCGAAACCCAAACCACGGGGGTCATCACCCGGAAGGGTCATACCACGTGTGGTAATGGTGTAGTAATGTCCTTCATCGCCCAGTCCGAGCTTATCTGAAGCTCTGTCAGCACCTTCTGCCAGGATATTTCCAAAGCCCTTACGCTGTCCGATCTGTTCGATCAGAGTGGCAACCACTTCTGCATTACCCCATTCAAGCTCAAGTCCGCCGGTATCTTTTGTTGTGATCAGACCTCTCTGGTACCATTCCATGGCTGCGGCAATTGTTCCGCCACATTCAATAGCATCCATACCATAGTCATTTGTCAGACAGCAGTTATGCCAGATGTCATTGGCATCATCAATGATACCGACACGGGGGCCTGTGGGAACAGCATGTTCATACTCAGGACCGCCGAATTCTTCACCGGCATATTTTCCGTCCTTGATCTGGGTAAAACGTCCGCAGCAAATAGGACATGCGTAGCATCCTTCACGATGTTTCAGAACGGTTGCAGCATGAGTTTCACCGGACAGGTTGTTTGCATCAGGATGCGCTCCGCCCTGAAAGTTTTTCCACGGAAACCATCCGTCACGGTTCGCCACATTGATCAGGCATAAACTACCAAATTCATAAAGACCCATCTTCATCGGATCGTTTTTGAATGCCTGGCGAAGTCTGTTGCATACGTCCATCAGTTTTTTAGGATCTGCAACTTTAACCGTTCCTGAACCGCGGGTGGCGATTGCTTTCAGGTTCTTTGAACCGAGAACACCGCCTGTACCTGTACGGCCGGCTGCTCTCCAGACATCATTAAAGGTACATGCGAAACGAACCATGTTCTCACCCGCCGGTCCGATCATCATGATATGGATGTCTTCATCACCCAGCTCTTCTTTGATCATCTGGTCAGCTTCTCTGGGAAATTTACCCCAAAGATGACCTGCATCGCGAAGCTCTACCTTGTCATCATCGATCCAGATATATACGGGTTTTTTTGCCCGGCCCTGAACAATGATCTGATCATATCCTGCATACTTAACTTCTGCTCCCCAATGACCCCCCATGTTCGCGTCACCAAAACCGCCGGTCAGCGGACTTTTTGCGGTAACGGTTACACGGCCGGTTGAAGGAGCTGCCGATCCACTCATGGGACCCACGCCAAAACATACTCTTGCCTTTGGATCATATGGATCCAGACTTGGTGGAACTTCATTATAAATAACTTCGGAGTTAAAACCACGACCACCAATCCATTTTTTTCTATACTCAAATGAAAGCGGCTCTTTTGTGATTTCACCAGTTGTAAGATCGACTCTAAGTCGTTGTCCTGCCCATCCGTTCATAGCTTAACCCTCCTCTCCAACTTTAGCGGCTTTTAATCTTTCGGTCAGTTTATCTCTGCGTTTAACTTTTAAAGCTACGTTCGGCAGTTCATATGTGATTGCCCCGCCCGGGCACCAGTCAGCACATACGGGTCCTTCTTCACGGCCTTCGCAAAGATCGCATTTAAAAGCTTTACCTGTCTTATAATGCATATTAATTGCACCAAAAGGACAGGCCATAGCACATTCTTTACATCCGATGCATTTATTCGCATCAATCTTTGTAATTCCTGCTTCATGGTCCATTGCACACGCACCTGTCGGGCATACTGCAGCACAAGGCGCATCTGAACACGCATCACAACCTACTGGAAAAGATTCTCCGAATCTTTCGTTTCTGACTACGGCTACACGCGACAACACTTTACCACACTCACCATCGTGGTAAAGGGAGCAACCGACAACACAGCTTCTGCAACCGGCGCATTTTTCGTGATTAAACAACAATACTTTACCATTACTCATAACAATGTTTCCTCCTTTCGAAACGATAACAACAATGATAAACTCAACTCAAATTAATTCCTTCTTTCCCTTCCAGGGATTAGAAAGAGCAGTTTAACCTAACCTCCTTTCACTTTTAAAAATATAAATTATTTTTTAAATTTACCCTTTAGTCTGTATACAAATAAAAAAAGCCTGAAGAGAATACAGCTATTCCCTTCAGGCTTCCTTTGCAAACATGGCGGGCTGAAAATTTTTCTTCCAGCCTTTTCGGCCTCGATTTTCGAGGCTCGGAAAACCGTTTAGTCTTAGTTATGTTTTACTTTTTAAAATTACATTTTTAGCATATAAATATTTGATATGTCAACATTTTAATAAAAAAAGTTGTACGCTACACATTAAAATTCCATCAAACCATAAGATAAAAATACCGAAATTCAGGTCCGCCTTAAAAAGGCCTTACGCCGCATATGCGGCGTAAACGAAAAAAGCTTTGCGGGATTTCCCGGATCAGTACAAAAGAAATTATGAATTGACAATATTGAAAACAGCTATTATCCTGTTTTAGCTTTACCCAAAAGAAAGAAAAACCTGGAGAAAAAAAATGGCAAAAGCAAAAGTAATCTGCAAATATTTCACTACCGTTCTCGGCGCAACCAAAAAAGACGGGGAAACCATTGAAATACCCGGAAAAATGACTGTTGCTGCCTTTATTGAGTTCATGTCGGAGAAGTATGGCTATGCGTTCAGTAAAAATGTTTATGCAGAAGGTACGATTCAAGGCAAAAAATTTAAGACGCCCAATATCTATCTTAACAAAAAGCGCATCCAGTGGGTTCAGGATTTCCCGAAGGGCCTGAAAACCATGGTCAAGGATGGAGACGAGTTCTGGTTTGGTCTGATTGTCGGCGGCGGGAACAGATACATAAAAAAACAATTGAAAAAAGAAAACGCCGCCTGGCATAATTAAAACTATTCGTTCACAGGAAGCCAAACAATAAAGGTAGCCCCCTTGTCCCTGTTTTTTTCAACCCTGATCCGGCCGTTGTGCGCCTCAATTATTCTTTTACATATCTGAAGCCCCAGACCCGTTCCCTTCTGACCGGAACGGGAGGCATCCACCTGATAAAAGCGGTCAAAGATCCTGTCCATTTTACCTTCCGGGATACCCTCGCCATTATCTTTAACCCGGAGTTCCACCTCATTATTTTTTCTAACTGCACTTATATCGATCCTGCCGTTTGGCAGGGTAAATTTTATGGCGTTGTCCACAAGATTACTGACCACCTGGGAAAGTTTTATGTTGTCCGCAAGAAGCGTAATCCCACCAGTAAGATCAACGGTAAGCGCTATATTCTTTTCCTCCGCCATGGGGAGAAAAAGGTCATATACATTCTGAACAACATCATTGATATTTAGATAATCAAGTTCCATCTGGATCTTGTTTTCATCAAAACGGGAAATCATAAAAAGATCATTTGCCGTTTTAATCAGAAAATCAACCCGCTCATGACACTCATATATTGCCTCCCTGTATTCATGAGCGCCCCTTTTCTGAGAAAGGATAACTTCCATCTCCCCTTTAAGCGCAAAAAGCGGGTTTCTAAGTTCATGTGACACATCCGCTGTAAACTGCCGGGTATGCTTAAATGATCTTTCAAGCCGGTTCATCATTTCATTTATAGTAACGATAAGGTCTCGCACCTCATCATCGGCAATAGGCACTTCAAGCCGTTGGTTCATGTTTTGCGAGGTTATCTTTTTTGCAACAGAAGTTATATTCCTGATGATCATTCGGGGCTTACGTGAAACATATATCCCGCAGACAATACTTAAAAACAAAATAGCGGGGATGGCTCTAAAAATATTTTGCAGAAAATTTTCCAGGAGGTTTTCAGCCTGTTTCATTTCAGTTGCCAACTGAAAAATAAAGACTTCATCATCATTTATATTAACGGCTTTTTCATAGATCCGAAAAAATACGGCGCTGCCCGGCGGTTTAAACCTGTAAAAAGACTCCTTTTTTTTATATGAAGGAAAAGAAAGATCTTTTATATGTGCCGCTTGAAAAACAATACCGCCTGATGAATTTAACAGTCTAAAATAAAGCGGGAAATATTTTCGTTTAGAGATACCCTCTTCAAACGCCTCACAGCCATGGATAATGGTCCCCCCCTTTTTCAGCTCTTCTTTTATTTCAGACATGAATTCATTTAATTCATCCCGAAGCATTCTGTCCACCTGTTTTCCAAGATTGTGCTCCAGCCGGTAATAAAAAAAAGAGCATAAAAAAACTGCCAGAACCAGAAGGATCAGCGTATAAGAAGTGGTTAACTTAACATCAAGCCTGCTGAAAAATTTATTTAACCTTAAGAACATAACCGACACCTTTAATGGTATGTATCAGATTTGAGTCAAAGCCCTTATCCATCTTACTTCGCAGTCTGTTGATATGCACATCAATAAGGTTGCTTGCGGTATCAAAATTATACCCCCACACTTTGTCCAGTATCATGGTCCGGGTAAGGACCTGTCCAGCATTTCTCATGAGATATTCAAGCAGCATGAACTCCTTGCCGGCAAGCTCAATATCTTTATCACTGCGGACAGCAGTCCTGTCAATAAGATTCAACATAAGATCCCCGACACACAGCTTTGACATCTCAACATCTTTTTGACCCCGCCGGAGCACAGCCCTTATCCTTGCAAGCAGTTCGGGAAAAGCAAAAGGTTTTACCAGATAATCATCCGCCCCGAGGTCAAGACCGTGAATGATATCCTCTTTTTCATCTTTTGCAGTGAGAAAAACAACGGGCGTCAGCACCCCCTTCTTTCTGATACCTTTTAAGACCTCAAACCCGCTCAATTCAGGAAGCATAATGTCAAGGATAACAAGATCATAAGTCTCTGTTGTTGCCATATACAGGCCTTCTTCTCCGTCAAAAACAGCATCAGCACTAAACCCTTCTTCAGAAAGGCCCTTCCTTATAAAACGGGACACCCCCTTATCATCTTCAACAATTAAAATACGCATAAATCCTCTTATCTATAAAAAATCACTTGAAAACTTTTCACAGGCACTAAGAACACTATTTACAGAAAGATTCATCATACAGTTTTTATGGTCACAATCTTTCAGATAACAGGGGACACAGTCAAGAGTTTCATCTCTCACAACAACACTTTTTTTGTTTTGCGGACCCACATACTTCGGGTCAGTGGGTCCGAAAAGTCCGATCACCGGGATATCAATCGAAGAAGCCATATGCATAACTCCCGAATCAATGCCCACAAAAAGGCGGGCCTTTTTAAGAACCGCAGCAAGCTTTTTCAGGCTGATCTTTCCGGTCAGATCAATAAAATCCATACTTCGGTTTTCCGCTTTTCCATTAACCTCCTCAAGAATAAGCCGGTTCAGACTTTCATTGTCTTTACTCCCCACAAGCACAGAAACAAGACCATACCTTTTATAAAGCTGGATAATAAGGTCAGCAAATCTTTCCGGATCCCATGCCTTGGTCAGCCTTTTTTTTGAAGCTCCCGGAGAGATAACCGCAAACCGTTCCGGCAGACCAAGATCAGACACGTCTTCGTTTGCCTGTAAAAGACCCACATAATCATCCTTTTCAACAGGAATACCCAGCTGTTTTAAGAGCTTGGCATTATTATACCAGCAGTTATGGCCCTCAATGGCATCTCTGACATTAAACCCGAGGCTCCAGAGCACGGGCGGGAATCCTGCCTTTACCCGGGCACCGGACAACGCTGCAAGCGCAAGACATTCCTGAGATCGTGAAAGAGAGATAACCAGGTCATATTGATTATTTCTGATCGTCCTGAACAGTTTCACTTTTGCTGCTGTTCCACCCGTCCGAAGCATTATCTCATCAGCATAGGATGTGCAGGAAAGCAATTCCTTCAGGTAGGGTTTCACGACTGAATGAATAACCGCTCCGGGGAACGCATCACGCAGCGCCTTTAAAAGGGGAAAGGAGAAGATAAGGTCACCGATCTGATTCAGGTGAAGTATGCATATTCTGTTAAAAACCATGAGAGGCCGCTATAAAAAGAAATTATCGTTTTCCACTATTTCAAGAGTATCAACGTCTTTGTCTGATCGGATAAAACCATCTATCCACCAGTTAACATGGTGATAAAAACAGCCGACCGCACTGCATTCTTCGTCTGCCTTGAACGTAGAAAGTGACGCACAGGTATTGCCGAGGGTAAGATTCAGCCTCTTTTCTGAGGCATACCCATCCGCATCCGCCACCCTTGCCTTGCCAACCCCCCTGAATGCAGGACAGTGAAATATTCCGGCAGGTGAAAGAACCGTATTAAAAAGCTGCATATGACAGACCGGGGGCTGCTGTTTCAGACAAGCCACCGTGTTATCCATCATCGCCTTTAGGTTAACGCTTTGCAGAATCTTAAGAGAACCCTTCGCAGCCGCCTCAGCCTGGTCCAGACATTTTTTTATGGCACGTTCAAGTTCCTGTTCCTGTTCCGCATCTTCGCTGTCAAGCAGAGATTCTTTATGGGTATCTTCAAGCCGTACCAGACAGGGCTTAAAGGACACAAAGTCAAAGCCGTATTTTTTTGCTGTATACACAGCCTCAGAAACCTCTTCCATATTGGAAGTAAGCTCATTACCCTGTACGACAACCCCCTTCCAGACGATCACAAACGAATACCCGAGTGAAATCTCGGGATTTAACGCTTTGATCATTTTTGCGTTGTTTAAAATAGTTTCCAGAGAAATATCTATTTTCGGACAGTGCATTTTTCGAAAGGTTTCCTGCCGGGCAGCATCAAGTGAAAGCCGTAACCAGTCCCCTTTTTCAAGCAGCAATGCAGCCTTTTTTATTTTATCAAGCCGTGACCCGTTTGTGACGATTCCCAGCTGAAGCCCCTTTTCCTTTATGTAGGACACAATCGTTTCAAAGTCTCTATGCAGTGTAGGCTCACCGCCGCCAATCAGAATAACAGACAGCAGCCCCCGTGAACACAAAACATCCAGAGAGTTTTTTATCTCCTCTGTCTCAAGACTCCCGCCCACATTAATAATCCCGGAATCAACACAATGGGGACAGGCAAAATTACAAGCAGATGTCAGATCAAGATTTATGGAAACCGGAGCAATATCAGGGCATTTAACACCTTTTTTTGAAGAGCGGTTTTTCCGCTGCCAGGTGATATAAGTTTTAAGCCGGTCGATTATCCTGGACTGTCTCAGTTTTGCACTGAAATCATATTCTCTGCTTTTAAGTACTTTCCGGTGCGGATAAGAACATTCCCGATATATTATATCAAGCATATGCTGGGTTGCACAAATAGGATCTCTTCCGACCCTGGGATCCCGTCTGTCTTTTTCTGCAGAAAGAAAATCCTGAACCGATAATTCAAGGGGATCCGGTATGTTCAGAATGCGAGAGCCATACTTAAAAGAAACAGCATAGGAATCCGGATCGAGCACCCGGGTAACGATAGCATCATTAAACCCGAAGGAAAAAACCCGGGGCTGTGATTCTTCTTTAACAAGAGCAATGACTGTATGTACCGTACCCCCGGAAAAGACATACTGAAACGAAATATCCATTCGCTCTCCATGCACATCTATCACAAGACCGGTCAGTTCCCCATCCCCACAAACCTGATAAAGAAGGCTCAGTGCGTGAGGCACAGAGTCAAGGATCATCTCTTTTCCGGAGCATGACGGTGACAGCCTGATGAAAAATGTCTTCAGTGCTTCCCTTACAACCGGCCCGCAAAGATTCTCATAATAGGGCAGAGAAAATGGCCACTGAGAGTTCATCGCAACAACAAGGCCTTTTTCTTCAGCAACCTTAAGCAATGCTGCAATCCTCCCTGTTACCCCTTTACCCTCCGGAGTAACAAAAGGTTTTTCACAAAAAATATGCACCCCGTATTCAATACACCTGACCAGAAAGGCATGGTGCGTCTCAGGCGGTGAGGCAATGACCACGGCATCAGGCTGTTCCAGCTTTAGCATTTTATCAAAATCAGTATATGATGCTGCATCTATACCATATTCACCTAAATCCTCAGCCGCAAGCATCGCTGTCTTTTTAGTGGTACCAAGCACCGAGGAGACGGATGCTCCGTTTTTATGCAGATATCTGGCAATGTATTTTCCAATACCATTTCTGTTTCTTCCGGCTCCGATAATTGCTGTCTTCATATGCATCCTGCTGTTGATACTTTATTAATGAAGGTATTGTTAAATAATTTCTTTCGGTTAAAAAAAATCCTTTATCTGAAAAAATATAAAATAAAAAATTACTACTTATACTTTGATTACCGCTATAAATCAAATAAAAATAATCTCAATAATATTATTACCCGTCAAAAAAGTAAAACAATTAATCCTGTTAAAGGCCGACGGAGACTAATGGTGAATAAGAATCGGAGAAAACGCGGAAGCTGAAACAATCATTTCCCTTGTCTTTTCTGCTTCTTTCTGAATATAGGGCCCGGCGAGAACGCGATACCATACCATTCCCTTAAGCATAACCTTTTCAATCCTCAATCCAACTCCTTTTTCAGAAAATTCTTTAACTATCCGTAGCGCACGATCTTTTTTAGAAAATGAGGCCACCTGCACATCAACACAAAAAGACTTTCCCGGAGGATACTGCGGCTCGGGAATTTTTTCAGCAAAGGCTCTTGATACCTTATCCGCAAGAACAATTACTCTTTTTTCTTTTATATTTAACCCTGACCGGACCGTTGCTGAAAAAATTGAAAAGGGATTAATGGGAATATCCCCGCTTACAAGACTTCTGACAACTACTTCAGAAAAAACCGCCTGACCGCTCACAGCATCTACCATCTTCACTTCAACCGAAAGCGTCATCTGTGAATACAAAAGCAGAAATATCCTTCTAAAGACATTAACTTCTCCATAAATAATAAAATCCGCATTAAAAAACTTTCCGATTTCTGAGGCAGGCAGCTCTGACCATGGTTTTTCATAAAACTTTTCCAGAGATTTAATAGAATTATCTACTTCATACAGTTCAATATCATAATAATTTTTTGAGCTGAAATGATTATAAAAACTTTTTCGCATTTTAACTTCGATCTCCTTTTTTTGGGTCCGGTTGGAAAATGGCAGAATCACAACCCGTTTTGGAGACTTGTCTTTGGAGGTGAAAAAAAACGGTTTTTCTTTTATCGGTGGCAGAAAAAAACAGGCGGAAAAAAACAAGGGGAAAAGAAAAAAAAGAATGAGCAAAAAAAAATTTTTACTTTTCATAAATTTCAAAATATTCTTCTTTTAAATCTTTTTATTCTTTTAATCTTTTTAATTTTTTTCACGGTAACACAGACAGTATAACAAAACCCAAAGAAACCTTTTGCTACCGGCAAATCCAGGCAAAGATACCTGGCTTTCATCCGTTCAAAAGCATGCAGGTCAAGACTCCTGATCCCGTTATAAAGAGGACTCGGAGCATCCGCCCTGTCAGCAAAAAGAGCACTTGCAAAATCAATCAGATAAACATCCCCGTCCGGAGTAATCAGAACATTAGAACGATGGATATCTCCGTTGACAACCCCTCTTGCATGCATGGAAAATATTATTTTTTCAAGCTTTAAAAAAACAGTTTCCGGAACTTTACCGTACTCAAAACAGCTTAATGGCTGTCCCTTTATATACTCCATCGCCAGAACATCTTTTCCATCAAGACCAAAGCATTGAGGAATGCCCACAGACCCCTTGAGACGTTCATATGCCTGCGCTTCACGGCGCAGGGTATATCGGCCATAAATAATTCTTGTCAGGATATTACGTCCGCTATAATCCTTAAATAAGACCTGTTTACCGTTATTCGTTTCAACATATACTTCTGCTTTGCTCCTGTTTCTGGCAGAGTGATTTGACAAAGCAGAAGAGGTCTCCTCTTTACAAAAATCTGTATTTCTTTTTGCTGTATTCAATATTATAATTTTCTATAGTATAACCATTATCAATTTTCCCGTAACAATCCTGAAATAAGTTACCTTAACCTAAATATGATTGCAACAAATATTGATACAACCATTAAGATGAAGTATTGTTCGCGATTTTCATACCAGAAAAGAGATGCGCTCCATTTTCTATTGTCAGACTTGGCATAGGGATTCAGCCGGGGTATCAAACTTCTGCAGTAAACAGCATACGGCCCGGAAGTGGTTACTTCCGGGTTCCTCTTTAAGTGGCCGGTCGCCCAAACACGGATCAGTTCACCCGCAAGAACAATAATTCCTCCGGCAATTAATGACCAGAGTTTTGGCTGTGCGATGATTACCAGCACTATAATTGCAGATGTAAGCATCATGTTCTTTTTTAAATACCTTTTTTTCAAAAAACACCCCCCTTGTCTTTTCTTTTACCCGGCACATCACTTCTCCTATTGTACTGACCTTTCTCTATAACTTGACCATACAATCTGTTGTAATACAGATATCCGGGTAAAAGAGCATGTGCAAGAGCATTATCTTTAAGTTCAGGATCAAGAGCTGACTGAACCAGTCTTTCGTTCTGGTACACATATTGAGACGGCTCCATTTCGGGGCGGTTTATCACCACATCGCTGCCGAGCATAAATGCATTGACTTCACCGTACTGCATAATAGCCCTGCCCTGAACCTCTTCGGGAATACTTAAAAGCGGCCTTCCAATAAAAGGGTGTGTGGCGCTTATTCCGATTATATCAAGCAGAGTCGACGGCATATCGATCTGGCTGCAGACCTTTTCGTACTTCCCGGGCTCAATACCCGGACCGATAATAATACCCGGTATGTGAAACTTGTTAATCGGAACCAGATCCTGCCCGCGAAGCCGTGTACTGTGATCTGCAATAATTAGAAAAACCGTATTTTCATAATAATTCTCTTTTTTAGCCATTTCAAAAAATTTGCCCGTCGAATAATCCGCATATTTCATGGCATTATGTCTTGACATTTTGGGCTGCTCATAAAGCTCTATTCGTCCGTCAGGAAACTCAAAGGGATCATGGTTGGAAGTTGTCAGCACCAGTGAGAAAAAGGGCTTACCCTTATGCGCTTTAAAAACTTCATTTGCCTGTTTAAAAAGATCTTCATCAGATACACCCCAGGTCCCTGCAAAAACAGGATCATTAAAAACCTTCTGATCATGAATTTTTTGAAAACCATTAGACAGGAAAAATGACCTCATATTGTCAAACTGACTGTCTCCGCCATAAATAAATTCTGTCGAATACCCTTTTTGTGCAAGAAGCCCTGCAATAGTAAAAAAATCCTGTTGAGAACGCTCCAGTTTTACAATACTTGCTCCAGTTGTGGGCAAAAATCCGCAGATAAGTGCCTCAATTCCGCGCACGGTCCTTGTACCGGTAGAATAAAGCTGTGTAAATGACAATCCCTCCTCACTCAGCTTGTCAATACACGGTGTAAGCGGAAGTCCTCCCAAGCAACCCACATATTCTGCACCCAGGCTCTCTTCCAGAATAACAACCAGGTTTAAAGGCTGTTTTCTGGGAAAATTTGATTTCTGGTAATGAAATAAACTTTTGTCAGGATCCGCATCAGGATTCTTTGAGATACCGGCTGAAGCAAGCACCTCCTCAAACATTTTATTTTTGTCCATTCTGCCGTAAGCCTTACGGGGATCCTTTTCATATTTTTTTGCACGGTAATACGCATATACCATGGAATAGGTTGAATTAAGCCCCAGCTGGTTTACCAGATGGCTTTGTGAGAAAGCAGCAGTACTGATATTTGCAGGACGATGACCGATACTGGATCTTGCCCCTAAAAACAGCAGCGGAGCAACCACTAAGAACAGGACTGTTCTTTTTAAAAAAGAAAAAGATACATACTGCCTGAAAATATTTTGATAAAAGAAGTAAACCAAAGCAGTACAAAAAAGAGTTAAGGGAATCCCAACCAGCAATTCAATTGAATATCCCTTCAGAACCATCGCAGAGACTTCCTTAAACTGAGCAATATGCTCAACAAAGAGCCTGTCCGGCCGGGTATTGAATTCCGCCATAAACGGAAATGTGGCAATTTCCATAAAAACAAAAAGAGCCGTAAACAGGGCAAAATAAGACGAGAAGACAAAACCGGACATCCTGACAACTTTAGCCGGCAAAACAACCATTATCAAAAATACCGGGAGCATAAGATAACTTAACAGAATGGTATCCATACGGACACCTATCGGAAAAATCAGCCAACTCTTTTCAATCTCAGACACAATGCTAAAATTGTTCAGATATAAAAAGATCCTGAAAACAAAAAAGATGGATAAGCCGGTAACAAAAAATAGAGCGGCAGGGAAAAACGGCCCCAGAAAAGCAAAGCCCTGACTGGAAATTTTTTTGGCAATTTTTCTTAGCCTGAAAATTAAGGAACCGGCCATATCTTTATTTTCCATTAATATTTATTTATCGATTAACATAGTAATTAAACTGCAGCAACACCCTTTCCTGCACAGAGGAGGGGGAAGTATTTAAGCAGGAAAAAGCATTACTGCAAAAAGTAAGGCTCTAATTATTTTGTATAAAAATTATACAAAAACGAAATTAAGCATAAATTACATCAAGATTAAAAAAAGTTAATGTGATCGTACTATAGTTACGTCACACGCCGTCAGCAACCTCCCTGTTAACAAGAAGATAATAGGTTCTGTTTTTAATTATATCTCTATCAAGTATAACCATGCTTTTTTTAAGATTCTCTGAAGCCCTGAGATACGCTTTTTCTTTGGTGAGCAAATAGACTCTCTCAGAAGGTTCAATCATGTCTAAGAACACATCATCATCTTTAATGTGCGGGATGGGATATCTGTGCAGATAATAATTAAAAAGTTCCGGGTCAAAAGAGGCCACAAGCTTATCTTCAGGCCCTACGATTGTGTTTATCCGCTGAGCAAAAAATCTTGCTGATTTGGACCTGTTTAATTGTGGATAAACCACAAAAACTGTGCAGACAGCCAAAACGATCATCGCAGCCGAAAGCACCGTAAAAGCTGACCGGATGCGAAAACGGGAAAAAAGCATCACAATTCCCAAAAGTCCGAAAAAACTGATCAGCCCGCCCGCACTTAAAAGCAGAATCTGTTCAGATTGCGGCATGTCCGTAAAAACTGTTTTAAATACGGGAAGAACATTCAGCCCAATACCTGCCAGTACAAAAACACCAAAAACAAAGATCGCCGGCAGCATAAACAGTTCCTGGCGGATTAAGTGAGATTCCTTCTCTTCCATACAGATATGATCACGCCAGAACTTTGCCATAAGCATGGCCGCCGCAGGATAAAGGGGAAGCAAATAAAGACCGCGTTTACCGGACACAATACTTAAAAAAATAAATGGGGCGAGAAACCAGACCAGGGGAAACCGTATTTCAGGGATCTCTCTTCTTTGTTTCCAGAAATAATAACACGCGCCGGGAATAAAAAGGCTCCAGGGCAGGATATGAAACGGAAATTTATATAGATAGTAATAGAAAGGCTTTTCATGACTGTAAGATTTTACGAGCCTGCCGAATGTCTGTTTCAGAAGAATATTGTTGGTATAGTCTTCTCCACCCGAAATACAGGCCGGCAAAAGCCAGCAGGAAACAATGACTATAACAATAAAAAAACCTGTTAACACGGAAAAACGTTTTAAGGTATCGAAATCCTTACAACAAAGCAAAAATGTCACAATACTCACCAATGGAACTGCCAACCCTACCGGACCTTTGGTTGAAACCGCCAGGCCCATAAACAACCAGGACAGTAAAAAATAGCCCCGGTTTTTTTTCTCTTCATAGCCGCAATAAAAACAAAACAGCGATGCGGTCGTAAAAAAAGCCAGAATAGAATCAAAATGTACGCTGAGCGCTATTTTGAAAAAACCCTCAATGGTAAAAAGAATAACCGCCGCAAGCAGGGCCGTTAAAGGATCAAAAATCTTTCGCGTGAAAAAATAGGTGAGCAGGATCAGGCAAAACCCGAAAAAAGCAGAGGGAAAACGGGCTGAAAACGCGTTAACATCACCAAACGGAAATGACGCCCCAGCAATCATCCAGAAAAAGAGAGGCGGCTTGTCAGGATAGATCACCCCGTTTATATGGGGAAGCGCATAACTTCCGGTTTCTATCATCTCCCGGGCCACCTGGGCATAACGGGGTTCATCCGGATTCCACAGGTCCCAGCCGCCAAGATTTGAAAAAAATATAACTGCGGCAACTGCAAAAAAAACAAGCGTTGCGGTCCGTCTCATCTTTATACCCGCTCTGCCTGCAGTTTCGGCTGTTGATTTCCAACGGAACTGCGTCTTACCAGGATAAGGTTCCTGATATAAACCACTATTCCGGAACTTTGGCCGATAATAAAAACCGGGTCTTTTTTATGGATCGCATAGCAAAAAAGGATAAGTCCGCCTGCAAGGCTGAAATACCAGAATACTACTGGAATGGTGCTTTCTCCCTTTTTTTCCGAAACCAGCCACTGCACCAGAAACCGCAAAAAAAATGCGGTCTGGCCAATAAGTCCAACAATAAGCCATAAATTCCAGTTCATTTTGCATACTCCTTAAGGTTATATTTGATACTCCGATTTTTCATCCAGCAAACAGCCAACAAATCTAAAAAAGACCGGAAAGCACGGTTGCCTATCGTATATTTTGCTTTACCGTGTTTTCTTGGCCGATGATTAACAGCAACTTCCAGAACACGCCCCCCTTCCATCTTAACAAGGGTCGGAAAAAAACGGTGCATACCATTGTATAGCTTTATTTTTTGAACATATTCACTTCGAAAAGCCTTTAAAGAACAGCCCACGTCCCTGATATTTTCACCGGACAGGATATTTCGCACACTATTTGCAATACGGGATGAGACTCTTCGTATCAGGTTATCATTGCGCTTTTTTCGCCAGCCGCAAACCAGGTCATACTCCCCGATTTTTTCAAGAAGTTTGGGAATGTCCCGAGGGTCATTCTGCATATCTCCATCCATGGTAATGATAACTTCGCCCCTTGCCCGGCTGAATCCGGCAGCAAATGCCGCTGTCTGCCCGCTGTTTTTTTCAAAACCAAAAACACGAATGCCGGCCCATTTGTTTGAAACCGCCTCAAGGGCCTGAAGGCTTTCATCGGTTGAACCGTCATCAATAAAAATGATCTCCCATGTTTTTTTTAGTTTTGGCAGAATGCTGACCAGTTCTTCAGTAAGAAGCGTAATATTTTTCGCCTCGTTATAAACAGGAATCACAATTGAAATAAAAGGTTTTGCTTTCATATTATATTTATAAATCGATAAGATTTTATGTTTTGCCGACTAATTCATAAAGAAAAAAAGTTTAACCGCCTGATAATTCACCGAACACCCTGTTTCTTTTTTCAAGCACAAATTCATCAACGACATCATCCTTCTGGTTTATTTGCCTGAGTTTTAGCGTTTGGCCGTCAATTTCAATATGTGTAAAACTGTAAGACAAGCTGTAAAAAGCTGCGGTATAAGGCTGCAGTTGTTTAATTGAACGAAGGCTCTTTCCCCCAGCACCGGATATAATATATAAAACGCCGCCGGATCTATTCACCTCACCTTTTAAAACAGGGCCAATACGCTCATACTGATGGGCATGCCCGCAAAAAACCACATCGACCTCTTCCTCCTCTATTACGGGAACAAGAACATCTTTAATCAACTTGCTGCTGCCTGAACCGCTTGAATAAGGCGAATGGTGAAAATAGACAAACTTCCACATTGCCTCAGATGATTTAAGAATCTCAGAAAGCCATGGGACGACCCTGTCCTGCAGGGTGTCCCTGTCAAGAGTTGAATCAATTCCCACAAAAAATGCATTTGAATAAGTAAACCAGTAACACCGCCCCTGCTCCAACCCGGCGGGGCCATTATCCGGTAAACTGAAGGTGTCAAGAAAAGGCCTCCCCTCTTCTGTTTTCATGTCATGATTTCCCAGAACAGGATAAAACGGCGTTGAACGAAGAATTTTTTCGTAAGGTTTAAAAAATTTTCGGCTATACTGTTTTGCCTCGCCTCTCGGATAAACCAGATCACCCACATGAATAAAAAAGTCTGAAGGATAAGCGGACATCAAGTCCGCAAGCTCGTACTGTTCACTACTTCCGCTGCCCGAATCTCCAAAAACAGTAAAGGTAAAGGGTTCTCCTTCTGAAACTGCGGTTTTTGTGTTACCTTCAGCCCAAAGACTCTTATTCCCCTGTTCATTTATACTAAAAATTTCATAGCTATAATTAAGCCCCGCTTCAAGTCCTTCAGCAGCTGCTTCAAACCTGTATCCATCCCTGTCTGCGTTAAACATTCTCTCTTTTCCTTCCGGACCGGTGACACGGATCATTCCTTCATCTGCCTGCGGATCCCACCAGACCACCCTGAAACCATCCGTTTCGGTCATCTGTATAAGCGGCCCGGCAGAATCACCGGAAACCACAAAAATTGAAGCAAACAAAATAGAGACATAAAGTACAAGGGTTAAAGCTGTAGTAAAAAATATTATTCCGAGTTTTCTTTTTTTAATTTTTTTCATATTTGCTTAAAAACAAAGATTAAAATGTTTGTCAGTATTCACGACTGACGTTTGGAAGATTTATTAAATTCAGACGTATACTCCGGCTGAATAAAAATCAGGTTTTTACTTTTGAATCTGAGCTAAATATACAGAATGAAGATTAAAAGGAAATTAAATGAAGATTAATAAAAATTAATCTTGAGGAATGATGAGTTTTAAACAATTTATTTGCGGTTTTTTGTAAGAGACTTTCTATTATTAGTCTTAATCAAGGTAATATGAAAAACAGACTTTAATGTACTTTAAGATAAATCTGTGAGGAACAGTCACCGTCAATTATTCTCCCTGAAATAACGATTCCAGTAACTCTTTTTCATTATCCGGCGGTTAAAGCTTTTTTTCCTGTTTATCTGTCTGGACATTAAGCCGTATACAAATTTTTAATTATCTACCTGCCTGTTCAGGTCGATTTCCTCAAATGGCGTTGTCTTTCCGTCAATAGTCAGGCCTTTATTTGAGAAGATATCCATGCCGAAAGAAATAGGCGGTTTATTAAGAAAAATACTTTCTACCTAAGCTGAGCGATTTTCAGCCTAAAAAAAAACCCTCAGAGTGAAAGAGTTTTGCTATTATTGAGTTTCCACAAACAGTAACAACAAAACAACTTTTCACTCATAGGGTTAAAGTTATGAAAT
>Ga0222635_1000193_pt1 | contig 32456 bp, 29 predicted proteins | sample AntAcemetagen139_FD_179809 | JGI IMG/M metagenome (GOLD analysis project Ga0222635, IMG submission 179809) | Saline water microbial communities from Ace Lake, Antarctica - #139 | ecosystem: Environmental > Aquatic > Non-marine Saline and Alkaline > Saline | place: Antarctica: Ace Lake...
TTCAAGAAAATCCCGTATATTTTCCTTGATAATACGATCCTGCTTTTTGAGTGTTCCCGCTACCTGAATAGCCTGTCTAAAGTTTAACATGTCTACAGGGATATCCTTCATGTGAATGATTCCCTGGCGGTAAAGGTCAAATTTATTAACACCTCTTTCCCTGAGATCGAAGATCGAGTTTTCAGGAACATGTGACCAGCAGTGCCCCACAAAGTCACAGTCATATGGATTGGAGCAGTGCTCCCCGATATCAATATCAGGGAGGTCTCCTGTCAGCATTTCCCGCTGTTTTCGAATTTCTTCGGAAACAACTGATTCCTCGATCTCAGTTAGATCCTGAATTGTAAAAAGTTTACCCACTTCGATATCGCCGTCTTTTACATATTGGTTGTTTATATGCACCAGAGATGCACTGGAAACCTGAAGACCTGTACTTTTCAAAACATAATACTGAAAAGCCACATCACCATAGTACACGTCCTTTATGCCCGTAGAACTCTTGACCTCATAGAGCTCCCATCCTTTGCTACCTTTATGGAGAATATCAACCTTGCAGAAAGCTCCTTTGTAGCCGAATGCCGCTTCATATATAGTGGCAGTTCCCTTTTTAATTTCGGATTGTGTCATTCTAATCTGATCGGACAGGGAGAAACCCTCATAAGGTATTTCCACGCCTCCGGGGAAAAGTTTCTGGGCGAATACCCCGACATCCCTTCCGCTGCTGAAGAGCGCTTCTGTGGCAGCGGAGATATCGTCCTTCAGCTCCGGGTGATATTTATGAAGATAGAGCGCCTTATGGCATTGCAGGCCCTTTATGAAAAGTGTCTTACTGAGATAGGAAACATCTCTTTTTATTGTGTCAGACATAATAGAGCCCCCTTTTATTTTTCGTGTTGCTTTCGAATAAGCTTCAATCTAAAGTTGCGGTAAAGCCGATAAATATATTTACGGGATTGATTCAATTTTGGATTGACACATGAAGAACGGAGCCGTTACGCGAGCAATAGATTTTCCTATGGGGTTTCAATAGGGGTCTCTCCCCTACAAGTTGCAAAACTCAACAACATGAGATAGTGAATAACAGATAGAACGGGATTGTCAATAATTCTTTATTCTGGGATTTCCCCACAAGTCCTCTGTATCTACCACCGCGAAGCGGTTTAGTTCTTCAATCTGAAATGAATGATGATCATCTGTAAATCAAATGGTCAGGATGTCTCCTGCCAAGAGATCCAGGTCTTCATATCGTTCAGGAAAATAGTTATAAGTTCTTCAGGCTGGAGGATCTTGATATGGGGCAACCAGCCCTTAAGGATGTTCCTGATTTCGTCGAGACTGCCTACATTGAATGAAACAATGATAGACCCGTCCCCTCGTTCTTCTTTAATCACCTGGTGGGGATACACTTTGCGACGACGGAAATAATGAGCGTATGATTTATCAACGTCAACGATGACTTCGATATTTCTTTCCGACGAAAACCAGATATTGCCGCTTTCCTTTAGCATCCGGTCCACCTGCGCCGGTACGCAGCGGAAATTATTACCAAGGGGTTTGAAGTCCTTGATCTTGTCGAGGGCATATCGTTTAAACTTCTGATCATAGAGATCCTTCCCAACAAGATACCAGAATCCGTCAAAGAAACAGACCCTGTAAGGCTCAATATTTACTTCAAAAGGAGAAAAACCCTCGTATTCAAAAGTCCCCTGCCGCTTTTCGCGAATGGCTTTAACGATCCTGTTGAACTGGCGCTTGTCCAATATGACTGAATCATCGATCTTGATGAAAACCGGGGAGGTTGTCACATCCTCGTATAGCTTGTTAAAGATGTCATCTGCCGCCTTCTGGAACGGCTCGCCAAGCTGTCCGACCAGGTTCTTGATGGCGATAACCAGCGCCAATTCTGTCTCATCAAAAACCTCGAAATTTTTAAAAAGGGTCTTGTCGATCTTGTAATTGCCGCGGGACAATTCACTCAAAGGAAAATCCGCTTCCTTGAGCAGGAGCAAATCCCTTTGGATCGTCCGTGGCGTTGTCTGAAAATACTGACTCAACCAGGTCGAGGAAACCTTTTCCTTCTCCATGAAGATTTTCAGGATCTGACCGAGGCGAATGATGCGCTTCCTGGGGGTGTCTGTAGATACCATTATTGATTCTCCTTTACCTATAACCTTACATATGGTGATTTCTTTTATAAATCAACGGTAAAGCGACAATGATATGTCGTAAAATAATGCGACACACAGTTGTCGTTCTGCTATTGCTGAAACTCACCCGCCATGTTTATTATTCCCCAACAGTTTAATCATTTGTTCTTCGTAAATCTCAGGGCAAAGGGAGTAACGCATGACAAGAGAAGACCTCATTACGGCAATAGATAAGGCAAAAAGCGCTTTCGAAACGATGATGGATAATGACCCGGGGTTAAAGGAATTAAGGGGATATTTAGTTCTTTCATCACCGCACGGCCAGTTTCAAATTACAGACGAGTCTTTAGAAACATTACGTATATTGAAAGAATTTCCCACCATGGTATCTGAATCGGAATTTAAAAACAAAGGAATCGATCTGATTGAAACCATTCAAGGGCTTGAAGTAGAGTTAAAAAATGCTGCCTGGCGAAAGACTAAAGCAGAGATTCAGAAGAAAATTGAAAACTCATCAAACCTCTTAAATGCCAATCTTCAGAAAATCGAATTTGAAGAAGACACCTTTATTGAAATCAGATTCAAAAGACCAATATTGGATCTTATATTTAAAATGCAAAAAAATCCGTTTGTCTCGCAAGTACATACCCCACAAACCAAAGCGTCAATTAGGATAGTTCTCTGTACTCTTGGCAAAATAAGCGAACGAAATGACAAATACAATTAATATGGAAATGGCAACCGAAAAATGACCCATTGTGGCAACCCAAATTTGACCCACCCCCTGGTTAAAAAAAGCATCCCTATACTGCTGTTTACAGCAGAAAGGATCCCGGAATAGATGGCAACGCAGGGAGCCCGTAGGGCGACCGGAGGTGCCATCTATTTATCTCACTTTACCTTATTGTATCTCACTCAATTAGTCGTTATCTGTTTTTCAACGTATCTTTCAAACGGTAACTCTCCCATGTACAGTTCACAACATGAGCCTTATGTGTTACACGATCCAAAAGGGCTGCCGTGAGCGTCGGGTCACCAAAAACCTGTGTCCAGTCACCGAACCCCAGGTTAGTGGTAATGATGACAGGTTTTTTCTCGTGACGTTCGGCAAGTACCTGGAAGATCAGTTCAGCGCCTTCTCTGGAAAAGGGTACATAACCCAGCTCGTCAATTATCAGCAAGCCATAACCGGCATAACGTTTCATGGTATGTCCAAGGATCTTTTCATCACGGGCTTCGATCAGTTCATTGGCCAGTCCGCAACCTGTAACGAATCTCGTTCGTATCCCCTGGCAGCAGGCCTCCATCCCAAGAGCGGTTGCCAGATGTGTCTTGCCGGTACCGCTACGCCCCAAGAATATCACATTGCGGGCCTCTTTGATGTATTGACCGCTTAACAGTTCCTTGATCAAACGGGTATCCAGATCCGGGGCCGCTTCAAACTGGAATGTTTCAATGGGTTTTAGAAGAGGGAATTTAGCGTCCCTGGTTCTGCGCTTTAACCCGTTTTCTCTCCGGACAGCCACCTCGATCTCTGTCAGATTGAGCAGAAACTCTGCATAATCTTCACTCTTCTCCCTGGCCTGGCGAAGGCATGTCTCAAGCTGCGAGATCATGCCGGAGAGCTTCAACAGTTTCATGTTGGCGAGAAGCTGGACTCTAACGGCTGCTTTCACAGAACACCTCCTATCCGGTTGTAGACCGAGACATCCGGAGGCGGGAGCGTCTGCCAATTGTTAAGTGGAACCGGTGTGTGCTCTGCTGAGGCTGTTTTCTTGATCAGTGTGTGTTCCACTGCTTCACTGGAGCTGACACCGGCTGAAAGGGTTTCTTCCACTGCGGAAATCACATCTTCCCTTTTGTGTTCTTTGAAGAGCATCAAGACATTTATAAAATCCTTCGTGCCTTTGGTATGCCCCTGTTTTTCACGAAAACGTTCCAGAAGCTGCTCAAGACACTCCGGCCATACTTTTCTCCATTGCCTGATAGGACGAGCAGACTCAAAGGCCTGAGGACGTCTGGAGATCAACTCCAGGTAATGAAACGGATCCAACTGCCACTTGTTGTTGCCATACAGACGACGGTGGGTGGCTATCTTCCGGTTGCCGTGGAATATGTCCACTCGATCCACATAGACAATGGCCTTGACCTTCAACCCCGCGTAGCGAGTAGGGACCGAGTAGCGGTTCTTGTCCATGATCATTGCTGAGTACTTGTCCACTTTTCCTGAGAAGGTCTCAATATTACTGAACCGGACCTCAGGTATAGGCAGAAGGTGTTGTTTCTCTTTCTCATATAACTCATTGACGGTTTCTTCTCTGCCGGGCATGCGATGGTTGCCATAGGCCAGACATTCTTCCAGAAGGCGCTGGTTTAACTCTTCCAAGCTCTGTGCCTCGGGTATGGGCACCATGTAGTTGCGGCGGGAATATCCGACAAGGCCTTCAACCCCGCCTTTCTCATGGCCCTGAGCGGGATTACAAAAACGTGGTGTGAAATTATAATACGCCTGAAACTTCAAAAAGCTTTCATTTATCTTTCTGTCTCTACCGCGGAGAACCTTGTCAACCGCGGTGGTCAGGTTGTCATAGATCAGGGCGGAAAACACACCACCAAAAAAGTCAAAGGCCTGAATATGCCCCTCAAACAGGGCCTGTTGACGTTCACATGGAAAGCACTGGACAAAATGCTTCCCACTGCCTTTAGAGCGCATACAGAACATCTTCAGCTTGACGTGTTCATCGGCCAATACTGCATGGCTCGTTCCCCAGTCTACTTCCGCTTCAAACCCTGGCTCGGGGTCCAGGGGAATAAAGATTAGAGAGTTGTCAAGGCCAAGCAGCCGGCGGGCATCATGCACGTACTTCCTCACTGTTCTGTCACTGCCCTCAAAGCCATGTTCGTAACACAGTCGAGAGTAGATCCTTTTTGCAGTATGACGTTGTTTTTTGGGTTTATCTTTGTCTCCCTTAAGCCAACTGTCAATGATATCGAGATACGGGTCAAGTACCGGATACGGCTGGTTCTTTCTGGCACTGTAGCCACAATGTTCGTTGCTCAGTGCTTTTCTGATGGTGTTTCGTGAATGCCCTGTATCTCTGACTATCTCTCTAATCTTCTTCCCGTACACCCTGTTCGCTGTCCTGATATAGCTGTATTGATCCACCGTTATCATTCTCCCTTCACCTCCAGTAGCATGATATCCATCAAGATATCTTCTCTACCAGAGATCTCTATCGGGTGGGTCATTTTTCGGTTGCCGTTTGCCCTCCAAGTGGGTCAATTTTAGAGTACCAAAACCATTAATAGCTGCGGAGCTGGTACTATAGCGCGCAAATTAATAATGTGATGTTCTTAAGGGTTGTGATATGGATAATAATATTTGGAATCCAGCATTGTAAGGGGTTAGAAGAAGTCCCTTTTGTCGCACATAATAAACTGCTAAAGATATATGGATTCTGCCCATCATCTCTCTATAGACTGAAGGAGCTGTATGCTATGAATCGACTGTTTATTCCAACGCTCGGTCCAACTGATTGGCGGCGATTGCTTGCCAATCCATCCACACAATGGAAGCGATATAAGTCAGCGCTCGAAATGGCGGTGTGCTGGGAGTCAGCGCGAGATCTCCCCAGGGGCCTTCCTCCCGAGGTGGCTAAAGCCATCGATACCGAACCTCAGCTTAGCGGAGCACACCTTCTAATTGGTCTCCCGGAACATAAGGTCTCGTTCGTAGGTGGCAGACATCCATCTCAAAACGATCTTTGGGCACTCCTCCGTGTTAAAGACAAGCTAGTGTCAATGGCTGTCGAAGCAAAGGCTGGCGAGAAGCTTGACGATATCGTCAAAGACTGGCTGGCGAAGGGTGTTGAAAAGAGTCGGAAGCCTGAGCGCCTCACCGCGTTAAAACAGCAACTGTCCATCAATAATGCAGACGTATCTCAAATTCGCTACCAACTGCTTCATCGCGCCGCCTCTGCGCTCAAAGAGGCCGAACGCTTCGGCGCACCAATGGCTGTTATGCTGATTCAATCATTCAATCGTGCGGCGGACGAAGAGAGTTGGAAAGACTTTATGCGGTTCGGCGAAATCATGGAGGTACCAGTAAAAGAGGGAAGCCTCGTAAAATCTCGGCGGCAGACGGCCGTGCCACTCTTTATCGGTTGGGTAACTTCGCAGCCAGCTGACTTGGGACGCTTAAGTAGTGCGGTCTAAACCGCACCTTCAGGAGGACCCGCAAACAGCGGTGCTTCGCTTGCTGGTTGCCAGCCACTGAAGCTACATGTTGATCAATTGTTGCAAGTGATAATAAATAGGTTGTTTCAATCTTTGAGAGTGAATTCCGGGGACATGAGTGAATTCCGGGGACATCCATGATAAGTTTTGTCAAGGGGAAAACGGAGATTTCCCCTTGACCTTCCGAATTGAAGGAATCCCGGAGGTTCTCAATGTCAATCTGCCTCAATCCGATCTTTTTAATCCTCTTTGGTCCGCATTCATCGATCAAATGCGACCAGACATCCATTTGCTGTACCAAGGTCGGACAGGTTTGCGTTACACCATATCCCTAATGACCTCTACAGAAGATTGAGTTTGGGTCAACCCACCGGCCTCGAAACATAACAACCGGTGCATCACGAATACATATACCCGATAGCACAGTCCCCAGTACGGCAAGGCCCGGCGGGAAGATCTTCATCTCGGCAGATGTATATGTTCATACAGCGTGTTTCAAGCTGCCCGTATTTCAGAGGGAAGCTTGAAATCTGCCCCTTTTCTGTCAACGGCCAGCATGTACGCCACAAGCTTTCTCGCAACGGCAAGCGTCGCCCTGTTTCTGTTTCCTTTCTTCAATTCCTGTTCATGTACGATGGCCAGTTGCTCGTTCCAGTGCGGTGCAAGCTTTGCGGCTTCAATGAGCATGGTTTGGAGGTGTTTGTTTCTCTTCTTGGAGATAGGACCTCGCTGTTCCTTGCCCGCAGATTCCTTTTGTGCGCTGCACAACCCACAGTAACTGACTGCCTTCCGAATGGATAAGAATCGACCAGAATCGCCGATCTCCAGTACCCAGGTCAGGGCTGTTATCTCTCCTACGCCGGGAATGGTCATGAGATGATGCACCCGATCATGTATCAATTGATTGTTGCGAAGCGTCTCAATAAGTCTCTTCTGGAAAGAGCGGAACATCTCATAGCTTGAACGGCTCAGTTGCAGGAGTTCCTTCACGGAAGGGGGAATATCATCGACCCGCTCGAGAAGTTCACGAAAGTATTTCTTGCCGTGCAGGCGTTTCTTACTATATGTGGCACCAACTTCCATTAGCAGACCTGACATCTTGTTCTGCATCTTTACTGCCGTTCGAACAATGTGGTTACGATACCGTAATATCCGCCTCAGTTCTCGAATCTCTTCTGAAAGCATGTAACATTCAGGAAGAAGGTTCACCCGCAGTAGATCGGCTATCTTCTCGGCATCGGCTCGATCGTTCTTTTTCTTGGCGGCTGTTATGGCCTTGAGCATCGCAGGATGGGCCACTTTCAGCGCAATAGCATGCGGCTTCAAAGAATCGTAAATCCACCCGGTGAACATAGTCGCCTCCATCGCACCTACCCAGGGGCCCGGCAGTCCCTTCACCCATGCTTCCAGTGACTGCCTGTCGGCATCTATCGTCCCTTGGTCAACCAGAGAACCGTCAATGGCCTTCACGCAATATGCTATTATCTTCTTGTGAATGTCCAATCCAATATAGTAATATCGTTCCATGGAAACCTCCTTGTGATTTATTTCCGGGCGAGTTCATCTCGACCCAGCAGCTTGCATTTAAGCATTGTGAACCGCATAGAGGTTTCCTTCAATCTTTTTTACTTATGCATTCAAACATAACACTTAATCTAGCCTTTTGAATTATGTGTTATATCCCCTTAATGTCTACTATTTTAATCTCTGCTGAGATTTTATTTTCTTCCACCAAGCAATACTCCTAACATTTTTTCTTGATGCTCTTTTATGTCCTTAAAAACCCATTCCTGCCCCGCTGCAGGAGCGCTTTGATTGTCTTTGCATTTCTGCATCATGATCATAAACTTGATTGATGCCACACTGACCTGCTTGATCTTTCCGGAAGCATCTAAGTAATGGTAAAGTTTAGTTTTCGGGCTCCAATTTGAACCGGAACTATTCGCCTCACTACCAATCATGGCATAGTTACCCAGGCAGTTTATTTGTGCTTCATTTGGCGCACCATTTTCTCCCGTTGCATTGGCTGTTGGGTAGTAATGCTCTAAGCTCCTGCGCGTTCTCGAAAAATAAAACTGTTCGAATACTTTCAACCCAAAATCACCACATCCAAGCGTGGCAAAAAAATCAGTCCGCTCGTTACCGCCTTCTTTTGTTTTTTCACCACGAAGCTCATTTTTGTATTTCTCCCACAGTTTATAGTCAAGATAGTTGAAAACGAACAACGGAATACCATTTGATTTTGTCGTGCCATCTCCATAGATTGCAGTAAAATCAAAATTATCATTGTGTGGCGTAATATCGAGTTTATTGTTAATCAGAACAGTCTCATCAAAGCTACCAGGTTTTGGCGTATTGATTTGATTAAGGTTATTAGCCGTCAAATACACGTCTTTAAAGTATTTATCGGCCAATCCCAATAAGAATTCGTAATAATTGATAATGTTTCTGTCGACAGAACGGAACAGATACAACAAGGTATAGAAGAGGTAATTCTTCCTTTGCCTTGCCGTAAATGAAACCTCGAACATCGAAAGTAACTGCACTAATTTATCCTGATAGTCTCTTTCTTCGTAAAGATTTCTCAGATATCCATTGTTGCCGTCTTTATACCATTTTTGCAACTTCCATGGGTTGTTTTCAATAGTGTCATCTTCATTTGAATGATGTATGATATAGTTGTCTAGGAAATATTTTGCCTTCAGTAAGTTGAAACCGAACCTCTTTGCAAATTCCTCATTAACCTGTACCTTATCAAATTCATGAATCAATTCTTTATCATCGAGGATAAACCTCTCAGGCTTAAAGCCGCTCCCTTCAATACGGGTGATTTTCAACACAATAAGCAATAAGTTTGAAAAGTCAATAATCGGCTGGAACGTATCGATTTTGTCCTCTTTGCCCTGCCGATTATCAGACCCTTTGTAATTAATAAGTTCACTGATTGTCACATTACCGGCGTTATCAAACACCTCCGGTAAAGTATTAAAACTTGAAACATTAAAATCACAGTGAGATTTCCCGAAAATATCTGCTTCACGATATTTCTGTTGTACGTAGACATTCATCTCGTTGCAATATTCCCAAAGGCGATTGAACTTTGCCTTGTCCGCGTTATTCAGCTTTTCGATGAGGCGCGCTTTGATAATTTCATGTTTTTCCAGCTGCTCGCCTCTGGAATTCATGATTTCAAAGTAGTGGTTTAAGTCTATGTCTTTCGGCACTTGGTAGTGAATGAGGTGAACCTTGTCCTGAAAATAGGTTTTGAATTTTTCTCGGTCGGTTGTCGGAACTATCTCATCAATAGCGTTCCCGGCATATTCAAAGCCTTTTACGATTCCATAGTCTTTTTCGTCAATCTTAAAACGAGGGATGCTTTTATAGTCTTTTTCGTCAATCTTAAAACGAGAGATGCTTTTAATGGTGTTGTTGGATTTTTTGCGCGCCCGATAAGTCAGTTTGTTTTTGAGGGGAACTCCTAATGCACCCAAAACGAGATTAATTGTGACTAGCCGCTGTTGGCCGTCAATTACTTCATAGACTTGGTCTCCTTTATGGAAAGACACCAATGTCCCGATAAAATAGGTCGGCTTTTTAGTGGAGTACGCATCATATACATCCTGAATCAGTGCGGAAATCTCATCTTTTTCCCACGCATAGTTTCTCTGATATATTGGAACTTCATAGGTAGCTTTGTCACCATTATAGATTTCGGCGATGGACTGTTCGATAAGCGGCAGAGTTTTAGTTTTCATTTTCGCCCTCCACGAAATTGTATTCTTTGAAATAGTGGAGATAGTTTTGATAAATGTCGTCTTCATCCTGATCTTCTGCATTATCCTTTTTCGCCACTATGTCGCTCATCGGCAACGGATTCACTCTCTCGGAAAATTCGCTTAAAAGCGAAATAGGTGAATCTGCTTCAGTTATGACTTTGTATATATTGAAAGAGTTCTTAATTTCCGGCTTACCTATAATGTAATTTTGTGCCGACTGCCAACCAAGATTAGTGTACTGTGCCCTAAGTGAATAAGCCCAGATAAATGCAAACACCACAAATTGGTCTAACATTTCAAGGTCCGTTTTTGCAGGTCTTTCGATGGGACTGAACCTATCAACATAGAGCAAAATAGCTGTGTCGAACAACAAGCGTGTGATTCGGTTGCCAACACCATTTTTATATGTTCTTAGGTTAAGTGTTTTGACTATGTCATTATCATTGATAAAATAGCCCTCATATTTGTCGTTGTTCTGAATGTCTTTAAGAATTTCAAAGTAGTGCTTTGCATAGTCAAAAAACGACTTGCCAGCCACTATCGGTGTGTCCAACTGAAAGGGATTAAAATTCCTTGTACCTGAAACAAAAGGCATTGCGGAATGATTGACCGTATCGGCATAGGCAAATGCTCCTTTATAGAATTGAGCGTAAGGGAAGTTGTCCTGCCGGGTGATGCCCTTGAATTTATGTATATTATGCTCGTTGAGTTCCCAGGCCTTGTTGCCTTTAGTCCATTCTTTTAAGCGATAGAGATAATCACTGAACAGTGCCGAGAGTTCTTTTTGGTCTAAATCCTCCCAACCTTTTACAACCATCTCGGTTTCCGCTACATCCAAATCTTTCATCTCGCGAAGATGATAAGCCTTCAGCAAATCATGGGGGTAAAGCTTTTTGCCACGAGCATTTTGCGAATCAAAAAACTGGAAGGCTTCGGATTCATCATCTGTAATGACAACGATCAGTTCGCAGTTGTTTTCGATGTAAGCCTGCAATTTTCCTTTTTCCGACTTGTCGTTGATATTTTTTACACGTCTTTTCAGTGTGCGAAAGTTGTTGGGTATATTACGAGTATTATGTGGATTATTTGTGAGGTGCTGTTCTAAAAAACTTATTAAATCATCATCCTCAGAATCATCATCACTAAGAGCTTTAAGTAGCAACGAAAAGGTGATAATTCGCTGTTGCCCATCGACGATGTTATATGGTGATTTTTCCTTTTGGTGGAGGATAAGTGTCCCTACTCGGTATGTTTCTTTATTTTCGTTTTTGGCATCAATAATGTCGTCCAGCAGTTGAATTACATTTTTTGCTCTCCATTTATAGGGACGCTGATAAGTCGGTATCACTAAACTAATGTCAGTAATGGTGTTACCGTCTTTATCCTGCGTGATTTTATTGTGCAACAACAAGTCACCGATTTTGGTTATTGCGAGTTTTAAGCAAGTGTCCAAATTATATTCTCCTATTAGAAATATTTATTACAACCGCCTGAACGGCGGCATGTTTTATTCTAGCGTGCATCTTCAGAACCATATGTAACCTTCAGGCAGTCGTGCAATTCGCGCATGTTCTCATACTGCGGGTGATCGGCCAGGCTGGCCATATCGAAGTCGATGCAGATCTCAATGTCTTCCTGCGATAGATAGTTCTCGTGGATCAGCATCTCTCGGATTTGGTCGGAAGCATCTGGGTATTCACGTTCCTCAGGGTCGTTGTTTTGAAGCAAAAAGTCGCGGTAGCAGTTTTCGATGATGGGTATGGAGTGGGTTTGGATCCCGGCCACGACTCGCAGAATCTCGGTGATCTTGGCCTCAAGCGCAGCCTGGGTGCTGAAGAAGATGTGGCCGTTGGAGTGCGCGGTCTCGTTGCGGTCGTCCACCAGTTTGACGTAGGTACCGATCTTGCTGTTGTCGCAAGCGATTAGCTTGAGGAACCGCAGGACGGTCCGTTCATTGACACTGCTGAGTACGAAAGGTGAAGTAGCAGCCAGTAAGTTTTTTTCGTCTCTTGGAAAGCCAATCAGGCCCTTCGCAAAATCATCTGGCCGGGCCTGCCGGATCTGCCATATATTGAAGTATACAAAACTCATCGTAAACATGTGATAAGCGAGAAAAGCGAACTGGTACTTGTTGTGCATGTAGTTGGTTTCGAAGGCATTCCACAGGAAGGCGATATATTCTTGCTCGCTGCTGGACTTGAAGGAGAGGGGCAGATAGTTGCCCAATTCCAAGGCTTCTTCCATGACTTACGTCTCCGATGGGGCAGAATCGTCCTCGCCCCAGACTCGTTCGAGGGTGGCTTGAATTTTCTTCACGAAACGGGCGATCAGTTCGCTGTTGGCGGAGACCAGCGCCTGCTCGGCTTCGATCTCGGCGACGATTGTTTGTTGCGTCGCGAGAGGTGGGAGGGGTAGTCTTAATCCCTTTAATATTTTTACAGACGCCACGTTCTTGATTGCTGCTCCATAGGTGAAGTCAGAGAGGTATTTCTGAAAGTTATCGCTTTCCATCCAGAGTTTAAGGAAAACGCCAAGAACTCGATCTGTAGGAGTTAGTTTCAATAGTGCTTGGTTGATTACGCCTGCAGGCGCGTTCTCAGGAACGATCGCCACCTTTCCCATTGTACCCGAACAGCTCATGATAAGTTCGCCAGGACTTACTTGAAAGCCCTGCATTTCGTTGAATTTTTCTTTGTCGACAAAATATCTGAACTCAGAGAAATTGTTGGCAATAGCGTGGCTTTGTTCATAGACTGCATAGCCGCTTTTGACGAAGATGTCTTTTTTCAAACTACCCCCAAACGGGCCGCGTTTGAAAATGCAAACATTGCCTAGCTCTTCATTAGGCCAGTCGGGATCGATAGGGATGTGGGGACGGTAGTTGTCGAGGACGGCGCGAGCGCCGTCGATGACATTTTGGTAGCCCTCGATCTCCGCCACGATCTCCTTTTGCACCTCCAGCGGCGGCAGGGGGATTTCAAAGTCCGTCAGCATACCGAGTTTGATGTAGGGCATGGTGTTACCAAGTTTAAGCTTTGAAACCGTTTCTTTGAGTCGGTCGCTCAGAAGAAAATACAGGTAACGGCCTTCAATATTGATCCAGTTGGTCAGAACATAGGTTCGCTGATACGCTTCAAATTTCCCCGAATAGTAAAGGACCGAACCCACATCGCCATTGCCTGCAATAAGGATGGCTTCCGCATCAAAGGAGTATTCATCGCTGTAAGTGTGTTTCCGAGCACACGTGAAGAATGGGTATTCCCCGTTCTCGTTGCCGCTGTTCACATCCTTTTTACCAGTCCTGATTGTGCAAAGCTCGCCAAGTTTCTTTAATTCGTAGTCTGAAAGACAAGTACGTACGGGTTCTCCATACCGCTCCCCGCTGAGGTTATAGTCTCCGTTTGTGGTGATCTTTTCTTTCGGTACGATCAAGCCGAGCGAGGACTGGAAGTCGGCAACCGGTTCCCCCGCCCGCAAGCAACGCAGGTATTCGTCGATATCGGCTTGGACCTGCGGCAGATCATCTTTGCCGTTTGGGCGGCGCTGTGCGCCGAGGCCGAAGCCGTCGTTTTCGATCTTGAAGAAGGCAATGGTGCCGCTCTTCTTGACCAGTGACTTGTCGAGGATCAGGATCGAGGTCTTGACGCCGGAGTAGGGATTGAACACACCCGCAGGGAGCGAAACGACGGCGACGAGGAATTCTTCCACCAGCATTTTACGCAATTGTTTATAGGCGTTCTGACTCTGGAAGATGATGCCCTCGGGGACAATGATCCCAGCGCGGCCGTTGGGCGTCAGGTGCTCCGCCATATAGTCCACGAACAAAACCTCGCTGCGTTTCGACTGTACCGAAAAACGTTTATGCGGTTTGATGCCTCCCTTCGGCGACATGAAGGGGGGATTGGCGAGAATCACATCGGCGTATTCGTTCCACTTGTCCTGGCTGGTGAGCGTGTCGTACTCGTGGATATGCGGGTCTGCAAAGCCGTGCAGATACAGGTTCACCAGCGACAGGCGCACCATGTCGGGCGAGATGTCATAGCCCTTGAAGTTCTGCGCCAGGCGGCCCTTGTCGTCCGGCGTCAGCGTGCTATTGCCTTTGGCGTCGGTGTTGGCCTTGAGGATGTGCTTGTATGACGAAATCAGGAATCCGGCGGTGCCACAGGCCGGGTCGAGCACTGTCTCGTTTTTTTTCGGGTCGATGATCTGGACCATAAAATCGATGATGTGGCGCGGGGTGCGGAACTGCCCGGCGTCGCCCTGAGAGCCGAGGACGGAGAGCAGATATTCAAAGGCATCACCGAGGCATTCGCTGTGGTCGTAGCTGAACTCGTCGATGATCTTGAGAAACATCTTGAGCGTTTCAGGGTCGCGATACGGCAGATAGGCGTTCTTGAAGATCTCGCGAAAAAGGAGCGGAATACCAGGGTTTTCCGGCATCTTGGTAATGGCCTCAGCGTAGAGGTTCAGGGTCTCGTGGCCGCCCAGGCCGGAGCGCATGAGCTTGGCCCAGCCGTAGCGGGCGAACTCACCGGCGAAGAACTTGCGTGTGCCGCCGAACTCCTCACTCTCGGCATCCATGTCGTCCATGAACTTGTAGATGAGCGCGATGGTGATCTGTTCGACCTGGCTCTTGGGGTCGGGAACTTTGCCCACAAGAATGTCGCGGGCGGTGTCGATGCGGCGTTTGGTACTGGTGTCCAGCATGTTACTCCTTGATTTGTTTCAGTGCCGGTGCTGTGGTGAGCACCTGCATTTGGCGAATGGCGATTTCGTTGAGGCGCTTGAGGCGTTCCCCTTGTGGTAGCTCCATGTGAATGAGTTCGGCGTTCATGCCTTCTATATTGGCCAGCACCAGCAGTTGTTCGATGGTGGCGTAATCGCGCATGTTGCCTTCGAGATTGGCATTGGCATCCCGCCACTGTTTGGCTGTCCGGCCGAAGAGGGCGACGTTGAGCATGTCAGCCTCGTTGGCATAGGTGATGACGGCCTGCGCCGGCGTGATCTCGGCCGGAATCAGGTGCGCTTTGATGGCGTCGGTATGGATGCGGTAATTGAGTTTGGATAAGGTGCGATTCAGGTTCCAGGCGAGCGACAAGCGACGGTTCTCGTCTTCCTTCAGGCGCTGGAATTCCTTGATGAGATATATCTTAAATTCCGGACTAATCCACATGCCGAATTCAAAGGCAATATCTTTATGTGCATAGGTGCCGCCGTACCTCCCGGCGGTTGCTTTCAGTCCTATAGCATTGGTCCTATTAACCCACTCTTTGACGCTTATCTTGTAACTGTTGAGCCCTGCCTGACTTTTAATTATGGCGAATTCGCCATAATTAAAATCGGGATTATAGACGCTCTCCCATATGCCAAGGAACTCGACCGTGTTGCGATTTCTCAGCCAGTCCGAGATGAAAAAATCGCCGTCTTTCGCCTTCAGCATATCCGTCAGCGAGATATAATCTCCCTGTTGGTGCGACATGACCGTTATCTCTGTCCCTTGAACCTCTATGGTTGTCTTTTTGGCTTTGCTCATGACTCCTCCTATGCCGCAAACTGGTTCAGGGACACGTAGTCCTTGACATACTCGGGAATGAGGGAACGGTATTTCTCCGGCACGGCGCGGAAGTCGCGGGTGGAGAATACCGGATTTGTAGCGAGATCGGTGAAGTGGCGGCTCTCAATGATATGACGGATCTGGTCGCTGATCACGTAGGCCTTGAAATAGGTCTTGATAGCCGGGATGGCCCTGGCCTCTTCGGGCTTGTGGTCGGCGACAAACTTGGCGAACTCCTCTTCAAGCAGCTCGTCCTTGGATTTGAAGCGCGGGATAAGGCCGAAGATCTTCTCCAGTATCTCACGCAGGGTCAGGCGGCGGTCTACGGCGGCGGCTTTACGCAACTTGTCGAGCGTGTAGTACTCCTCGGGCTTGTCAAAAACCTCGCGGTTGACGTAGTCGATGACGCGATCCCATTGCCCGGCTTCAACGGCCTTTACGATCATCTCGTCCTCGCGCACAGAATCCTCGAATTTTTCGAAGAACATCCGGTCGATCTTCATCCCCTCTAATCCAATAATCTCCTCACTAATCGAGGCGAGAATATCCTCACCCAAGTGCTCGTAGATACCGTCGATCACTACCGGGCCATCGCCCCCGTTTCCTCCCTTGCCGTTACTCTTTGGCCGGGGAAGCTTCAGGATCTCATCGTAATTGTAATCCTCCTCGAAGTACTCGCAGTTGGCGAAGAAGTCAAAGATCTTGAAGGCTGACTTCTGCGGCTGCAAGACACCATCCTTCAGGTTGTCGTCGAAAAGCTGTTCGAGGAAGTCGTGTTTGCGGGTGCCGCGCCCCTTGATCTGTATAAAATCCGTCGGTGAAAAGATCGGTCGAAACAGGCCGATATTCAAAATGTCAGTGCAATCGTAGCCGGTGGTCATCATGCCAACTGTCACGCAGACACGCGCCTTGCTGGTCTTATAGGTGGGCAGGAAGTTGCCGGAGCCGAGGAGGTTATTGTTGCTGAAGTTGATGCTGAACTGCTGGGCACTCGGTATCTGAGACGTGACCTGCACGGCAAAGTCTGACTGGTACTTGCCGGGGAACATGCGGTCGGCCATCTTATTGAGGATCTGAGCCAACTTGGCGGCGTGGTTCTGACTGACCCCGAAAATGATGGACTTGCCGATCTCCCCACTGACTGGATCGCGCAGGGCGTTCTCCAGAAAAGTCTTGCAGAGAAGCTGGTTTGTGGCGTCGGCAAAGAAGCGCTTCTCGAACTCGCGCTGTTTGAATGCCTCTTCCTGGTCTTCGCCTGTTTCATCGGTGAAGGTGGCCACAAAGCCCTTTTCGGAGAGCAGTTCGGTGGTGATCCCGGTGCGGGCATCCACCACTGTGGGGTTGACCAGGTAACCTTCCTTCACGCCGTCGAGCAGCGAGTAACGATAGGTGGGCTCACTGTTCTCGCAGCCGAAGGTGCGATAGGTGTCTAAGAGCAGTCGACGCTCGGCTTCGCGCGGGTCGCGGGTGGAGGGGTTGGTGGCGTCAAAGCGTTTGAGGTAGTCGCGGGGCGTGGCGGTGAGGCCGAGCTTGGAGCCGATAAAGTAGTCGAAGACGGCGCGGGCGTTGCCGCCGATGGAGCGGTGCGCCTCATCGGAGATAACCAGGTCAAAATCGGTTGGCGAAAAGAGCCGCTGGTACTTGTTATTGAAAAGCAGCGACTGCACCGTGGTAACCACGATTTCCGCATGCCTCCAATCGTCACGGTTTTCCTTGTAGACCACTGTCCGAAAGTCAGCAGACAGCAGTGCCACGAAGGCCCTTTTGGCCTGATCTTCCAGTTCGAGACGATCTACCAGAAAAAGTACTCGCCGGGCGTTGCCGGAACGGAGGAAGAGCTTGATGACCGCGGCGGCAGCAAGTGTCTTGCCGGTGCCGGTGGCCATCTCGAATAGGAAGCGGTCTTTCCCATCCTTCACGGCACGTTGCAATGAGTGAATGGCCTTCAACTGATAGGGCCGCAAGAAGCGGAGTTTGTTGGCCTGGATGTACCCTGGGCGCTCAGCTTCGTTCTTCCACGCCGCTTCGGATTGGTAGTTCGGGCGTTGAGTCAACACTATGTAGTCGTCACCGACCTGGTCTTCGATCAGGCGTTGTGGGTTAGGCGTGACCTTTTTATAGCCAGTTACTGAATCCGGCGTGGGAAAGGACGTAATGCCGTAGGGGTTGCCACGCTCCAGGTCCCAGAAGTAGTGCAGGTTGCCATTCGAAAGCATGACGAACCGACAGTTCTGGGACTTGGCATACTTGCGGGCCTGCTCTTTGCCGACGAGTGGGTTCTTGCTCTCAGATTTGGCTTCCAGGACGATGAGTGGAAAACCCTTGGTGTCGAGGAGCAGGAAGTCGATGAAGCCCTTAGACGCTTTTTCGAAGTTGTTGCCAAGTGCATCGAGATCGTTGGTTTTGATCGTAACGCTGGGCTCAAGGCGGATGTTGGCGGGTGCGCTCCCCTCTGCGAAGAAACGCCAGCCAGCCGCTTCGAGCAACTTGTTGATCTTGATACGGGCTGTGGCTTCTTTGTCGGGCACTAAAGCTCCTATCTTTCGTATAGGGATTGTAATATTTGCGTGAGTTATGCACTAAAAACAAAGCCCCGCTTCTCTTTTTCGAAAAACAGGGCTGTCATAATCTCATTAAAATCCCCCTTATGTTGCGGATTGTAAGAATTTCATAGAACGCATTAAGTGATTAACTCTGCTAAGGTATTTTGTCAAGAAATATTACAGTGAGAATTTGGTAATGTAAAAGAAGGTTCGCGATTTCGATTAATGAGACCATCGAGATCTCCGGTTTATGCTGCTTGTTGTAATGGCAATCGTTGCTCTTTATGGGTGATCCACGATCCGCTCAGGTACTTGAGAATAGCGTAATCGTTCTGGACGGATCGGGTGTGAAAAGCTTTTTGTTCTTATCAGAGAAGTTTTTTGCCTTCGCAGATATTGAGCAGTTCGGCTGGTCAAACAGCCCATCCAAAAGGGGAACGGCGTATCGTGAATGGGTAAGGTTGAGGATATCTTCCTTCATATTATTATATAGATCTATGATTTGTTCGGAAGTTGCTGAGGTTCAAATGGTTTCATTTTGTCTATCGCCGTTTACACACAAATTGTTTTGTCTATAACAAAATACTGTTTCATTATAGACAAAACACAACGCTGTGTTAATACAAACATTTGAAGGCTATGTCATATATTCTTTTTCACACTGGTCAATGGCATGTTCATTATGTGGATGTGTCAAGATGCATCATTGATGCTCATTGTCATTGCGAATAACCTTTCCAGCATCCGTAAGTTTCCAGTCTGCGGAAGAAGCTTTTGCGTTCTTCAGGAATAATTTAGTTATTTCCCTCTCATGTAATGCCTTCAGATATAACAAACAATGAATGCCGGACGACGCTTTCCTTGTCTTTCTGATCCTGTCAATCAGTGCGTAACCCGGTTCATTTATGAAAAAGGTTGTGTCGGTAATCATATGATTGCTTCCTGTCGTAGTATAACATCTGAAAAAATGAAAGAATGTATCCAATCGCCAACTAATCGCCAACTCGCTTCAGGATGTAATGAGCACTTCTTCCTTTTCCCTTTGAATACAGTATATTCTTTTCGACGAGCCTATTCAGGTCTTTTCCGGCACCTTCATCGGATAGGTCAAACAATTCCCGATAATCTTTATTCGAAATCCCCCCAAACATGTCCATGTCTTGGACATGTTCCTATAACGTGTCCATAAAGTGACTTTTTATGGACACGTTATAGGCTTTATTTTGAGAGGAGTTTATATAATTTTGTGTTTAAGTAGAGAATTTCTCTGCCCATTTTATAATTTTTCAGAATTCCAACAGCTTCAAGTTCCTTCAGATATTCGGCCGCTGTTTTGCGCTTGGCAATCCCAGCATCTTCCAAAAATCTCCCTTTGGTGTAGGGCTGGTGAAAGAGAGTTTCTATGAGTTCCTTGGAATAGACCCTTTCGGGAAGCTTTTCCCTGGCTAATCGCAGTGTTTCTTCCATAAGGTCCCTGATGCCGATTATCTTGTCTCTCGTATATAGAGCCGTCTGTTCCACCGCATCGAGCATATAGAGGATCCAGGGCTCCCACTCCTGATGTTCTGTAACCCCTCGTACCAGTCGATAATAGTCGCTTTTGTTTTCGATAATGTATTTGCTCAGGTAGAGAACGGGTAAATCGATAAGGTCTTTGAATACGAGAAAAAGGATATTTATGATTCTGCCGGTTCTCCCGTTTCCGTCCGAAAAAGGGTGGATGGATTCAAACTGGTAATGAATAACGGCAAGCTTGATCAAGGGATCGACGTCATCTTCCGCATGGATGTATTCTTCCATGTTTTTCAGTTTATCCCGGATAACCGTTTCCCCTTCCGGCGGTGTATAAATGATGTCTCCTGTGACGGCATTTGAGACTACAGTCCCCGGTATGTTTCGGATTCCCGCCTGATTTTCCCTGATGGTTCGAACCAGTTTAATGAAGAGATTCGTAGACAAAACCGGTCTTTTTTTCAAATCGGTAAACCCTTCCCAGAGGGCCTCCCGATATCGGAGCACTTCCTTTGTACCAGGATCGATCTTGCTTGTGTCCGCCGTGAAGGCACGGAACAGGGAATCGTTGGTGGTCACAATGTTTTCGATCTCCGAACTCGATCTGGCTTCCTGAAGGATCAGGGAATTTACCAGAACGGCCTGATTCGGTATGGTCGCACCGAGCCCTTTCAGCTCAGCCAATGCCCTGCCGGTGGTAATGGCCTTTCTCAATATGGTTCTTGTTTCGATTTCCACCTTTGGCGGAAGCAAAGGAAGATCATTATATGGCTTTTTTGGATCAAATGTCATAACCAAAACCTTTCAAGCTTTTTGCAATTACTGTTTCCACCGGGATAGCAACCAAGCCGGAGTCTAGTCTTTTCAAATAGTTGTGGGCCATCTGGACTCCGGTCTCTATCGGAGTGACAACTTTTACGAAATCGTTTTTGTTTTTTGTTAAGACTTCTGCATACTCAACAAAAAGCCATGAAATGTCAAGGGAAATTGGAGCATTAAGGACACGCTACCGGATTCCCGATCGAGTCGGGAATGACAAGGGGGAATGGAGGTATTGGTTCGCCATGAGCTTCCAGGCTTTCCAAATATGCGGCAATTGCTTCCTGAATATTCTGCAAAGTTTCTTCCCGAGTATGATCTTGTGAAATACACCCGGGCAATGCCGGCACTTCAGCAACAAACATGCCGTCTTCGTCCTGTTCAATTAAGGCACGATATTTCATTTGAGCTCCTGTAAGAATTTGTAGTTAAGTGTTATTTAATTTGAAAATATATCAATAACCAAATGAATTGTAAATGTTTGATTTTATGGGCAGAAGCAGGAGGGGGAAAGTTCTTGTAGCCCTCCCGCCAGGGGACGAGAAATTCGAGCTTTTACGAGCGTATACTCTGTATGGAGTAGATAAGGTGGGCACGGAGATCCCACGCTGGATTCCGGCTTTCGGGACTGTGACGCAATAGGGTTAAATGTCATTCCGAACAAATGTGAGGAATCTTAGATTTCTCGTCGTTTCACTCCTCGAAATGACAGTGGGGTATTTGTGATTACGTAGCGCGGGGCACAGAAACCCCGCGTTACATCGTTTTGTCATTGCTGCCCTGGTGGCTTAGTCCGGTTTTTGCTGGCTCCCCTTTTGAGGGCCTCCCAAAGGTTGTGTCCCTACTTATGCTGAAACCGGCAAATTCACATAGATAAAAAGTCTTGACAATTACTCATCACATTGAGTAAGTTTACTCGCTGCATTGAGTAAATTGTTAACTATTGGATAATACACATGTTTAAGAGACCTGTTTATAATGTTGTTTTCGAAAGAATCTCTGAGCCAAGGCGCTTTTTGTTCTCGATGAGGTTCAGAAGATTACCGGGTGGTCTGAAGCGGTTGAATTGATAAAGAAAGGAATGGAATGGAAGAATTCGAAGAACTTGAACCGAAATTAAAAGAGCTGCTGATTGAGACGATGAAGACAAGATCACCCTACTGGGCGCTTCTCGGAATGGAAACTGTCGATGTGAAAAAGGGGTGGGCAAAAGTAAGGCTCCCGTTTGAGAAAAAACTGCTTCAGCCTCTCGGTATTGCGCACGGTGGCGCGATCTTCTCCCCCGCCGATTCGGCCGTGGCCATGGCGCTGATCGGCCTGGTGGAACGGGATGAAATTTTCACAACCATAGAGATGAAGATCAATTACCTGATACCGTTTAAGGGGGGAGAAATTACGGCGGAGGCAAAGATCGTTTACAAGGGAAGCAAGACGGCCCTAGGGGATGTGGAGGTGAGAAACTCCGATGGCGATCTCATCGCAAAAGCCCTCGCGACATATATGATAATGAAAAATAATGGCTGATTGAAACTATTGATGCAATGGTAAAAAGTCTGTCATTCCCGCGTAGGCGGGAATCTATAGGGGATGACAATAGAAACATGGAGAAGGAAGATTGTCAGCGGATAGATCTACCTGTTTATCCAGTTACTTATAAAACCTTTGATTTCCCTTAAGATTGGTTTTTTGATATGAACTTTCAGGTAGAGGTCGCCAGGCTTTGCCCCTCCGCTCCCTTCTTCTCCCATACCGGCAAGTCTGATTTTCTGGCCGTCACTGATGCCCGCGGGTATCTTGATCATGATTTTTTTGTCTCTCTTCCAATTGATGTATTCGTACTGTCCACCTTCGTGCGCCTTTTGCGGGCTCAGACGGACAATATCGACAATATCTCTTCCGATTTCCGGCAGATTGACCCCACTTATTTTTTTGAAGGCATACCGGATTATTTTTCCCAGCCCTCCTTCCATATGGGGAAACTGGATAGTGTTTTCTCCGCCTTTTCCCAGATCGCCTGTAAAAACATACCCGCTTCCGTTCATGCCATTGTTTCTGAACTCAAAGGCGCTGTATTCGTTTCCGTAGGCTTCCCTGAATATGGTGTCAAAACCGCGAAGGCCGAATGAGCGGGCAAGTTCCTCGAAAATCCTGTTTATATCGGAATCTCTGAATATGTCCTCATCGGTATAGTTCTGTCTGAATTGACTGTAGGCCGATGAACCATAGCGGTCTCTCATCAGGTCATAGGTTTGCCGTTTCTCGGGATCTGAAAGGACAGCATAGGCCTCGTTGATGGACTTCATCTTTTCGGCTGCTTCCGGATCTCCATTATTTCTATCGGGATGATATTTCAGGGCCTGGCTGCGGTAGGCTTCTTTTATTTTCTCCGCTGCTACATCGTTTTCTATTTCGAGTGTCTGATAGTAATCTGTATGTTCCATTTCGCTTGATTTACCTTTGATGGTCCCGTAAAAAGTACCGGCTCTGTGGGGCACAGAGGCCCCACGCTACTAAACTTCAATATAATCACGATTTATCCTGTGGCAATATATTAACACATCCTCGGGGCTTGCGAAAATTTTCCTTTGCGATTCCGCTGCGAAAGATATAAATTAATTCAGTCGGAGAACAGCACAAATGGATAAATCTTCATTACGAAAAGACACGGGAGAAGAACAGATTGAGGCCGGGACGGAACTGCGGGCACAAATTGCCCCCATTGTTTTCCTTGTGGCACTGTTCTTCCTTAATTTTCTCGCCAGGATTATTCTTTCACCACTGACACCTGCCATCGAACAAGACATGGGGCTCGGTCACGGCGAGGTGGGATCTTTCTTTCTGCTTATCACAATCGGCTATTTTGTCTCGCTGCTCGGGTCCGGTTTTATTTCCTCCCGCATTTCTCACAGACTGACTATTGCTGTTTCCTCCATGGCGATAGGCCTGGTCATGTTTGGCGTTTGCTTCGCCGAAACGGTGTGGGGTATCAGAGCGTGTATGCTTGCTCTGGGACTTGTTACGGGAATTTATCTCCCTTCCGGTATCGCGACTATCACGAATCTGGTTAATCCTCGCCAGTGGGGAAGAGCACTTGCCATTCATGAACTGGCCCCGAATCTGGGCTTTGTACTGGCTCCGCTTGTGGCAGAGATAGTTATGATATGGTTCTCATGGCGGTGTGTTATGGCGGCGATCGGTTTTGCCTCCATTTTGACAGGGATTTTCTTTATATTATTTGGACGAGGCGGCGAATTTGCGAATGAGAAACCAAGTCTTGATTCGGTCAGATCACTCCTGAGAAAACCGTCCTTCTGGGTCATGGTTGCGCTTTTCAGCCTGGGCATAAGCAGCACCATTGGCATATATTCCATGCTTCCCCTTTACCTTGTCGCGGACCACGAAATATTCAGGGTTCATGCAAATACCATCGTTGCCATTTCAAGGGTCTCAACCATATTCATAGTTTTTATCGGAGGCTGGGCCGCGGACCGTTTCGGCGCAACGAGGACAATGAGCATTCTCTTCCTTCTCACCGGGATTATGACCCTTTTTCTCGGTCTCGTGAATACGTCATGGATTAAGCTGATCGTTATCCTCCAGCCGGTTTTTGCCGTCTGCTTTTTCCCCGTGGGATTTGCCCTGCTCTCGGCGATTGTTCCACCTCAGAGCAGGGGCCTGGCCGTGTCGCTTGCCGTACCTGTTGGTTTTGTGATCGGAGCGGGACTTGTTCCGATGAGCATCGGTGTCCTCGGAGACGCGGGACAGTTTAAACTCGGTTTCGTTATCCTTGGAATCTTTATACTTTCCGGAAGCATCCTGCTGAGATTTGTCAGATTGCGGGATTATGAGGGGAAGGTATTATGAAGTTGGAAGATATTCGCGAATATTGTTCCGCAAAAAAAGGCGTTACGGAGGAACGCCCATTCGGACCGGAAACTCTGGTCTTTAAGGTGATGGGAAAGGTGTTCGCGATAACAGCAATCGACTCGCACCCCCTCAGTATGAATCTGAAATGCGACCCCGAAGATGCCCTCGCCTTCCGCGATATATTCCCCGCCATAAAACCCGGCTTTCACATGAATAAGAAGCACTGGAATACGGTCATAATCGACGGAACAATACCCGATGACTTTGTCCTTGAAATGATAGATGATTCTTACGATCTGGTTGCCAGAGGGCTGTCGAAAGGCACCCGCGAAAAGCTGCACCTTTGAAAATATTTCGTTAATGTCTTGATATTTCGGCAAATTTTCTATAAAAAGTTGAAGATTCTCGGAAATCTCCAACTGCGCAGGAAAATTCTTGATTTTATGCCCTCGCTATCCAGTTCACAGGTGCTATAGCTCTCCGGAATAAATTAAAAACGGTCAGGATGAGGATGTGCTACATGGACGAGGAATTTTCGGCGGGAGCAATCATCTTCAGGCGTAAAGGCAAGAAAATCTTGTTTCTCCTCATCTACAGTAAAAGAAACGATATATGGGGTTTCCCAAAGGGTCATATTGAGGGTAACGAGAAAGAAAAAGACGCAGCACTGAGAGAAATCCAGGAAGAGGTGGGGCTTACAGAGCTTCGATTTATCAATGACTTTAAGGAGGAAGAGATATACCCGGCAATCGGCACGAGGGGAGAATTCCGGGACAGAGAAATCATCAAGCACTCCATATACTTTCTCTGCGAGACAGATGAGAAAAAAGTAATAGTGGATGGAACAGAAATTTCCAAATTCAGGTGGCTCTCGTTTTCGAAAGCGAAAGATCTCCTTTCTTTCGAAAGTCAGAAGATGCTGCTGGAGAGGGCATATAGTATTCTTGAGGATGAAACCGCGGAATTGAAGGGAGGTACACTATGATCCATCACATAGAGGGAGGTTACGCAAACACATATCTCATTGAAGGGAAAGAGGGTCTAACAGCGGTTGACGTGGGGTCCAACCTGGCCGCGGAGATGATACAAAAGATCATCACTGAACAGTACGGCGGAAAAGCGGAGACACTGAAACTCATAACTGCCACCCATTTTCACATCGATCACATCGGCGGGATCGCCAGACTGAAGGAGTTGTTCCCGGAGGCGGAGATCAATTTTTTCCACATGGTTGAAAAATATATCTCAGGGGAGGAGCGGCTTGCGATTCCTCCATTTTCCAGATGGGTTATGGGGCTCGTGCCCGTTATGACTCGGATGGGGCACCAGTATCGTAATTACTGCCAGAGTTTTGCCAGCAAAAAGGCGGGGATTCCCCTCCCCTTTCTCCGCAATTATACCCGCATCGGATATAAAGCGGAATGCGATCTTGCGGAATCGCGTGACATACCGTTCCTTCCGGACTGGAGGCTGATCGCAACTCCGGGTCACACGCCGGACAGCGTCTGTTTTTACAACGAGGGAGACAAGATACTTATTTCGGGAGATACGATCCTGAACATGGAGGGCACGGGAGAGCTGAACCGTTTCTGCTGCAGTGTCGCGGATATCGAAACCTCATTCAAAAAACTCTCCTCCCTTTCTATAGAAACCATCTACCCTGGCCATGGAAGTCCGATTGTGGGTGTAAAAGATCCAATGGCAAAGGTAAAGTTGATGGACTCGTAAATTCCGATTCATCGCGACTACGCAGGGTCACTTTCCGCACAATAAATTTACTTTACTTTCGCGGTCTGATGATATACGAAGCGCCCTTCGGCCGTGCGGTCGTACAATGTATATCAAAAAAATTTATCAAAGGGGTAAGTTGTGAATACAGAGGAATTGTTAAATAAAATCAAAACATCCGGTAACAAGGCTCTAACTGAAAGTGAATCAAAACAGCTTCTTGGAGCATACGGCGTGCCGGTTATCAGCGAAATAGTTGTCTTGAACGAAGATGAGGCTGTAGCGGCCGCACAAAAGACGGGATTCCCCGTGGTACTTAAGGGACTCGGTGCCACGCTGCTGCACAAGACCGAGAGAGGGCTTGTACACCTGAATCTCACTGATGAAAAGTCTGTCAGGAACGCGGCATCCCTGATCGTCCGCGAGGCGGGGGATGAACTTGAAGGGTTGCTGGTACAGCCGCAGGTTCAGGGAAAGAGGGAGCTTGTCGCCGGTCTGTTCCGGGATGAACAGTTCGGAGCTGTGATTATGTTCGGCATCGGTGGTATTTTTACCGAGGCACTTTCTGATGTAGCCTTTCGTGTTGCCCCGCTGACCGAAGCCGACGCGGCGGAAATGTTAGATGAAATCAAGGCTAAATCGCTCCTCGGAGATTTCAGGGGAGAGAAGGCGGCGAACCGGGACAAGCTGATACAGGCACTGATGGGACTGTCAAAGATAGGCATGGAAATCCCTGAAATCTCGGAAATAGATATCAACCCCCTTTTAATTACATCCGATGGTACTGTCGTCGCCGTCGATGCGCTTATTGTACCGGAAAAAATACAGGCCGAAAAAGAGCACCACCCGCCCGTAGCCCCCACTGTTGTACGAGAGCTGTTTTATCCAAAATCAATTGCCTTTATCGGAGCGTCAGGAACACTGGGAAAATGGGGGCACATGCTTGTCGTAAATACGATAAGCGGAGGCTACAAGGGTAAAATATACCTCGTGAATCCGAGGGGGGGAACTATCGCCGGTCGTCATGTCTATAAATCGGTTACCGAAATTCCGGGTGATGTTGATCTGGGAGTCGTTACGATACCGGCAAAAATGGTGCCTGGGTTGATCCCTCAATTCAAGGAAAAAGGCATCAAAAGCATGCTTCTTATCACCTCCGGCTTCGGAGAGTCGGGCAGTGACGGAAAGAGCGTGGAAAAGAAGCTCGTCATGGAGGCACGAAAGGCGGGCATAGTCATCCTCGGCCCCAATACCATGGGTATCAGCAACCCGCACAGGGATTTTAACTGCATCAGTACCCCCACAAAACCCATGGCAGGTTCAACAGCCATCGTTTCCCAGTCCGGGAATCTGGGTGTTCAGCTCCTCGCTTTCGCGGAAGAGCAGGGTATCGGAATCAGAGGATTCTGCGGATCAGGGAACGAGGCTATGGTTACTGTTGAAGACTTTATTGAAGGTCTTGAAATCGATCCTCTCACAAAGATTATTATCCTCTACATCGAAAGTGTTAAGGACGGCCGCCGGTTCTTTGAAGGTGCCAGGAGAACAGGAAAGAAGAAACCCATTGTACTGCTGAAGGGGGGACAGAGCAGGGCAGGAAATCGCGCAGCATCGAGTCATACAGGGGCACTTTCCTCCGACTCTCGTGTGTTTGATGCCGTATGCAAGCAGACGGGTATAGTAAAGGTGGAGCGGTCAATGGAGCTTCTCGATCTTGCTGCGGCGTTTTCTTCACTGCCTCTGCCGAAGGGAAACCGCGTAGCCATTGTTACCCTCGGCGGCGGATGGGGGGTCATAACCGCCGATATGTGCATGCGGGAAGGACTTGACGTGCCGGCCCTGCCGGATGACATGCTGGAGCGTATGGACAAAATCCTTCCACCCTACTGGAGCAGGTCCAATCCGGCAGATATTGTGGGTGAGCAGGACAATACGATATCACTGGCACTGATGGAGGAATTTCTGAAGTGGGATAGCTGCGACGCTGTTATAAATCTTGGTATACTGGGAATGAAGATATTTGCGAAGCGCATGGGTGAATCAGTGCGTAAGATTGACCCCGGTTATTCCGATGAGTCCTTGAAGTCCGGGATGAAGCTACTCTACAGCCTCGAAAAAGAATATATCGATCGTGTAGCACAGATGATGGAAAAATATAAAAAGCCCATACTGGGTGTAAGCCTGATCGTGGATGAAAAGCATCATACTGTGTATAATGTGGAAAACTGTGCCTACAAAAGTGTCTTCTATCCAAACCCGGAAAGAGCGGTAAAAGCTCTGTCCAAGATGTATGAATATTTCCGATTCCTGAACAGATAATTGAAATGAGCAGGAATGCTGTCCCCGGATGGGTGAAGTCGTCCCCTAACCACCAATTTAGGTATGAGCAGTGGAGGTTTTAACCTCCTTTTAATGTTCATGCAACTTAGGAGTGACATAATCATATTGCATTAAAAAACCCTCTTTTTTGTCTTGACAATGGGGATAGGCTTAATTACAAGGGGTCAGTAAAGTTTGAAGCAAATCATGTTATTCGTAAACCCTGTACAAAAGAGGGGGCTTTGATGAAAGAAACATTGACATTTGCAAAATCATTCAACAAGAAAAGGCCGATATTACTCAGAGACAAAAAAGAGATTTTATAAAAATATAATCGAGATCTTGAAAAGATACGACCCGGGTTTGATATAACCCCTTAAACTGATGGTATAAAGAATACGCGGTTATAGAATTCTTAAAATAAAAGAGCAGGAGGACATATGAAGATATATCAAAATTTGATTAGCATAATCGAGGACCATGCGGATGAAATCACCAACGATTTAGTAAAAGAGTTTCGTAAAAGGGAGGAGACCTGGCACTATCGAGATTTTTCAGAGGAGATAGTATATGAGCGTGTTCATCAGATCCTTTATCATGTTTATCAAAAACTTGGGAGCTGGCTGAATCAGAATATGTCGAAAGACGTTATCTTTGCTTATTACACAGAACTTGGTAGAGAAAGGTTCAAAGAAGGCATTCCCCTGCAGGAAGTTGTGATGGTGCTGCTTCTGGTAAAGAGAAAATTGTGGAAATATATGACCGATAACCGGTTGCTTGACTCTGGCTACGGTCTGAATCAGATGATGGAGATGAACTACTATATCAGCGTATTTTTTGATAGAATCGTACACTCTGTTATAATCGGGTATCAAGAAGAAATGCGGGGGTCCATTGACAAATTAGCTGAAAATGAGCACCTTTCAAAGGTCTTCAATGTCAGGGGGAAGTAGTGTGTAGCTACATTAAAGGTAAACTACCGCCGCCTCTGCCGGTGGCTTTACAAAGGTAAGACTTCTGACAATGTTGTTTCATTAAGGGTGTGGGGACAAAGGCCCTCACACCCTTAACAATATCTGTGGCTTTGACAGATAAACAAACAAATTCCATGAAGTCGATCACCAGGTTCATTATAGACTCCATAAAAACTTCTAAAAATAATATCAATTCCTTTGTACTTCAACCTATCTGTGTTCATCTGTGCAAATCTTCAGCTGAATAATAACCTAGTTTTTTGAATCATCCGGCTTTTTCAAAATAATCCTGCAATCAGCCACGGTAGCACCCTTTCCTTCCTCATGAACCAGAAGGGGATTAATATCCATCTCGCTAATTTCCGGATGATTTACTGACATGTCTGACAGTCTGATCATCGACTTTTCAAGAATCTCGATATCCGCCTTTGGTCTTCCTCTGAACCCCTGCAAAAGTTTGTATCCCTTGATACTGCGAATCATTCTGCGGGATTCGTTTCTGCCGATAGGAGCAAGACGGAATGCAACGTCTTTGAAAACCTCAACAAATATTCCTCCAAGACCAAACATCAGCAAAGGACCGAATACTGGTTTACGACTCATACCAAGTATCACTTCTTCTCCCGACATGGCCATTTTTTGAACCAGGACACCCTGAATCTCAGCATTAGGATCGTATTCCGCAGCATTTTTAATAATTTCTTTAAAACCTTTTTTTGCATCTTCACGGGTTTCAACCCCCAATATAACCCCGCCTGCATCTGTTTTATGAAGAATTTGGGGTGAGACAATTTTCATGACCACTGGAAATTTCATATTCTCTGCAATGTCCGCTGCTTCATCTTCACTTGTTGCAAGAATAGTTGGCAACACATTAAACCCGTAACATTCCAATAATTCCACTCCATCAAGTTCGCCCAAATAGGTTTTGCCGTCTGCAAGACATTTTGCTATAATGCTGGCAGCCCTATCTTTATCGGATTCTAACTCATATTGCTCCAGATGTGATCTATTCAACCACTTGAAATATTGGTAGAGAGCTACGAAAGCTTTTGCCGCATTTTCAGGAAACTTGTAAACCGGGTAACCATGCTTCTGAAGAAAATCAACCCCCTGAGAAACATCAACAACCCCCATAAAACACGATAAAATGGGCTTGTGAGTGTGCCTGGCAACTTCTACAATGGCCTCTGCCGTGCCAAGAACATTGGTCATGGATTGAGGCGTAAGTATTACAAGGACTCCATCTACTCCATCATCGCTTACTACAGCGCCCAGCGCATCCCTGTAACGATCCGGGGATGCATCTCCGATAACATCCACCGGATTATTAAGGTTGGCGGCAGAAGGAAGATGGCTTGCAAGCTGGTCAATTGTCTCTTTCTTGAATTCAGCAAGCTCCAGGCCTGATGTTGTCGAGATATCTGTTGCCAAGATTCCAGGTCCGCCAGCATTCGTAACAATAGCTATCCGGTTTCCGCGCGGCACTTTCCTTTTTAATTTTCCCAGCGCGCTTTCGCTTTTGAAAGCAAAGGCGTTTGCAAAATCAAAAAGCTCATCAATTGTATCTACTCGAATTATCCCTGACTGCTGAAAAATAGCATTATATGTTGCCTCGGAACCTGAAAGCGAACCTGTGTGAGACGCCGCTGCTTGGGCTCCCGCGCTTGTTCTTCCCGATTTTATTGCAAGTATCGGAGTAGGCCTGTACCCGGATGTAATATCCTTAACAACATCTATAAAGTCTTGTGTATCCCGGAGCTCCTCCAGATAAAGCATAATAACTCTTGTATTAACATCCTGATGCAGATAACGCAGCAAATCAAGCTCATCCACATCAGCCTTGTTGCCGATGGAAATAAACTTTGAAAAACCAAATTTCCTGTCCGCCGCAAAATCGAGAACCGCTGTGCACAAAGCTCCGCTCTGAGAAATAAATGAGATATCGCCGCTTTCCGGCATACGAGTAGAAAAACTGGCATTAAGGCTTACTGAAGGATCCGGGTTGATAACGCCAAGGCAGTTTGGACCAACCAAACGCACCCCTGCCTTCTTGCAAATGGCTGCTATCCTGTTTTCCATTTCAAGACCTTCTGCCCCGATTTCTCGAAAGCCTGCAGAAACAATCACAATCCCTTTTACTTTTTTCTTAACACAATCTTCAACCACTTTCATAATAAACTTGGGGGGAAGAACTATCATTGCAAGATCAACATCATCTGGCACATCCATAATTGACGGATATGCTTTTATATTTAAAATCGATTTTGCAGTGGGATTTATAGGATATATGGCCCCCGTATACTGTCCTTTTACAATATTGGCAAAAATATCATGCCCGACCTTCCCAATCTTCTCGGAAGCTCCTATAACCGCTACCGATTGCGGGGAGAAAATTGCATCAAGGTTTTTCATATTGCTTCTCCTTTCTACAAAATCATCAATTTTTAGAACCAGTTCTAATTTTCAAAGCTTCATGACAAACCTTATTCTTGAAAATATCATATTGCAGTAACATCTCTTTTGCAAGCTCAGAAAGCCTTACATTAATAGCAACAACATCTTTAATGATCATGTTTAATGGCCGGACTTCTTTATGTGGCAGGGCCTTGAGGCTGGTAAAAAATCTGGCATACACCTCTTGTGAAGGGAGAGAATAAAATAGATCCTGGATGCCTCTTTCGTCTGTTGGCTTGACAGGGCGGAAAAATATTTCCCGATCTTTTTTGTCTCTAAAATACGTTTCATACTTTTCCGCGTATAAAACTACCGGCAGGATCTGATCCTTATACACGTATCCCTGTTCTTTTGCCGCCTCCTAGTTGCATCTTATGATATAGTTTACACTCATGATATTGGATGTTTTATGCCATAAGCTTAAGGGGCTCTATAAACTCAGGATCCTCTTTTTTCATGATCTCGATTATATTTTTATGTAGTCTCTTTTTTGTCTCTGAGAATATTGCCCTTCCCTTGTTGAA
>Ga0222635_1000194_pt1 | contig 32408 bp, 29 predicted proteins | sample AntAcemetagen139_FD_179809 | JGI IMG/M metagenome (GOLD analysis project Ga0222635, IMG submission 179809) | Saline water microbial communities from Ace Lake, Antarctica - #139 | ecosystem: Environmental > Aquatic > Non-marine Saline and Alkaline > Saline | place: Antarctica: Ace Lake...
ACCGGAACGATCCAAACGTACTGCGGTCATGCAGGTTAGAATTTATGCTCAGAATGGCGAAACGGGTGATGTCATGTGGTCAAACCGGGTTGAGATGGAATATACGCCCGCCGGTAATGATGATTATGAGAATACCCATATACGGGTTATGTATGATAAGGTGGTACGAGAAGGTGTTGAGGCTTTGATGAGTGGATTTTTTGCTGAAGCGGAAGGTGTCTTTTCTGAGACGGCTGAAAATATGGAGCCAGTTCAAAAAGAGGGTACATAACCTGAGCTATTGACAATAGTTTATAGAGCAATAAAAGCACAGGCCCTAAACCTGTGCTTTTTTGTTATAGTACCCTATGGTGGTTGCTGCTAATGACATGTATTCTGACTTAAATATGGAACCGAATATGAAGACTTTACATGTAGAACTCGGACAACGAAGTTATGATATTTTTATTGAAAATGGCTTGCTTGGCCGCGCCGGGCAGGTGCTCAGCACATTAAACCAGCGCAAAAATCTTACCATCATAACCAATACCACCATAGCGCCTCTGTACCTTGAAGCATTGAAAATTTCGCTGCATGCTCATGGATTTAACACCAACGAAATTATCCTGCCGGATGGAGAGCAGTTTAAAACGCTTGATTCAATGCGTGCCATCTATGAGCAACTGCTTGGTTTTGGACTTGACCGATCGAGTACACTCATAGCCCTTGGCGGTGGGGTAATTGGTGATATGACCGGTTTTGCAGCAGCGACTTTTATGCGCGGTATTCCCTTTGTGCAGATACCAACAACGCTTTTGGCCCAGGTTGACAGCAGTGTCGGGGGCAAAACCGGTGTTAATTTGCCTGGTGGTAAAAATATGGTCGGGTCTTTTTATCAGCCTGTTGCTGTTATTGTAGATCCCCAGGTGTTAGGAACGTTGCCTGAAAGGGAACTTCGCGCCGGCATGGCTGAGGTTATCAAGTACGGCATTATCAACGACTCTGAATTTTTTTCATTTCTCGAATCAAATATGTCCTCTATCTTGCAGCTTAACGCTGAATCTATTTCTCAGGTCATCACTCAGTGCTGCAGGATTAAGGCTGATATTATCTCTCAGGATGAGACTGAACAGGGTATCCGGGCATATCTTAACTTCGGGCATACGCTGGGTCATGCAGTAGAAACACTGACAGGATATTCGAAGTATTTACATGGTGAGGCAGTAGCAATTGGCATGCAAGCAGCGGCACTGCTGTCACAGTCGCTGGGTTTTTGCAGTGCTGATGATGTAATGCAGATTGAGACTTTGATCACAGTAGCAGGCCTGCCCGTGACTGCACCGTCTTTCAAGGCTGCCGATTATATGCACGCTATGCTGAAGGACAAGAAGAAATCAGGCAGTACCCTCAATTTTGTGCTGGTAAAGAAGATTGGTGAAGTATTCTTGCAACCTGTTTTGCAAGACCAGCTACAGAGATTTCTGGTCAGTGATTCAACGTTTTGTGAATAATGGGTTGTAATTCAATTCTTTTTTTTGCCACGTCCGGCCACCTGCAGGCATAGTGGTATGCTATCCAGACTAAAACGATTCCGTAGTGAGCGTTCAAGATACTTGATGTAGGGTTTTGTGAACACCTGGGGGTTGTTGGTGAATATCTTGAACACGGGCGGGGCTGTAGCAAACTGTGTCACGTAATAGATTTTAGTGCGTCGGTTGCCCGAACTGGGTGGCTGATGATGGTCGCAAATTTCTTCTATTGCCCGGTTGATTTCAGGTGTGGAAATGCGGAACTTATAGCGTTGGCCGATATCAAGTATCATGTCAAGAATTTTGCGAACCCGCTGACCTGTCAGTGCGCTTAGGGCAATAACAGGAGCAAAATCTATAAACGCAAGCTTTGCGCGTACCTCCTTGATGAAGTGCTCATAGGATTTATCTTTTTTCTCCACGAGATCCCATTTATTTACCACTACAATGCAGGCCCGGCTGCGTTCGTATATCTGAGCAGCGAGACGGGCGTCATGGGTTGTTACTCCGGTGGTTGCATCTATCATGAGAATGCACAAGGCAGATTTGCTGATAGACTTCAGGGCCATAAGATCACAGAAACGTTCCAGCTTGTATCCCAGACTGCTTTTGCGGCGTATGCCCGCTGTATCTATGAAACGAATTGCCTGTCCATGGTAGCGCATGAGTGTATCTACCGAGTCGCGGGTTGTGCCGGCCTGCGTGCTCACCATGAAACGTTCCTGACCGATGAGTCGGTTTATCAGTGATGATTTACCGACATTGGGGCGGCCAATAATCGAGCACACGATCTCATCTTCTGTCTGTTCATATGGCGTGCCTTCCGGAAGATGCGAGCAGATTGCATCAAGGAGATCCGGCATGCCGGTTCGATGCAAGGCTGATATAGCGTGAATTGTGTCTGTACCGATCCGGTAAAAATCTGCCAGTCCGTCTTCAACATTTCGGCCTTCAACCTTGTTGACGACATAAAGCACTGGTTTTCCGGATCGCTGCAACTGACGAACGATATCAAGATCGCTGTGCAGCAGGCCGTCGGTGCCGTCCATTAGAAATAAAATCAGATCTGCTTCATCAATGGCGAAGGTTGCCTGTTCGCGTACCAGACGAGTAAAGTCATCTTCGCCGGCCGGGTCAAAACCTCCAGTATCTATGAGGGTAAATGCATGTGAGTCCAGTGTGATATCTGTATAGTTTCGGTCACGCGTAACACCTGCAAGATCGTGTATTATAGCTAGATTGCGACGTGCAATCGCGTTAAACAGGGTTGATTTGCCGACATTTGGTCTGCCGATGATGGCGACTACAGGGTTCATTGTTAATTCTTCTCCAGTATTTTTAGGGCTTTTTGGGCAGCTTGCTGCTCGGCTGTTTTTTTATTTCCGCCATGGCCCGATCCGTAGGGCTGATCATTGATAATAACCCGGGCTTCAAATGTTTTATAGTGATCAGGTCCCTGTTCGGAAATAATTTCATATACCGGGGTGGCATTAAATAATTTTTGCACAAGTTCCTGCAGCCTGCTTTTATAGTCTCGGCTGTAACCCTGACTGACTGCTTCATTGATCAGGAGCTTAAAATGTTCTTGAATCATAGGAAATACGGCATCATACCCACCGTCAAAATAGACCGCAGCGGCAAGGGCCTCATAGGCGTTTGCGAGGATTGATTTTTTTTCGCGCCCCTGATTCTCCTGTTCACCGCGGCTCAAACGCAGGCAACCGCTGAGTTCATAGGTGCGGGAGATAGCAGCCAGCGAATCGGTGTTAACGATTGAGGCCCGCATTTTTGAGAGGTGTCCTTCAGAACTGCCTTGGGCCTGTTCCATCAGAATATGACTGATTACAAGTTCGACTACCGCGTCTCCAAGGAATTCAAGACGTTCATTGCCGCAGTGTTCATGGAGTTGCTGCTCATTGGCATATGATTTATGAATCAGTGCCAGCTGCAACAGCGCTATGTCCCGAAAACGATAGCCTATGCGCGCTTGAAGCGCTTCCAGGGCATCGTTTTCATTAAGCGCTGATTGATCCATGTCTTGTATCCGTTGTGCTACAGTAAGAATTTTTATAGAATTACTATAAAATAGTTATAAATTATAGCAAATTATAGAATAAAAAACAACACTGAGCTACAGGATACCTGAATAAATGAGTGTTTATTATGTTTGCATATAGGCCTGAATAAATGATTCAACCTTTTCCTGAAGTATGTGTTCTGCTTCACGAATCTGTTCAAGTGAATTGAACTTGGATTCAAGGCTCACCATGATTTTATCCCATACCGAGTCAGGCACCCCCCAGCGTGTACGGTATTCTATGCGCGCAATAGCATATTCAGACTCTGAAAAATAATATTTACCCAGACGGTTTTCGGTTGCTTTGAAGGGCCAGTGCTCTTTAAGGCTGAAAAAATCAAGCAGGGTTGCCTTTAGGGTTGCATTGGACAGGCGAGCGGGCTTTACGCTCTCGCCAAGGGCATTCTCGACATGTCTGAAAAATTCTTTTATCAGGTCAATATCGGTGATGACCAGTCCGTACAGATACCAGTCTTGTAATGTGGTAACCACAGCCTGCTGCTCTGAAGTGGTAAGGCAGCCGTAGCTCGGGCAGAAGTGCTCATGGCATATTTTTGAGCCGTAAAAACAGTGATTGCGCAGTTCGTGATTACCGGTAACTGACGGGTGCAGCAAGCATCCGACCCGAAGACGAGCCGGGTCTATAAATCCTATAAATTCGCAGTTATAAATGGTTTCAAACAGCGTTGTGTTGTTGAGCCGGCTGTTGCGCAGGTCTCGATAGCTATCAAGGTTATCATATGAATCAAGCTGCATAAATAGATCAGTTTGTAGAGTAATGATCTCAGTCAGGGCTGCCCGGGAATGATCCTGCCAGTTATAGAGCCCGCAGCAGGCTGCGCATGATTTTAGATCATCCGGCTGACATAGGTCTATCGGATGAAAGGGCAGGGAGCCTGTACGCGGTGTTGAGTGTGTGCAGGGGCAGGTGTCGGAGTTGTGTGTGGTGCAGGGCATGGCGGCGTTATTATTCAAACAATGTCAGCAGGCTGAAAGGGTCTATGGGCGTATCATACATTCTCACACCCCAATGAAGATGGGGACCGGTTGCGCGCCCTGTTGCGCCAACACGTCCGATGATGTCGCCTTTGGCAACAGTCTGTCCATCCTGCACCGCGATAGAATCAAGATGAAAATACATGCTGAAGATATCCTGGCCGTGGTCAATATAGACAGATTTGCCGGCAAAAAAATGTTCGCCGGTCAGAGATACAATACCGGCAGCAGAAGCCTTGACAGGCGTGCCGGAAGGCGCAGCGATATCAACGCCGGAATGTGGGTTGCGGGGTTGTTTGTTTATGAAGCGTTTGACTCCAAATGGTGTTGAGAGTCGTCCCTGCAGGGGCTGTGTGAAGGATGTTTCCCACAGTTGTGTGGGTTGTGATTGCGTAAACATTTTAAGGATCAGCGCGCGTTCATGGTTATGGCGCTCCAGGTTCTCTTTGCTCAGTGTAGTCTTTGATTCGTCAACTGTAAGATGCTGTACAGGGAAGTCTTTGGTTAAGACTTCAAACGAGGCCCTCAGTGTGCTGGTTGTCTTGTCGGCGTTTTGTAGCGTGATTACCAGGTTGGTTGGGCCGGGTGTATGATTCATTGCTACCGGTATAAATCCGGAATATCCGCCGTGCTCATCTTTGAACAGCGTAGCACTTATACCATGAAAGTCATACGACAGGGCAGTCACTGTGAATGGACATGTTACCGTTATGCGGGCAACGTCGCCCTGTTTAACTCGCATCGGTGAAATGCTGATTTGAGTGGGAGCAGTGTCAGCAGTGCTTTGTGCTTGTGCTGTAACAGGTTCTACCAAAAGAAGAAGAACTGCGATGACAACGCAAAAAAACCAGGGCTGGTGTATGATCCGAAAGGGTTTTACCCGATGCCTGTTGTTCATAATGCTTCCTTTTTATATAATGTTTCTTATTATGTAATTATATCTAAGTATATGTTTTTACGTATTAATAGTTAGCATGTCGTGAGAAGCAATAATTATTCCGTCATAGTGCTTTGCGGCACCTTCACAACTCTTTAGTGGATCACAGTCCGGGTAAAAATGTGTGAGTACCAGTTGCTTGCAGCCTGATTCAGAAGCAATCCTGCCGGCCAGCTCGGGGGTAAGGTGTCCTTTGCAGTGCATGCCCTCCGGAAAAGAACATTCCAGTATGAGGACATCACAGCTGTGGGCAAGTTCGATGATACTGTCACAGTAGTCCGTGTCACCGGAGTAAACTATGCTGGCACCAGTGCGGTCCTGCAAGCGAAAGGCAATACTGTCAAGCGTATGCTGTACCGGGGCGCTGGTAATGCTGAGTGAGTCATACATGACAGGCTCATTATTTGTATCAAGCCAGTTAATTGTGTAGTGCTCAGGTATGACCCATTCGCCGTATGTTTGTGTCAGCTTGTGGTAGAATTCGCGAAAGCCGGGAGTGGCCATAATGGCCAGATCTTTCATGCGCGGTTTTGGATCGTATTTGGATGCGAACAGCAGCGGAACAAGATCAGCCGTGTGGTCTATATGCAGGTGGGTGTAGCATAGAAGATCGATATCATTGATTGTTGTTCCAGCCAGCACCATTTGACGAAGGCTGCCGGGACCACTGTCAAGCAGGACGGTTGTCGAGTCTGCAACAACTCTTATGCAGGCAGCTGATCGTTCTTTGGAGGGTACGCAGGTCCCGGAGCCGAGTATGGTAATCTGCATGGTAGTAATTAGAGAATCATCTTTGCTATGTCAAATGCTCTGACTTTGGTTTTTTGCGGTTCTGTTAACTCCCGGTGAGTGAGCGTGTTTACATGGACCCGGGTTCTGATTTTTTTCTGCCTGCACAACGATACGGGGCCAAAATAAAAGCTGCGTTCTTAGCCTGCCTCACTGTGCGTTAATAAGCCTGTCCATCAGGGTCCAGCCATCAGCAACGTGTATTCCGGTAGTAAGGGCATCTGATTCGCAGTAGGTTTGTTTCAGCGGTTCAACGGGAGTTTGCTCGCTGTCATAGAGAATGAATGGTACTGGATCAGATGAATGTGTTTTGAGGCTTAATGGCGTTGGGTGATCCGGCAGCACCAGGATGCGGAAAGCTTTATCGCTCTGGCGTAGACCGTCTAAAACCGGCCGAACAATCTTACTGTCAAAATCTTCAATGGCCTGAATTTTTTCAGCAAAGCTGCCCTTGTGCGAGGCTTCGTCAGGGGCTTCAACATGCAGGTAAACAAATTCCTGAGTGGCTAAGGCTTTAAGTGCTGCTGTAACCTTGCCGGGGTAATTTGTATCAAGATACCCCGTTGCTCCCGGAACATCAATTGAGTTCAGGCCCGCACTGATACCGAGACCCTTGATTAAATCGACCGCAGAAATAACGCTGCCGCTCAGGCCGTATTTATCTTGAAAAGATGGTAATTGAACCGCTTTTCCCTGGCCCCATAGCCAGATCGAGCTGACCGGTTTTTTCCCCTGACTGAGGCGCTCACGGTTAAGCGGATGGTCAGTGAGCAGTTGTTGGCTTTGCTGCATAAGTTTGCAGATAGGACTGGCTCCTGAGCCTTTGGGGAGAAAAGATTCTATGCGTTGCCCGGTTATGTCATGCGGCGGGCAGGTTGTTACATGCGAAGCTGCTTTTTTGCAAAGCATTAGGTGGCGATAACTGATGCCGGGGTGAAGTATGCATGTATCACTGTCCAGCTCATTTTTAAGAACCGCAATAAATTGGTGTGCTTCCTCAGTTGTTATGTGTCCGGCGCTGTAATCATCCATCAGCGTATTTTGACCTTCAGCAGCAAAACTGACCAGGTTGCAACGGTAAGCGATATCGCTGTCAGCAAGATCAATGCCCATGCTGACGGCTTCAATCGGTGCGCGGCCGGTATAATGCTGCTGCGGGTTATAGCCAAGCACACACATATTGGCAACATCACTGCCCGGTTCAAATCCTTCGGGAATTGTGCTGACCATGCCCAGGGTTCCGCTGGCTGCAAGCTGATCCATGCAAGGTGTGCGGCTGATACACAGCGGGGTTTTATTGTCGTGATCCTCAAGCGGCCGGTCGGCCATTCCGTCGCCAAGTAGAATAATGTGTTTCATTATGATCTCACTGTATGTTTAGTATCTATGCGTTAAGGAAATACTATAGCACAATTTTTCGCGGGAAGACGAGTGGAAATATCTGTGAGTAACGCAGGGGTAGGGGGGCTTAGCGTATAGCGGGATCGCTTTGAAAGAGTTCGTTCATCATGGCACCAAGTGTTGTAAAAATGGTCAAAACGAACATGCGCCATGTGCACAGTATGACAAGCTCTACTGCTGTGATAGGTGTGTTGGTAAAGAAGGCGGTGAGTATAGTGTATAACAATCCAATGACAGGACCGCTGCATGCCGTGCTTATAATGCGCCGTGAAATACGCATGCCGCCGCTCCAGCGGCTCATGCCCGCCCCGTTGAGCAGCCCAACAAGTGCTAGTAACCACCACATGTCGTTTATTGCGGGTAATGCCCCGTACATGCGTATGCAGAATGTATCGATTCCGTGCAGTGCAACAGCAGCTGTGAGCACCAGTAGCGCTATGTGCCATGCTCGTACAGGCAAATTTGCCAGGCGCTGCATGCGGTTACGTGCGCGCCGGCGAATGGTCAGGGGCCAGTTATAGAATGTGCAGAAAACAGTGTGTTCCAGCAGGGCGCCTTGTTCTCCGAATACAGGTATGGCTGGGACAGCACCGGTTGCCCAGTGAACAGCCATAAAACGTGCCAGTGTCGGGTAGCGATAGGCCATTTGTATAGGAAAGGCCAGATATCCGATGTATTTAAAGAATCCCAGGAAAATAGCAATGTTGTAATCCTTGAAATTGCGCTCACGGATAACCAGGTACAGTACGTAAAGACCGCGCACGAGCGAGCCGGGTGAAACGGGCACAAACTGAAAAGCACCGATGATAACGAGGGCGTGCCCCCAGGCCTGCTTAGTTGACAAGTCGGGGTTCATAATGACATAGATAACAGCAACAAGAACTGAAACAACCTGTGTGACCGGCAGGGTACACACGTGCACGGCAAGGCTTTTGAGGTATTTTTGGATGAAGGGCTCGTGAAGCTGGTTTAGGATGACAGCGGCATCCTCGGCAGTCAGACTGTTTTTTTTCAGCCCTTCGCTGACCATGTCTCGAAGCCATTGCTCACGAAGCGCTGGGTCAAAGTATAGGCGTACTGGCCGGATAAAAATATAGGCTAACTGTTCTTTGGCAAAGGTCCAGTCAGTTAAAAACGTGTGCAATCCGATGGGTAGCAAGGATAGCAGCAGGGTTCCAAAAGCGCGGAATGGTGAGCGGGCAAGCAAATGTGCTTTTTCTGCATCAACCCTAGCGGCTCGATGCCAGTTGGTGATACGCTCAAGCATGGTGCCGCGCATGGCTTTCAACAAATAACCGGAGTTGAACATGGCACAGTAGTGGCTGCGCCATGTCTGGTGGAATCCAATTTTGCGTATCAAGGTTCCCGCAAACGGAACGCAGGCACACACATGCATGAGCAGCATAAGCAAAGGCCTTGCAAGCAGGCGTTTTTCTCCGGGCTTGTCTATAGTGCCGGTAATACGCCAGCCCGTACAAGCGTTGTTAAGCAGAGTACGCCACAGGTTGCGGTCATAGAACAGGCGCAAACAATTATGAGTAATGTCGGGCTGGGAGTTGCGGTAAACTTTTTCACAGGACACAAGCTCAGTGTAGTGCGGACGCATATCCGCAAAATCATCCGGGTGGGTATCCATGAAGTTCTTCAATTGAGCGGTGTCGCCCCGGTCAAATTGAACCAGACTGCCGCGTGTGAGTCCTTTCCAGATCAAGCCGATATCGCCCGGACTCATGGGTAGTATGGGCAGCAGGGCAAGCCCGGCCCTGAAGTCAACAGCAGTCAAGCCGTCAGCCGGACCGGTTTCTGCGCTGATGCGCTTGAGGCAGTTAGGCTGGCTTTTACAGGTTGACCATTCATATTGACGCGCAAATTCATGCCCGCCCATGTCATGCAGCAGGGTTACAAAGTTATGCATGAACTCGTTTTTTGCGCGAAATTCTGGCGAGCCGAGCAGATCGTTATTGAGCGGCAGTTTTTCTTTCCAGCGCTGCAAAACATCCATGTGATCATCGACTTCAAGCTTCCAGGTACGACCCTCTACCCAGTCGCTCAGTTCTGCGCAACTGCCCATCTGTTCATCAATAAAGGTAACGTGAATATCGTTGACGGCCTGTTCATTGTTGAAGCGGATTTTCGCACCGCGGCGAAAAAATTTCTGCCACAGCGCACCGCAGCGGGCCGCAACAGGATTGGTCTGGAGTTGAAAGGGTGCCTGGAATCCGATAGCATAAATCAGGTTGCGAAACAGCCGTGCAAAACCTGATGGCGGTATCATGATTTTCATGGCGTAGATGCTGCCAATCTGAAGATCGGAAACAGTACCACCTTCCATGCTCTCAAGCCGGACACGATAGACCTGTCCGGCAAATCCCCCGCCAACAAATTTTTCTATGAGGAGCTGCAGGTTTGCATGTTGTGTGCCATCAATTGAAGTAGCATTGCAGGGGAGACGCTGCCCTGCATCGTAGCGATTGATGCGCATTGGGCGGTGCAGTTCCAGATTTTGGAACTGTTGCTCAAGTTTTTTGCAGGTGGGTACCGAGTAGTCAGGGGCCATGTAGCAGTATGGTCAAAGTTGAAAGTACTTGTATTTTTGAGGGTTTATTTGAAAACGCAGTATAGGTAAATGGCGCACAGGTGTCAAGGCAAATGAAAGGCGCTGGTTCTGGCCAGAACTGCAAAATCGTAAGGAAAAAAAGGCAGTCAAGCAAGCGTTGTTTTAGAATAAATAAAACAATATCTTTTGTTATTCTTTGCATGAAAGAGTACTATGAGGTTGCAGTGAAACGACATAGTAGATTGTCCCCCCATTATCGTAATAGTGCGGTTGTTTACTGTAAGCCTCGATGATTATAACTACGGAAACAATGAGTAGGAGTTACAATGGAAAACAAGAAAGTATTTATAGGTAATTTAGACTTTTCTGCTACTGAGGCTGAGCTGAAGAGTCTGTTGTCAAAATTTGGTAGTGTTGTATCAGTTCGCATGAAGCAGAAAAAAGGCCATGCGTTTATTGAGATGGAAAATGCCGAAGAAGCTGCTCAGGCAGTGGCGCAGCTTGATGGAACAAAGCACAAGGATCGTGAAATACGTCTGAGCCTTTATATGAATGCGCGCAAAGCACGGACAGTATCTGTCAGACAATATAAGGATCGCGGCGTTAGCCTCTTCAAGCAGAGAAAAGAAACGTCAACTAAACCGGAAAGGGGTCTGATTCAAGATCAGTTTTCTTCTCCCGGCAGGCAGGTCGCTGATAGCCGGAAGCCCTCCTCATCGCGATTACCGAAACCGAAATCAGGATATAAGCCGCGAGAACGATCAACCGATTCAGAATCAAGGCCGTTTAAATCATCTTCAGAAGAGATAACCGGTTCTGCGCGGCCGTCGAAAAGGCCGTGGTCAGCAGAGAAGCCGTCCTACTCGGGTAGAGCGGCCAGCGATAGCAGGAAGCCCGGCCCTGGAAGATCATCGCAACCGTCATCTGGCTATAAACCGAGCGAACGAACAAGCGCTTCTGAAGCTCGGCCGTTTAAATCCTCTTCGCGAGAGAGAACCGGGTCTGCGCGTCCGTCGAAAAGGCCGTGGTCAGCAGAGAAGCCGTCCTACTCCGGTAGAGCGGTCAGCGATAGCAGGAAGCCCGGCCCTGGAAGATCATCGAAACCGTCATCTGGCTACAAGCCGAGCGAACGAACAAGCGCTTCAGAATCAAGACCGTTTAAATCCTCTTCACGACAGAGGCCTGCAACTTCAGGACCGCATAAAAAGGAATGGTCACCAAAGAGGCTATCGCGCCCATCAGTAAAAACTGAAGACAAGCGCGCAGGTCGGCCGGAGCGAAACAAGGCATTTGGTGACCGGCCGCGTGATTCTTCAAAGCCACGCTCTGCAAATGGCCCTCAGAACAGATCCGGGAAATCATCAAATGGGGGTGCAGCCAGTGGAAGAACCTCAGCAGGTTCAACAGGGTCGAAACCTCGCGGCAATTTCGCAGGTCGCGGCAAACCACCGAAAAGAGATAGATAGGTTGTCGTAGTATGAATAATAATGACATTTTGCGCAGAGTACGCTATGCCCTCAGTATCAGCAATCCTGATATGGTGGAAATATTCAAACTGGCAGGCCATGATTTCCCGGAGTGTGATATACCCGACATTCTAAAAAAGGAGAAGGAAACGGGATATGTTGAGTGCAGCGACCAACTGTTTGAACTCTTCCTTGATGGTCTGATTATAATGAAGCGGGGAAAAAAAGAATCCACGGCCCCTCAGCCTAGCACGCCAATTGAAACATCCATGTCAAACAACATGGTTTTGAAGAAGCTCAGAATTGCGTTCAATTTTAAAGAAGAGAATATGCTCGACATGTTTAGGCGTGCCGAATATGCCATTACAAAGCCTGAGCTCTCTGCGCTGTTCAGAAAGCAGGGCAGTAAAAACTATAAAGTCTGCGGAGATCAGATCCTTAAAAAATTCCTGCATGGAATAACGGTTTTTTTTAGGCCGCCTGCATAGCTTGCCAGAATTCTCAGCGTTTTTTTTGTTTGTTAGACCCATGCTACTGAATTTACACTAAACCAATATCTGGAAGACCGGTATGTGGTTCGGTTGACAGGGATTGCGTTAGTTTGTTATTGTCGCCCCATAAGACCTTTGATATACAGTATGTAAAATAATGGAAACCAGAAAAGGCTGCAGGAAGCAGTATCCTGGCGGCAAGACTGAGAGGAAAATCCTAATAAATTTTCTACAATGAGAGGAAGGGCGTATGAAAAAAATACTTTTAACAATACTTGCTGTTTTTTTTATTCTTTCTGTCACCGGAGTTGCAATGGCCGGCGGGCCAAAACCCCCGAAAAGTATTGGCCTTCTCTTAATTAATGGTGGTTCTAATGATGCTGCCTTCTTCTGTATCACTACAAAGAAAAATAGTTCTATGAAACTCGGCAGCTTAAAGGTTTCATTGTATGCTATTCAGGGTGCCTTTAAAGCACCTACTCCTTCCGGCCTCTTTCCATGTACTGGCTCAGGTTATATGTTGGGTAGTCTCTTTTATTTCACTATTCATTCTGTAACAAATGGGGCACAGTATGCAATGCAGGGAACGTGGGATGTTGAATTAGAAATCGGAACAATTTTTACCGTGAATTCAGGTGCGACTAATAGTGTAACAGAGTATGAGGATGACCTTGTGGTTATTAACTGTGAGGAGGACATTTAAGTCTCATCTAGTGTTACTGTATTTGATTTAATGGCTCCTACAGAACATAATTACTTTTATCGAATAGTCGTCTAAAATTTCAATCAGTCTTATACAGGCAGGGCCTTTCACGGGCCCTGTTTTTTTGTTGATGGAACGGGCCTGAGAAATTTATTTTTTTAAAATACGCTCTATTTATTATTTTTTGTATTCGGTCGTTATTTACATAAAATATTGTTTCTTTTCGGTTGACAAGTCTGTTACTGAGTTGCTACTTTTGGCTTAAATAATAGCTATAGTGGGTAGGGCAAATACAGGGAGGCTTGTAAAAAAATACGAACGTATGCTTTAAATGGTAATGAAAGACTAACAGAAGAATTCGTTAGAACTAACCTTGCAAATGGAGGAAGTGGTAATGAAAAAAATACTTTTAACAATCATGGCTGTAGTTTTTATTTTTTCACTATCAGCACCGGTAATGGCTAAAGGTTTAAAACCTCCGAAAAATATCTGCTTTGAAACAAATAGTGATCCGTCTTTTGTATTGGGAATAAAAAAGGGTAATAAGATAGTGATTTCTGATGTGAAATTATCTATGTATACTATTCAGGGAATATATATTGAAGTTCCTATTAGTGGAACGGGATATATAAGTAACGACGATTTTGTTTTTCAAGTTAGTACGTCTGCTAATGTGAATGTCATGGTTTTAGGATTATGGGACCTTGTAACTGAAACTGGGACAGCTACTGTAAACGTTACAGATACTGGCAGTTTTTCCTCAACCCTCTACGATCTTTACCTCTGTGGTAACGCACCATAAGTGCCGCAATAGCGGCAGTAGACTTTTCGAAACCTGTCCTGTCGGTTTGAAGGTTTGAATTCTTTAAGTGAATAGTTGTCCAAAAAGGCAGCGCCTTACAAGGGTGTTGCCTTTTTTATGCCGTTATTATAGTTGCTTTACAATATGAACTAATTTAGTTAACGTCCATTATGTTTGAAATTTAAAATTTATTTGTGGAGGGCCAAGTATGCGTATATTTATTATCGTTATGTGTCTGGGTCTGCTGGCCGTTTTTCTGTATGCCTGCCGTAGTTCATCAAGTGTGAGTACGCTTGACGTTGTTCCGCGTGTGGAGCTTGATCGCTACATTGGTACCTGGTATGAAATCGCTCGCTACCCCAACAAGTTCCAGAAGGAAGATTGCGTGGGTACAACTGCCACGTATGCTCTGCGCGAGGACGGGAAAATAAGTGTGGATAACCGTTGCCGTAAAGGCTCGCCAGACGGTCCTGAGAGTATGGCAAACGGTAAGGCCTGGGTGGTAGATCCAGAGACCAATGCCCGCCTTAAGGTTCAGTTCTTCTGGCCGTTTTCAGGCGACTACTGGATTATTCAGCTTGGAGACCAGTATGAGTATGCGGTTGTGGGACACCCGGATCGGAAATACCTGTGGATTCTGAGCCGAACACCCCGGATGGATCCTGAGATGTACGCGCGTGTTTTGGCACGGCTCAAACAACAGGGCTATGATCTTGAACAATTGATTGTTGCGGAATAGTATGCTCTGTTTTTAGAGGTTATAAAACAGGTAAGGCACTTTAACTTCCAGGCTGTTCTACAAAACTATCGCCAGTTACTTCCCAGAGTTGGAAATAGGGCGGGGAATTGATTTTGGGTTTAAAATATTTTCTGTCAGGTTGAATCCTGATGAAAAGGCGGCTGAAGACCGATTCAGCTATATCAGCATCCATGATCGCGCCATTGCGATACTTGCTGTTGAATTCAAAGTGCAGTCCTGGGCGCCAATAGTTATTGAGAGTGCGAGCGCCGCTGCGCGAGTGCTGTGTAATGCGGGCCAGCGGAAACTGGCGGTTATTCTGAATAAAGGTACCTTTTTCGCGGTCAATGGTGAGGTTACGCGAACCTTTGATGGTTTTTTTATTAACGGTTATCCTATCATAGGCCTTGAACTTAGGGTGTGTGCCATCATTTTTCTTAATATCCCAGGTGCCGAACCAGTACCACCAGTAGGCGGTTCGGTTCAACAGGTTATCGCAAACAAGATAGACCGGCCGCTTTTTGCCGGGGAAGAAAAACCGCAGCCATGTATCGGTTGATATACATTCTGCATCAGGCGTAAGCCCTGCCTCATCAATAATACGTCTCGCCGCTTCCGGCCCTGCTTCCAGTACAGTCTTGATAAAATGCAGTCCCCGGTCCGGGTTGTCATTGAATTGGTGATTGATGCGGTGTATTCCACCAAGCCCGCGGGTAACGTAGAACTGCATGAAATTAGCTGCCAGTTGAAAGCTGTTGGTCGTGTAGGGTATAGCGTTGATCACGGTCAGTTCGCCCGCGTGAATTGAGCCGTCATTGATGGTCGCCCTGCGGGCGTAATAGGTGAGGGCATATCCATGATCCCACCATGCCCATATAATGGCGTCTTCAGGGGTTTTTTCACGGATAAGGTGCATAGCCTGAACCATGAAACCGGGTTCCTTGGGTTGTCGAATGCTGCGGGCATTAAGCGTGAGCAGCGGAATACTCAACAATGCTGCAAGTCCTATGCAAATGATCGTATTGAGTGGCTGTGTTTTGCGCAGGCTTTGCCATAGAAAGGCACAGGCATAACCGGTTCCAAGCGCAACCAGCGGAATCATAAACAGGATAAAGCGGTTGGCGGTGGTTAGTGCCAGGTAGGACATAATAATAAAGGGGAGCAGGAAGACAATATGTGAGCGTCTGCGCCACAGGAGTAGCACAAAACCGGCTGTAGCAAACAGAAAGGACGCTGTACTGGCGGTTGTAGTTTTGATAATTTGTTTTAATTCCGGTGTAAACTGTTCGCTGATAGTGTTACCGACATTAGGAAAGTTGCCGGATTGGTCCTTGGTAATATAGAGAAATTCCTTCCAGAGCCGATTAGCAATTCTAAAAGGCAAGTCCGGGTCGAGATAGAGGATTAAGGCTATGCCGCCACCGATTAGAATACTGTAAAAAAGAAGACCTTCCTTCAATTTTGGACGGTAGTAGAAAGTAAGGGCTAAAAGAAGCGGCAGGCCTGTCAGGGCATATACTGCGGCCTGAGCCTGGTCCCACCACCATAGAAATAAAGCTGACAGCAGCAAGCCGGCACAAACATAGATATAGCGCAGACGGTTGTGCGTCAAACCGAAACGCATGAACAGGTAGACTACGCCGAGCGCAAACGTAAGAATTAGACAATCGGTATCAAAACGTCCAACATTGCTGCGTATGATGAAAAATGGATAGAGAACTGAAACCAGCGAAGAAATAAGCGCGCATACAACACCGCCGTAAAATCGTCCGATCATGTAGAGTGGTATGACAAGCAGCGGCCCAAGCACTGCAGGCAATACAGCTCCCACCCAGCACATGCTCCATGATGTTGCTTTAACGATTGTTGCGGTAAGAACTGAAATCAGGGGCGCCGGTTCGGGCCTGGGCGGGCTTTGAGGTACGCCGCGCCTTTCATCCGGTTGCGTGTAGGTATCGTCTACCAGGTCCTGCGCAAGGCTCAGGTAAAACCAGGCGTCGAATGTTGTATGAATCGGCTTGTTGTCATAAAACGTGCGCGACTCAATTTTTTTCCATTGTGTGAGGTCTTCCAGCCTGCAAAAAATACCGAGTGCGATAATACATATCACAGCCAGGATTTCAAGAGCGGTATGCCAAGGTGCTGTTTTGCGTGCCAGGGTGCTGCAGCTCGACTGAATACGCAGCAGAACTCCGGGTGTTGTTTCAACACTGACCTGTGTTTGTGCGGTAGCCGCCGGATTTATTTTTTGTTGCAGTCGTTTTTTTTTTGATCCCCCCATGTAACCTCTGCCTCAGCCTCCGTTTTCAATGCGGTCGTAGCGCATTTGCGTAATCTGTTCACTGATCAGTCCCATCAGGAAAATCATTAGGGATGAAATTATGCACATAGCAGACATATTGGTAAAGCTGTTGGAGCTAAAATAGGTGTAAATGTAGTTCGCAATTCCCATTAAAAAAAGTAGCGCGCTTAGAGGTAGGAAAACATGCAGTGGTGAATAGAGCGTGGTTATTTTGATAATAATCAGTAAAAACCTGAAACCGTCGCGCAAAAGCTTTATTTTACTGGTGCCTATCCGTTGGTGAACTGTAATCGGTACATAAAAGATCGACCGGCCGCTGCGTAAAAAGGAAAGTGTAATCGTAGTCGGGTAGGAAAAGGTGTTGGGCAGAAGGCACAGGTAGCGCAGTGCGGTATCCCGTTTGACTACACGAAAACCGGAAGTAAGATCTTTTATTTTAAATTTTGTGACATAGCATGCCAAAAAATTGTAGAGCATATTGGCAAAGAGGCGCAAAATATTAGCATGGGCTTTGCGTGACCGGGCACCAACTACCATATCATAGTTATCTGCTTGACCAAGCAAGGCCGGGAGGTCTGCGGGATCATGTTGACCGTCACCGTCCATGAATACAATGGTTTCTCCAGTTGCGTGGCGCATGCCGGTTTTAATAGCAGCTCCGTTGCCGATTTTATACGGGTGGCTAATCACGCGGGCACCTGCCTGCCCGGCTGTTTCAGCGGTTGCGTCCGTTGAACCGTCGTCAACAACAATGATTTCGGCATCGGGCACATTTTGTCTGATGCCGTTAATAAGTGCCGTTAGTGCCAGCTCTTCATTGTATGCTGGTATTATTATGGATACGTTCATGTTCCATTGCTCTCGCGAATTGGTTTGTGAGGTTGTTCGGACATGATAGACGAAATCTGTTTCGCAAGTCAAGGGTGTGTTGGTTTTTATTTGCCAATGCAGAAACGGGAAAAAATAGATTCCAGAATGTCCCCGGTTGTTGTCTCTCCGGTTATCTCGCCAAGGCTGTGCAGAGCCTCCTGCACATCAGCACTAATAAGTTCGAAGGCCCGGTTAGCGTGCGCTGCCTTGTGCGCACGCTGCAGCGCGTTCAGTGCTGCAACAAGAGCCTGTTTGTGCCTGAGACTTGTGATAAGTACATCACCGACAGTGGGGGTATCATCATCTAGTACCAGATTGGCAATGGAGTCGCGAAGCTCTTTAAAACCGGTATGGGCCACGGCTGAAACTGACTGGATCAGGTCTTTTCCCAAAGCCCCTTCCAATTCCCCGGAATTCATGTGCTGTTTCAGGTCGGATTTATTTATAAGAGCAATGCAGTTGCCGGGCTGTTTTTTTGAGAGCAGTAGGTGGTCGTGACTGTCAAGTTTCCGTGATCCGTCGAAAACAAGCAGGGTGATATCGGCTGTTTTAAGGTGATCCAGAGATTTATCCATGCCGATTGTTTCCACAGCATCGGTGCTGCTGTGAATTCCGGCAGTGTCGTGCAGCCTGACAGGTATACCCGCTATTGTGATTGTTTCACGGATGACGTCGCGGGTTGTGCCCGGAATACTGGTGACGATTGAGCGTTCATCACCAAGGAGAACGTTCATGATGCTGGATTTTCCAACATTAGGTTTTCCGACGATGACAGCATCAATTCCTGTACGGTAGCAATTTGCGTGTTCGCTGTCTGCAATCAATGTGCTGATCTGTTCGCATTGCTGATTGAGGATATCAGTAACATTGTCCCGGGATAATATGTCAATCTCGTCATCGGGAAAGTCAATGCAGGCTTCCAGGTGTGCGCGAAGATCTATCAGAACACGGCGCAGCTGTTCTATCTGTACGGAGAGGGCACCGCTCATCTGGCGCGCGGCAATTTTTAGACCCACTTCGGTTTGGCTCTCGATCATATCGATCACTGCTTCTGCCTGCGCAAGGTCCAGACGTCCGTTAAGAAAGGCGCGACGTGTAAATTCTCCCGGTGTCGCTGTTCGGGCTCCGTATGCCAGAACCAGCTCAAGCACGGCGCGTAAACCGGTCAGCCCTCCATGACAGTTAATTTCAACGACGTCATCGCCGGTATACGAGTGCGGTCCGGGCATGCAGGCAAGCAGCACGTCGTCAAGCATGGTGCTGTCGTTGGGGTCAATAATACGGCCGTAGTAGAGATGGCGGGCAATAGGGGCGGCGGATGTGAAGCGTTCTGATATGAATATTTGCCGTGCGATGGGGATTGATTCGGGTCCGCTGATCCTGATAATGCCGATACCGGCGCTGCCGAGCGGCGTAGCTATTGCGGCAATGGTGTCGTGGTTGTCAGGAGTAATCATGCCAGTCGCCCAACCTGATGATTAACGCAATGCCCGAATGGTTCAGGACTGCTTCGATTGGCGGGGCGCGATAATAACTTTCTTTAACGTGCCGGAGCCCTTGCTCCAGGTTGTTAGTTCTGCATCTTTTTTAAGCGTCATGTGTATGATACGTCTATCGCCGGGGCTCAGCGGATTTGTTGTAACCGGGGCGCCGCGTTTTTTTGCTTTTTCACTCATGCTGTTGGCGAGTTCCACCATGTTTTCAAAATGCCGTACACGATATGATTCGCAATCTACCTGAATATGCGGCAGGCTGCGGAATTTACTGAGCCGAATTTTATTCAACATAAACTGGATAGCTTCGAGAGTCTGGCCATGTTTGCCGATAAAGATGCCGCTTCCGTCTCCGTTGATGGTAAAGAAAATTTCATCATCGCGATGCTCCCTGGTCACAGTTGCTTCGTCCTGTATCCGGGTCACGATATGTTTAAGAACCGTTTCTATTTGTTCAATAGCGCCTGTGTCATTTTCGGAAAGGGGCGCACTAATACGGGTTGCGCGAAATTTTGTTTTTTTGCTTGAAAAAAGCGACATAAGTGCGCCGGGGCCCTGTTCAATGACGTCTATCTTGAGCTGTTCAGGGGTGGAGCTCAGTTTTTCACAAGCTACTGTTATTGCTTCTTTAGTTGTTTTGGCTTCAATCTCGATGGACTGCATTGTGTTCCTCCAGCGTTATTTTTTGTTGATATACATCTGCTGCGCGATGGATATAAGGTTGTTAACCAGCCAGTAGATAACCAGTCCGGCAGGAAAGTTTAAAAACATGACTGTGAAAATGACCGGCATGAACATCATGATTTTGGCCTGGGACGGATCAACCGTTGTCGGTGTCATTTTCTGTTGCAAAAACATGGACGCGCCCATAATGAGCGGGGCGATGTATGTCGGGTCCTTGGCTGCAAGATCATTGATCCAAAACGGTATGAATGTGGCGTGCCGCAACTCAATTGAATCCATCAACGCGCGATAAAGTGCTATAAAAACCGGTATCTGCAAAACCATCGGCAGGCAACCGCCAAGGGGGTTGACCTTATAGCGTTTGAAGAGCGCCATTTGCTGTTTAGCAAATTCTTCTTTATTATCTTTATGTTTTTCTTTCAGTGCCTTAATTTCCGGCTGAATCTTCTGCATGCCTTTCATGGATTTAAAGCTTTTATTCGTCAGCGGCCAGAACAGTATTTTAATAAAAATGGTCAGTACGATGATTGAAATGCCCCAGTTATGCAGGAAGCCGTTGAGAAATTTAAGTGTCAGCAGCAGAGGTTTTGAAATTATGTCAAACCAGCCAAAATCAATTGTGCGTTCAAGCTGTGCATTTTGTTTCTGCAAAATAGTGCTATTACGCGGTCCGATAAAGAGCGCGAATTTAAATGACTGTGATTCTCCGGGGCTGAGGCGCAGATAGGGGTAAACCAGCTTGTAGGAAACAATACGCTCACTGGCGGAAAGTCGAATCTGGGCCGGGCGAAGAGTTTCAGGGATGACCGCGGAAATAAAATATTTTTCTTCAATTGCGGTCCAGGCAACGTCATCACCCTGGATGATGATTTCTTCCTCAATTTTATCCAGGTTCTTTTTTTCTATGTTATCTTTGATCAGGTAGGTAAAACGCGGAGCGCTTTGGCCCTTATTGCTGAAAAAACCGCCGCCTGATTCCTCCGGCAGCTTGGTGGTCCATTCCAAAAACGGGTTGCCTTCAATGGTCCCCAAAGAGGTGTTGGTTATAACCATGTCAAATATAATTTTGTATTCATCCGGGCGAAACTCAAACTTTTTTTCGAACTGCATGTTGTTCTGGTCAACGCCACTAAAGACCAGGTGCTCAGGGCGGGACTGGGCGCTGATTTCGTTGGTGTCGTTTCCAACATGCCACCCGGTGACAGAGGCTACCGTGCCGTTCGGATATACAAATGAGGTATTAATCGGCAGGGCATCGGGCAGGGATAGGTTGATCATTTCCTTGAAATTATCAGGCCCGTTGTTTTTTTCATCATTGCCCAGCTTGAAGGTTTTACGTATCCAGGCTGTGAGAGCAGGTGGCGGCAGGCTTTCTTTGTAATTTAAGAGACTGATACTGGTTATGGCTGCCTGTGCGCCGGCAAGGCTCATGCGGTACAGGCCGTTGTACACCGTTATAATTCTTCCGGGTTCTGTCGGCTGTTGTGCCGTCAGTATTTCCGGGTTTTTAATCGTTAGTTCAGTCTTCGGCACTTCTGCAGGAAGGGATGCCGATTCAATCGCGGGACTCTCTTGCGTTTGAGCCGGGCCGGATGCAGGCGGTGCTGTTCGGGGCGGGGCCAGAAATGACTCATACATGAGCCATACTGCAATAGACAGTACGATTGCAATCAATACCCGTTTATCGGTGTTCATGTTGTTTTCTTTCGTTCCCGTCCGGTTGCACGGTAGTTGGTTTCACACCAGAAATTTGCGGGTGCGAAATTATTGTTAGTTTGCAGTGTAGTGCGCGTGCAGCACAAGGCGTCTCTAGTTCAGGTTGCGTCAGTAGCGGGCGCTCGGTTAGTTTTTTTATACAGGATCATATCCACCGGGGTGGAAAGGGTGGCATTTAAGCAGTCGTCTGGCGGTAAGGTACAGGGCTTTGAGCAGGCTGTATTTGGTCAGTGCATCAATGGCATAGCTTGAACACGTCGGTGTAAATCGACATCGCTGCCCAAGTAATGGCGATATGCATATTTGATAGCCTCGCACACAGGCGATGATCATAGTTTTGATCATATTTGTTGTGGCCTGTTATCCCTGCGCTACCGGTTCGTGTGCATCAAGGCTTGTGTGACCGCTGCCTGGTTCTGGATTGCAGTAAACTGCGGAGTTCCTGATCCAGTGCCGTGTAGTCGAGTTGGGCTGCGCCGGCTCTGGCGCTTATCACAATGTCGGTCGAGTCTGGAAATTCTGCCTTGTTGCGTCTAAAGTATTCCCTGAGCTGTCTTTTGATCCGGTTGCGTGCTACTGCATTGCCGGTTCTTTTGCCGACCGTAAGGCCAAGTCGACGCCAGGGTAAACCATTTTCAACCAGTACGCATGTAAAATGCCGTGATTCCTTTCGAATTCCTGTCTTAAATACATTGAGAAACTGTTGTCGTTTCAGTAAACGTTCCCGCGGTCTGAATGTATACTCGCGCATGGTATCTAGGTGTCAGCACTGATTGAGCCCGGTACTCAGGCGCTCAGAACTTTACGGCCTTTTCTTCGGCGCCGTTTCAAAACTTCCTGGCCTGCTTTGGTGCTCATGCGCTCCATGAAACCATGGGTGCGTTTTCTTTTTATATTGCTTGGCTGAAATGTTCTCTTCACGGTGTTCTCCCTACCCTATCCTGGTTATTGTTAGAGCTGAGCGGGGTCATTGATTTTATAGTATGTGTGCATTTCCCGCTTTTTTGACATTCAGTTTAATCATACAAACAAACATATTTCCATAGTATTGTCAAGTTTTTTCAATGATTTTCTTAAGCGCTGCGTGGTGTATAACGATACCCTCAAGCAGTCCGGCATCGCTGACCGTGCAGTTGTCGCAACCGAAATAATGCAGCAGTAGCTGCATGATCAGGGCACCGGGTAGTATTACCTCAGCGCGGCCGGGTTCCAGGCCCGGCATTTTGGCTCGTTGTGTCAGTGGGAGCTTGAGCATAGTGTCCAAAAGACTGTTAATTGCCCTGAGGGAAAGCACGTAACCGTTGATGCGTGCGGGTACATAGTCCTGTAGCTTGAGGTCCATGGCTGCCAGGGTCGTTGCCGTACCTGCGGTGACGATTATGACAGGCGCGGTTTCGGATTCCGGCAGGGGCAGGTGCGCTGTGTGAGATGCAATCATGGAACCTGCCCATGAGCGCAGATTCTCAATTTGATTTTTTGTGGGCGGGTCTGTATGCAAAAAGTCTTCAGCTGGTTTAATCACGCCCAGCGGCAGGCTGAAGCTGTTTTTAAAGCATCCGGAGTTTAAAAAACTGAATTCAGTGCTGCCGCCCCCGATATCAATAATGACCGTTTCATCAGCATTAGTTGGCATGATAGCCTGCACACCCGCACGGGACAGTTCGGCTTCCTGTTGTTCGTTTATGATCTCGGGTACAATACCGGAAGCCCGGCTGACGCGAGCGATGAAATCCTGACAGTTTTGCGCCTGCCGCACGCTGGCAGTTGCTACAGACCGTATTTCCTGAACATCGCGCGAGCGCGCATATTCGCAAAACCGTTTAATGCACGCAGCCGCCTGCTCTATTCTATCCGGAAGAAGCAGGGCGTCTGCCTGCATGCCTGATCCCAGGTGCACAATTTCCCGATCACGCTCAAGCGGATACAGTACATCAGGGTCACAGTCGGCAATGAGCAGCCTGATGGTCTGGGAGCCGATATCAATTGCTGCATAGCGTTTCATGGCAGTTTTACCGACAGGGCTTGTACCTGTTTTCTGATTTTGGATGCGTGCTGCGGTAGGCCGAAATGTTTCAGCCAGTGCAGGCCGCAGGCATCGTTATCTACAGACTGCCGTTTTCGGCAAAACTGTAGTAGCCGTTATTGCCCACGATAATATGATCATGTACGCGAATGTTCAAGAGTTTTGTTGCGTTTACCAATGCGCTGGTAAGTTTGCTGTCATGGGAGGACGGGGATGGATCGCCGCTGGGGTGGTTGTGTACCAGAATGATTGAAACAGCACCGGCACTCAGGGCGTGCTCAACTATTTTGCGGGGATACACTGCAGTTTGATCAATGGTTCCTTCTTGAATGATTTCATCATGCAAAAGCTCGTTCTTAGCATTTAAATACACTACCCGAAACTGCTCGTCGCGCAGGGCTGCCATGCTGGCGCGCAGATATTTAATAAGGGCCTGCGGGCTCGCAATAACATTACGTTGGGCAATAGCGGCCGAGAGGTAGTAATCGCAGCAGGCACGTATCAGTTTGATCAGCAGAGCGCTGTGTTCACCGATTTCATCAACCTTTTGCAGTTGCTCAAGCGGTGCGTCAAGAACACCCTGAAATGATTTGAAGTTTTGAAGCAGGTTTTTGGCCACTGGTTTTACGTCTTTGCGGGCAATACAGTAGGAAAGCAACATCTCAAGCACTTCATAGTCATGAAAGGCCGCAAGTCCCTGCAGTTTGAACTTTTCTTTAATGCGACGGCGGTGTCCGGTTGTTTGGAGCGCAGTTTTTTGTTTCATTGTTTTCCACAGCAAGATTTGAAGGGATTTGTTTTTTATTTGTGGATACGCACGTGCTTCTCATGCCTTTAGTATAAACGCAATCCAGTGCAGTCTCTTCCCTTTACAGGTTATTTAGGGGATGAATTTTTTTCTTAGTGTTGTCCGGACACGGCGTCAGCGTATATGTTTAGCTGCTCCAGCCTCGCTTTTAAGATCATTAATACACTGTTTTAAAATAAGAAAGATGTATCAGGAAGGGGGCACTGCTCTGTTATGTGTAGCGGTTAACCGATACCGGCGAGTTTAAGGCGGCCTTTCCAGCGTTCGGCAAGGATGTTTTTAAAAGGTTGATTCTCTGGACTTTCAAGTCGAGGATCTTGATCGACAAGGTCAAAAGCTGCACTGCGCGCTTCCTGCAAAATCCGGATATCACGTCCGATATGGGCAACCCTGAAATCCGGCAGTCCGGACTGGCGCGTTCCAAGGAATTCACCGGGACCGCGAATGTTGAAATCCTCTTCAGCTATTCTAAATCCGTCATTGGTTTGTTCCATGATTTTCAGGCGTTTGCGGGCGTCATCAGAGCGTGAAAACTGCGCCAGTAAAACACACAGTGATTCGGCTGCTCCACGGCCAACGCGGCCGCGCAGCTGATGGAGCTGAGACAGACCAAAGCGCTCTGCGTGTTCGATAATCATGAGGGCTGCATTGGGCACATCAATGCCGACTTCAACAACCGTAGTCGCGACAAGAATGTGCGTATGGCCCGCGCTAAAGGCCTGCATAACACTTTCTTTCTCAGCGCTGTCCATGCGGCCGTGTAGCAGGGCGATCCTTAATTCCGGAAAGATATCCTGTTGCAGGTGTGCTGCCATGCGGGTTGCATCTCGCAGGTCAAGTTTTTCAGAGGTGTCAACCAGCGGATATACAATAAAGGCCTGGTTGCCGTTGGAAATTGTGCGACTGACAAGTTCGTATACATCCTGACGCCGGGATTCATTGTAGAGTCTGGTTGTAACCGGAGTTCGGCCGGGAGGCAGCTCATCTATAATCGATACATCAAGATCTCCATAGACCGTCAGGCCCAGTGTGCGTGGAATTGGTGTGGCTGTCATGACAAGAATATCGGGATTGCCGCCCTTTTTTTTAAAGCGTGCCCGTTGCAAAACGCCGAATTTGTGTTGTTCGTCAACTACCACCAGGCCAAGCCGGTTAAATATGACCGCTTCCTGTATGAGGGCATGCGTGCCGAGGATAATCTGTGCACTACCGTTGCTAATGGCCGCAAGGTTTTCTGTTCGTGATGCTTGTGGCTGTTTGCCCGTCAGCATGACAATCTGCAGATCCCGGGCAAGCGCAAGGTTTTTGATTGTTGTGTAGTGCTGTTCAGCCAGAATTTCTGTCGGGGCCATGATGGCTGCCTGGCAGCCGTTTTGCACGGCAATGCAGGCCGCTATGAGACTGATGACAGTTTTGCCGCTGCCAACATCACCTTGCAGCAGCCGGTGCATGGGAACCCCGTCTGCCATATCCAAGCGTATTTCTTGAAGGACCCTCATCTGCGCGCTGGTCAGACCAAAGGGCAGTCCGTCGATGAGTGTATTCAATTCGTTATCTGTAATTGCCAGTGAAACTCCCTGCTCGAGTGCCACCCCTTTTTTCTTGAGTGCAAGCATGGTCTGCAGCAAAAAGAATTCATCAAAAACAATGCGGCGGTGGTAGTGCGATGTGGTGTTGTTGAGCTGGTCAAGATTGTCGTCAGTATGCGGCTGGTGCACGTGGCTGAATGCATCCTGCAGCGAAATAAGTTTGTATGTGGATCGTATCCGGTTTGGCAGGTATTCACTCACAATATCGGGTATACGGAGGCTGAGTGCCTGCATAATGCGCCGCATGGTTTTTTGTGTCAGGCCCTCAGTCAGCGGGTAAAGAGGGGCTATTGAAAGTAGCGTGCGTGGGTCCTCATCGTGTTCAAGCAGTTCAATCTCAGGATGATGTATCTCAATCCGGTTTCCAAATAATTTTGCCGGGCCCGTTATCATGACCCTGTCACCGTCAGTGTATTGTTTCTTTAGCAGCGCGGCATAGCGGGGTGACAGTCTAAACCACTTTGCGGCCATGACTGCGCTGCCGTCACTGATAAGCATTTCCAGCAGGCGCAGCCGTCCGGTTGATTTGATTGCAAGGCTGCCCTGTACATGACCGATTACAACCGCGTCAGCGCCGGGCTCAATCTGGTCAATCGGTACAATCCGGCGTCGGTCAATATAGGATCGAGGTACTAAGTAGAGCAAATCTTCAAATGTTCGTGTGTTCAGGCGCGCAAGTGCTGCGGCTGTTTTTGGTCCGACACCCGCTAAGTCAGTGACGGGACGGGCAAGCTGTTGCAGGCAGGAATGAAGATCAGGGGTATCGTTATTGTGTTGAACCACAGTATTAGATGTTTCGTCTAATTGTCTGATATTGTTTAATATTTCAAGGGTATCCGCAATTATTTTACACTGTGTATCCAGCGTTTGATTATAGAACTGCTTGAAATTTTTTGCGATGGAAAGCATGTTTTTACTGAGAGTTTCGGGGCAGGTATTTTTTTGTGTCTGGCGTGCCAGAGCGGGCAGCAGGTTGTCGAGGCCTTTAACCGTTTTCAGGTTGGCAAAATTATTTTTTGCCGCAAAACTGAGCGCTTTGTGCATGGCACGCACAGTATCGGCAAGTGTTTGTGGGTTGTCTGGCATCGTGCTTTCTGGTTATCTTATGGCAACAATTTTGTTTCAGGAAAAAGGTAGTCTAGTAACTGTTTGGCAATACGTTGCCCGCCGCGCGGAGAAATCGCCAGATCAGGAGCCAGTTCGATTACATGGGTTTGTTGACTATCGTCTGAATGCACGAAATCGATTCCGGTAACCGGCAGACACGCTTTTTTCGCAATGCGCCTGCCAAGCTCAATCAGGGCTGGACTTACCTGGTCGCTTATATCATGAACGCTGCCGCCGGTATGGTAGTTAGCGGTTTGGCGAATTATAACCTGTCGGTCGGCTTCAGGGATGCTGGCCAGTGATAAACCGTTTTTGTTAAGGAAGCGTGTGGTTTCACGGTCAAGCGGAATTCTGTGGACCGGATCGATTGCAACACAGCGGCGGTTTTGGGCTGTTATAAGTTTGCGAATAGTGTCACGGCCATTACCAATGACATAGGCTGGTCGGCGCTGCAGGGCGCATACAAACTGGTAATCGATAAATACAAGACGATAATCTTCACCGGCCACCATTTTTTCGAGTAGAATATCGGGTTCATAGCGGCGGGCGTTTTTCAGGGCGGCTTTCAGTTCTTCAGGCGTTGTTATGTTGGTTGAAACCCCGCGTGCGCCCCATTGCGAGCATGGTTTGATTACAATAAGACTATGCTGTTTCAGGAAGTTCAGAGCCTGCTCAAAATTTACATAGAGCTCCTGCGGCGGGACCGGAAATTCATGCTCACGCAAAAAACGTCCTGCCAGGTATTTGTTTTGCATCAGGTGAAAGGTGACTGCGCCGACCCTGTCTGTCAATGACCGATAACAGCGAACGGTTGAGCAATTGTGCTGCAGTTCAAAAACGGGGACTGATGCATCGATTACGGTTACGGTAATGCCCCTTCGCCGGGCTTCGTGCGTGATTGTTGTTGTATAGGGGCTCAGCATCGGGTCCCCGGCAGAATCAGGCATTGTCGGGCTCCTCGGGCTCGTTTTGCAGGTCCAAAGCACAGTCTTCAGGGTTGACATGCGGTCGGGGCGCTGCAGCAGGCAGCGCACCGTAGATTGGCACCATTTTCTGACACAGTTCAATACCGAGCTGCACAGAATTACTGTACAGCTCACGGATTGTAATACTGCGCTGGTCGCCTGTTTCAGGGTCGGGCATGGTCCATTCGTCATGCAGTTCAGGAACCATACTGATGAATCGCGGCAGATAAAACAGGGAGGCAATTTCACGCATACCTGCGGGCAGGCAGGGGTACAGGGTCTGCAGGATGCGCGTAATAAGTGGATTGGAGTACAGCGACTGCATGCGGGCGAAGTTTCGCAGGCAGTTCAGTATACTTTCCGGCAGCTTGGGACAGTCGAAATCTTCAGCAGTCTGCATAAAAGCACAGAGTAAAAGCGCGGGAACAGGCCGTTCGCATTCGCGCATTATTTTTTTCAGGGAAAAGGTTTTTATATTTGTCATGGTTCCGGCAAGATATACATCTAAAATGGTTTCAAAGCGGCGATGCAGCTGGACGGCACGGGTGCGCCGGACCGGATCAGGATCGTCGTAATTGCCGGTTTCATGACAGATAAGCGGGTGAAAGCAGCTGTCTGCAGCAATGTGGCTTATCATACCGACAAGCAAAGCCAGCTCAGGGCCGGAATTGTCTGTCTTGACAGTCGTTGCGGCCACATTTTCGATGAGAGCGAAAACGTCATGGCCTTTGCCGTGAATGGCATCGGCAATGACCTTCATCATTTCGCGGCAACTTCGTCCACGGGCGTAGTAAGGTGCGTCGTGTAGTATTGAGCCCAGCAGCAGACAATTGGGGAACGCCTCAGCAGCTTCGCCTGCCGGCGTGCCGTGCAGGGACGTGGCAACTTGATGCGCGATCAGCAAATGGGTTACTTCTTTCGGCATGATAGTTTCCTGTTATTGAATATATTCACGTCTTGACCGTTTCCGAGCTCATAGTATAGTAGAGCATAATCGCACACGTCAACAGCAATCGGTAGTGAGTTGCTGCCTGTATTTACGTGGAGGTAACGGATGGAGAATGTATGGCCCGCATTTGCACTGACACTGCTGGCCGGGCTTTCAACCGGTATCGGTAGCGCGTTGGCGTTTTTTACCACGCGAACCAATACCAAATTTCTCGCAATCTCACTTGGCTTCTCAGCCGGCGTTATGTTGTATGTGTCCTTTGTGGAAATATTTCAAAAAGCGCGCGAATCCCTGATTTTCGAGCTGGGGCAGGATAACGGAACCGGTTTAACCGTGGCGGCTTTTTTCAGTGGTATCGCATTGGCGGCCCTGATTGACCGCCTTGTGCCCGGTTTTGAGAATCCCCATGAAATACGCGGTGTTGAGCAAATGCAGCCCGGGCAGCAGCCGGCAGACGAGCAATTGTTGCGCATGGGTCTTTTTTCTGCACTTGCAATCGCCATTCACAATTTTCCTGAGGGGTTGGCGACTTTTATAGCAGCGCTGAGTGATTTAAAGCTGGGTATCAGCACTGCTGTGGCAATTGCCATTCATAATATCCCCGAAGGCATCGCGGTTGCTGTTCCCATTTACTATGCAACCGGCAGCCGCAAAAAAGCATTTACCCTTTCGTTTGCCTCAGGGCTGGCAGAACCTGTAGGCGCGCTCATCGGTTTTCTTGTGTTGATGTTCTTTGTTAGTAATCTGGTCTTCGGCATTATGTTTGCGGCCGTTGGTGGTATCATGGTGTATATAGCGTTAGATGAATTGCTGCCGTGCGCAGAGCGCTACGGAGAACATCACCTGGCTATTACCGGTTTGGTGAGCGGTATGTTCGTTATGGCGTTGAGTCTGGTGCTTCTTGGTTGATAGATTTTCTGGCGGGAGCTGTGCGGGTTTTCTGTTACTGCATGCACGTACCTGTTAGAAAAGCTTTTCCTCTTTTTTCTTTTCTTTCAAATAACACATCACCGCTTCGAGACTGTACTTGACTGAACGATGATTCGGGGCGGTTCGAACGTATCGGGGGCCGGTTCCCGAGGAGCGCAATTTTTCAAGCTCATCTTCGGTTGTGCTGAGTAGTTGCGAGACTTGTTTTGATGTGAGCAGATCAGATGCCTGAAGGCGCATTTATTTGTTACTCCTGAAACATACGTTTTGTATCAGCAATGTATTCGGTACCCTGCGCAGTGTTCGTCATGCAGGTGCTCACGCGGGTTGCTGTGTTTTGTTGGGCACAGTCTGAACTATTTTTCCAGAAATGCAACAAAAAATATTACCGGCTTTAAAGCATAAAACGGGCCAGCATAAAAAGGGGAGGGTTATGCGCCTTGAAAGCTGTTGTGTGCTTCGTGTGCAGGCTCATCCGGCAGGGATTCATAGCGCGGTGAAAAATGAAAGGGAATAAGAGATTTTACGCCGCATTCACGCGCAAGCTTTCCGGCCTGATGGGCGGTTAAATGACCGCGACTGAGGGCTTTTTCGGCATCACGTTCCAGGAAGGCAGCCTCACAGAAGAAATGATCCGCGTCTGCGGCAAGGCTTCGAATTTTTTTTGTATTAGTCGCAGTTGCACCGCAGTCAGTGACATAGGCGATAACCTCTCCGGGGGTAATCTGCACGGCCTGCGCACTGATTTCTTCAAGGGATATATGCCGCGGTGCGGCATCGTTTTCAATGGGGACAGGTATCATTGTGGTGGCGGGGCATCCCTCTCGAATACTTTTTTTAAGTGTTTGCAGCCAGGGTCCAACTGGAAGGCCGAGTCTGTTGAGTGCATCCTTGTTTATGTTGATATGACAGTGTTCCTCAAGGCGGAAGCCAAGCGACGGTATGCCGTTGTGATCAAGTCGTTGGGTTTTGACCTTGTAATGGGAATTGTTGACCACTGTTCCGCTGAACGGCATACGTTGTTCCGGGCCGGGCTTGAACTTGTCCCTGCAGGTGAACCGCCGAATCTTGATGAGACGTGTTCCAATCTCATGCACGTCAATCATGAACGGGTAGTTTTCTGTCAGGTTCCAGGTATAGCCCTTGAGTTTACCGGTCATATTGGCAATGATGCCCGGCGGGCCGTAAAGACGCAGAACGCGCTCGCGCGCAAGATTGAGGCGCACGAGGTGATCAATACCGACAAAGTGATCAATATGGGTATGTGTTATGAATACCTCGGTAATTTTAAATAGCAGGCCGGCAGATACCCGGTTGATGTCGCCAATGTCAAATAATAGGGCCGTACCTTCACCCTGCAGCCGCACATACAGGGCAGGGTCACCGAAAGGCGGGTTCAGGAGTCTGGGCTGAAAAAGGGGAGTCATGCGGGAACGTCTCCACTAAGAGCTTCTTGAGCCTTATCCGGGTTGAGTACATTCCACAGTTTTTCCTGCAAGGTATCCATTGCATCATAGAACTGCTTAAACTTTTTTAGTGTATCGTTTTGTTCAAGGCGAGTCCTAACGCTTTTGCAGTTTACCTTCACACAGGGAAACGGGCGGCTGTCGGCAGGCAATACGCATCCTTTGTCTCCAAGAAAGGCACAACCGTTGGGAATTCCGTGGTTAACGCGCAGGTTGAGCGGTGCATCATTATCGGCGCGGTAGACGAAGTAGTCGCTCTCGGTAAACCAGCCTTCAACCGGCATGCATTGACAGCAGGGCGCTTTGCAGTCAGGGCATAGTTCTGCAGTAATTGTATCCAGCAGAGCGCGCATGTTCAGCTGAATCAGATTGTTCTGATCGGAGAGTTTTTTTAACGTTTCAATACTGTCCGGGTTCTTAGCTATAAAATCCTGATAGCGTAGTTCAAGCAGTTCTACTCCCATTATATGTGATCCCTATGAATGAATTCGGCTCAGCCAATGTGTATACCTGAAGCATACTCTGCCTGTGCAGTTTGATTATTTTTTTATAATTTTAACATACTTTTGTATTCGGGTACAGATTTTACGATTGTGCACTGTGTGGGAATGACGCAGGCAAAAGCTCTGTTTAAGTATATTCATTGAATTTTACGCTTTCTTATATTATTATGTGCACCCCGAACAATGTGTATAGGCGCAATGAACTTTGATGTGAACGTAGGGCGCTTGCAACTGACCGGGATGAGCCTGACGCAGCATCTGGCTGATGCTGACAAATGATTCTGCAATTGGAGCAGTATGAAGATAGCGGTTATTGGTGCCGGACGGAAGCGCAATGGTATTGGCGCATATAGTGCCCGTTTCGCGCATGTCGAAGGCGCACACATAGTTGCGGTGCTGGCACAGGATTTAGCAACCGCGCGCCAGGATGCCGACGGGTTGAAAGAGTACGGCATTACAGCTGATGCCTATGGGGATATGGAAACGCTCATTGATCGCCATTGCCCCGATGCGTTCATTATTGCCTCTCCTGCAGCA
>Ga0222635_1000203_pt1 | contig 30384 bp, 31 predicted proteins | sample AntAcemetagen139_FD_179809 | JGI IMG/M metagenome (GOLD analysis project Ga0222635, IMG submission 179809) | Saline water microbial communities from Ace Lake, Antarctica - #139 | ecosystem: Environmental > Aquatic > Non-marine Saline and Alkaline > Saline | place: Antarctica: Ace Lake...
TAACCGGACCCACCGCTGGGCTTCTCTTTAGTTCCTTGAGAGAAATCCGCAACTTATGAATAAAATCCTTTGGTGATTCTACTGCCTGGGCTTCACCGTGGTTTGGATAAGGGGATGTGCCCCGATCGTAATAATTGACCCGCCACATGATTGCCGGTCCGTCCTTGGCAGGTGCTTCACTAATTTTATAATGCGTACCGAAAAGCTGAGCAACCGTTCTTCAAGATCAGACGTTTGCTTCTTCATTTTTCCCATTCATCATTCGATGTTGAACGTTCGATGTTCGATGTTCGTCTATTTTCAACCCGTCCGTTTGTGCCTTAAAAAGGATCAGTGGTGTAAATTGTTTTTTTACCCACAGATTCTGTTGAAGAACCTTATTTAAAGGGTTGGTTTCTGAAACATTTTTCCACAACCATTTTCTATCCATTATGTCAGGCATCGTCCTTAAGCCTTATGCGTAAGCAGGAATCTTCTCTGTTTACGAAAGGAAACCCACTATATTTTGTCTGTTGGAAATAGCGGTCTGATGCTTCGAACGGTTCTTCCCTTACAGCCTGGGGTTCTGGAAGCTTTTGATGCAGGAATAAATTGATTTTTGCATACAGGTCGAATATAATTTTAAAAAACAATATATAGATTATTGGAGGAAACCATGAAGATAGCTTTACCCTCGAGGGCAGGCCAGATTGACGAGCATTTTGGACATTGCGAAGTTTTTACGATTTTTTCAGTTGACGAAAATAACAAAATTGTTTCTGAAGAGAAGCTTACACCGCCTGCAGGCTGCGGCTGCAAGACAAATATAATTCCTGTTCTTTCAGAAATGGATGTAAAAGTTATGCTGGCCGGAAATATGGGTGACGGTGCTGTGAACAAGCTGGCTGAAAGCGGTATAGAAGTTATCCGGGGCTGTTCAGGCGATACCCGGCAGGTTGTTGAGTCCTGGCTTGCTGGAAAGATTGATGACTCCGGTGCAGGATGTGCTTCACATGATGGCTGCGATAGTCACTAGCATTTTTATAACATGTAGCCGTTGCGGTGCAAAAGGCTGATGCAGTACCATCTGAAAGTTTAAAGGCCAAACAGCGCTAATGACAAATAACAAAGTTTAAATTTCAAATGAATGTCAAATAAAAAAGGCCAAATTGCAGAAAATTCGTTGCGTAAAGCTGTGACGGACAGGAGGATTTGGGCATTGATGTTTTGGTGCTTCGATTGACATTTTTAATTTGGACTTTGGCATTTCATGTTAACCCATTTAAACTGTTCAGGTTGTTCTTGAGGCTATAGTAAAAAAGAAAATGCTCTAAATGATTTTATAGAGTGAAAAGACAGGGCTTATCAGGAGTCTCTTATGAGAGATCTAAGTTTTAAATACTGTTTTAAACTGGCAGACGGGACTGAGGAAAATTTCAACTTTTTAGTTAGTGGAAAAACCCTTAAACTGGTGAATGATATTCCCGTGGATCCTCCTGTGTGGATTAACCTTGAATATCATCAGTGTCCGAACTGTCCGCTTGACAAAGGCGTTATAGCCTATTGTCCTCTGGCCGTAAATATCTTACCGGTTGTGGAACGTTTCAGCAGGGTACTGTCTTATGATACTGTCCATGTTGAGGCTATAGAAAATGACAGGCTAACCTCTCAGGATACTTCCGCTCAGATGGGTGTCAGTTCTCTTATCGGGCTTCTAATTGCAGCAAGCGGATGTCCTTTAACGGATTTTTTTAAACCAATGGTCCGTTTTCATCTCCCTTTTGCAACAGAAGAGGAGACACTGTGGCGGGCAACATCTACTTATTTAATATCAAAATATCTTTTAAAGAAAAAAGGTTTTGATCCGGAGATCGAACTTAAGGGCCTTTCTGAAATTTATGAGAACATAAGACTTCTAAATGTTGCGATCTCCAATAGGCTGCAGGCGGCTACGGAAAAAGATTCAACCCTTAATGCGCTTGTCGTACTTGATGTGTTTGCTGCCAGTCTTTCACTTAAAATTGAAGAATTCTGGGAGGAAAATGAGAACATATTTATGCCATTTTTAAAAAGTCGTATCGAAAAAAAAAAGAATAAAGCTTAGTTGTTCTTGTTATTAAATAAAAGAGGAGCATCCGGATAAGGCATGTTCCTCTTTTTATATGGGAGCTTTTCATGAACCGTGTGGTCGCATATCTCATTTTTTACGGGATATTCTTTTTGGTCCTTTTTAGTATGCATTTTTATGTTTACTTCAGGCTGAATTCTTTTTTTAGTTTCGAAAAACCGAAAATAATATTGAGCGTTTTTACTTTTCTTGCCTTGTCATTTCCGGTGTCCAGCCTCTTTGAAAAGTTTTATCCAAACCTGATTACCACCTTTCTTTATACCTTTGCTTCGGTTTGGATGGGTGTACTTTTTCTGCTTTTAAGTGCTTTTCTTTTATATGAACCTATCGGTTTTTTGTTTAAGCTTAAAACGCCTGCCACCGGGATGATGCTTGTCTTATCTGTTGCAGTTATTTCATTGTATGCATTGATTAACGGAATGCTTATAAATGTGAAAAACGTTGAAATTCCTCTTTCAAAGATCTCCTCACCCTTAAGGGTGGCTCATTTATCAGACATACATGTGGGGACCATACATAACTCCGGATATTTAAAGAGGATCGTAGAAAAGACAAATAATCTTGATCCGGATATGATAATGATAACAGGAGATTTTTTTGACGGGCTGGGTCCTGTCAGTTCCCATACGGTAGAGCCTTTAAAACGGCTTAAGGCAAAAACATTTTTTGTGATGGGAAATCATGAAAAGTATGAGGATATGGATAAGGTTGAACAGATCCTTGTTGCTACCGGGGTGGTTGTTCTGAGAAATGAGATGAAGGAGTTCATGGGACTTCAGATCGTTGGAGTTGATTATCCTGAGAGGGAAGGGCAGAAAGATAATCCTGTTTTAAAAGAGATTGTTCTGGACAGATCAAAACCGTCCATTCTTCTTTATCATGTTCCTGCCGGACTTGAGGATGCCGAACAGGCAGGGATTGACCTTCAGCTTTCCGGTCATACCCACAACGGTCAGATCGTCCCTTTTAACTTTCTTGCGAAGCTTTTTTATCCAAAAGTAAAAGGATTTTACAGGGTCGGTAAGCTGAGCCTTTATGTTTCTCCCGGAACCGGGACATGGGGGCCGCCAATGAGGCTGGGCTCAAAAAACGAGATCACTCTTATAACTCTTGTGCCGGATAATAGGGTTAATAATCTTGGATATTCACTTTTTGAAAGAGAACAGGTGAAGCTTTCAAATCTGGAATCGGTTAAAAATCTGGGGATTGACGATGAACAGATCGGGCGTTATCTCTGAAGTTGTTAAGCGGATTATGGATAATGCCGCGCCCCTTTTTAAGGGGTATTTATGCCTCTTCCCAGATCTTCATGATTCCATCTGCCAGGTCAGGGTCAAATCCCTGTAGTATTATTTCTATACGGCCGGGGTCATTGATGCCAAGGCCCAGCTTTCCGGCATGAACGATCTGTCGTTGCTGCCATATGGGTGTTTCCAGGTAGTCTTTTGTGATATTTCTTAAACCGCCAAAATATTTAAGGACAGCAAGTGCGGCTGTATCACAGGCTACCCGGTCCTTCGAAGCTATGATCATTTGGGGATAAGCAACCTTCATTTCCTCCCCGAAAATGGAGTTATGAGGCCCGCCATCGACGATGATGCGTGTTGCATCAACAATATTCAGGGTTACCCCGGGTCTTCCGTTTTTCATAAGATAGGGTCGGCACAGGTTGATTTCAGCAACGTGTTCAGGGAGATTTTCTCCATGAAAGGAGTTTTCACCAAAAGTTCTGCTGGGAGCAGTCAGCACGCCCACAAATGATTTCAAACAGCAGGTATATTGGGCCTGATCAAGAGAATACGTGATGTTATGATTTTTGAGTACCGGTACATTGATGAAATGATCAATGTTAAGAACAGTTTCAGAGAGGTCAAAACTCTTATTTAAATATCCGAACTTGTACGAGGTATAGTGTAAATAAGGGGTATTTTCCCATGGCATTATATTTACGCCTTCGTCCAGTGCTACACTGTATATGCCCTGCATCTGCATAACAAAGAGCGTTGAAAGAATGATGGCGGAACGGTCGGCAACAAATATTTTATCCGGAGCATTGTTTCTTTCTTTTACAGCTCTGATAACAGCTCTGATAACTTCAGGGTTTGTAGTGATGGGCGCTGTTGGCTCTTCTGTGCCGGGAAAAGTCTGTTCTCCTGTGTGCCATACACAGTTTGGTTTAATAATAACAGATTCTCCTTCTTTGATTTCATCAAGTCCTCCGGCAAGATCAATTGCTGACCTGACATCTTCTTCAATGGAATCTCCTTTGACGATACTGACCTGTGCTTCGTCTGTTAACCCCGGAATACCATAATCTGAAGTGTCATGATAAGAGGGGGTAAGCGTGCAGGAGGATGAAAAAGGAAGGGCTGAGGTCAATAAAAAGGCTGTCATGCTCTTAAGGTATGTGCGTCGGGTCATTCCAGGCATATGTTTCCCGAGCTTCTCTTTTGTCAGTTCATAGGCGCAGATAAATTTTTCTTCAATTGTTTTTATTTTTTTATCTGAGCTGAAAAGGTCTTTGAAGTCCGGATAACAGGAACAGGGATATTTTGAAGGCAAATCAGAGGGAAAGTTCTTAATAACCGATCCGCCGAATCTGTCGTTTAAAAAACGGATATATTCTTTTTGGCTGTCTGATGCAGAAAAACCCGGATCCTTTGCCTGATGTTTTTTGCCGGATTCTATTTTCATGAAACGCCTCTTTTCCCGAATTGGCTATTTTAAACCAGAAATAAAAAGGTTGTCATTCGACTATCATACCAGAAAAGGCGTTCAATGCAACAAGGGTAAAATCCGGGTATTTTGCTGTGATAACCGTTTCACGTTTGTTGTTAGATTGGAAGGCTGCCAGCGGTTATCGGATCCGCTAAGAAAACTTGAAAGGGAGTCAGTTGTTAATAGTCTGTTAGATCGGGGAAGAGGTCTGAACTTGTGCTTTTCCGGCAAAGGTTTTCAGCGGCTGTTCTTTTAGACAGGTTTTTATAAGTTCTGCAGCCATAAGGGAGGGGTTAACAGTCCTTATGGCTCCATGTATAAAGACTAAAGATATGGCGAGATGCATGTCCCCTTTTTCAGCAAATCCGGCAAACCATTCACATCTGCGCTGTTTGTTGGGAAGGTTGATCGCGCCTGTTTTTCCTCCGAGAACAAGTCCCTTGTATCTTCGGGAATGTCTTAAGGCATAAAAAGATTTACGCGCAGTCCCATTGCGGGTAGTTGCTTTCATCAGCTTGGACAGGTTCTCAAGACTCTGACTGCTTAAGGGTTGTGAAAGATCTTCGGTGGATGAAGCGTATACGTTTTTTCCGTCTTTTGAAACAATTTTGTCAATTACGTACGGACGCATTATTATACCATCACTTACAGGAAGAGAGGCAATAAGCGCTGCATGAAGGGGGGATATGGTTGTCCTGGTGTTGAAGCCGCTTGCAAGTTCTGCTTTTTCAAAGTCATTTTCCGGTGAGAAAGTTGTGCTTTTTGAAACCGGAAAATCAAAATCAAAGGGGATGTTAAAAAGAAATAATTCTGCTATCTCTTCAAACTCTTCTTTGCTTAGATACTCGATCCCCAGTTTTCCGAAGAAAGGATTGATGCTTTTTGAAAAAGCTTTTTCAAGGCTTATCTGTTCCGGGCGGTAACGAAGTCTTTTAAGGCCGAGCTGATGCTTATAAAGCGTATGGTATCGTCCGGAAACAGGCAGCGTTTTTGAACTTGTAAACCCTTTTTTTTCAATCACTGCAGCCGCAGTGATTATTTTAATAAGTGAAGCTGCAGGAAAACCCGCATATAGACAATAGTCTTCGTTTCTTTCGGGAAAGAGTTCATCAGCCTCTGATTTTCCGGTATAGTTTCCCATTGCCAGAACGGCACCTGTTCTGGCATCTATGATTACACCTGCAGCAAGAACCGGCCGGTATCTTTTAAACAGTCTTATCATTCTGTTCTGGATAGCAGGTTTAAGTGTTGTGTGTATCGTAATTGAGTTGTTGTCTTTATCCCGTCCTGGAAATATGACAGGGGGTGAATCTCTGTAGAAAAAATCATCTTCAAACAGCGAGGAAATTTCTTCAGCGTCAAAGGAGCTGTCTTTGTCTGAGGTCTTTGCAAGATCAGCGGAAGTGCTTTTTGCCGGAAGGATATCTTTTAATGATATATTTAATGAGCTGGAAAACAATGCTGAAAATGTAATTAAAACTAAAACGAAAATTGCCGCAACAACTTTTTTGATAAAAGGCAGGTCCCGTAAAAAACGTGCGCCTTTAAAACGGGCAAGATAAATGAGTACATAATTGTTGTTAAGATCATGCATTTTGCGTCAGCATATAAAATTTTTTTAAAAAGATCCGCCGTTTATCTGCAAATCTTCAATCTGTATTTTGTTCTTCAATTTCTTTTCGGTCAAATCAGCAAGGACTTTATCATAATAAACGATTTTGGTCAATTCAGACCGGGCTGTTGAAGAGATTAGAGATATATAAAACAAAAAAAGCATCCGGACTTTATGCCTGGATGCTTTTATTGTTTTTATGGTTGTGTGATAATCTAAGGTTTGCTGACGTTCTTTGCGGATGGTCCTTTTTCTCCCTGCTCAATATCGAATGTAACCTTGTCGCCTTCAGCAAGAGTTCTAAAGCCTTCACTGGTGATAGCTGAGAAATGGACGAATACGTCTGCTCCATCTTCCTGTTCGATAAAACCAAAACCTTTTTGATCATTAAACCATTTTACAGTTCCGTTAGCCAAAACACTACTCCTTCTTAAATATTAGTTGTTAAATTGGAGCTTTTGAGTCTAAATTTTATACTCCCCCCAAGCCAGGAAACTATTATTGTAAAAGATTTATCTTATGTCAAGTAAAAAAGGTAACAAAATAATATATAAATAGGTTCTTTGATTTAAAACCTATCTGTTATATAATATAGATAGAAGCAAGGCATCAAATGCTATTTTTTTATGAGAAATTCTAATTTGATAGGGTTATAAGGTAGATATGAATGTTGATCAATTAAAAAAGGATAAGGTTTTTCTGGTGGCACTTAATATAAAGCCTTCTCCCTTAAGTGAAACAGAGGAATCGTTAAATGAGCTTGAAGCTCTGGCAGAGACGCTGGGGTTTAATGTTGTGGGCAGAGCGATCCAATCGCGGAATAATCCGGATCAGCGTACTTACATCGGAAAAGGAAAGTTAGAGGAGATAGAAAATATTATTGAAAAACAGGAAGTGGATGCCGTCTTTTTTGATAATGATCTTGCTCCGAAACAGGGACAGGTTCTTGAAGAGATTCTGGGATGTATGGTCTGGGACAGGACCCAGGTTATCCTGGAGATTTTTGCCAGGCATGCCAGGACCTCCGAATCAAAAGTTCAGGTGGAACTTGCAAGCCTTGAATATATGCTGCCGCGTCTTGTGGGGATGTGGGCACATCTTGACAGGGAAAGAGGCGGTATCAGTGCTTCCAGAGGGATGGGTGAAAAACAGATAGATGTTGACAGAAAGATTGCCAGAACCAAAATCGGCAGGCTTAAAAAAGAGCTTAAAAAGATTTCCGGCGAAAGAGAAATTCAAAAAAAGAAGAGACAGGACTGTTTTCAAATCGCAATTATCGGTTATACCAATGCCGGAAAATCAACTCTGATGAATCTTTTAACCGGGAATGAACTTCTCGCGGAAGATCGCCTGTTTGCCACCCTGGACTCTACAACGCGGGTTCTTAAGGGGGTGACTAAGCCTGAGACAGTGATCTCAGACACCGTGGGTTTTATCAGAAACCTTCCCCACGGGCTGGTGGCCTCTTTTCGTTCGACTCTGGCTGTTGTCAAAGATGCAGATCTGGTTCTTCATGTGACAGATGCCGGTCATCCTTTAGTAGAAGATCATATTAATATTACACTTGATGTCCTGAAAGACATCGGCGGAGAGGATATCCCGAGTATTTTGGTTCTAAATAAGGCCGATCTTATAAATGATGAAATAAAAAAACTTATTCTTGAGAAAAAACATCCTGATTCAGTGATGCTTTCTGCTTTTGATACTCAAGCAAAAGGTCTTCTGATTGATAAGATCAAGCATTCCTTGCAGGATCAGTTTTTTTCGCGCAAAGTGAAACTTCCGTACAGTCAATCACAAAACCTTGCAGATTTTTATGAGCATACAATTGTTGAAAACATATCTTATGAAGAGGATGCAATGCACATTAACTGCGTTATCAGTAAGTTAAATAAAAGCAGGTTTGCCGGATTCATTTGATCTATTACCTGATGTGCACCCATTGTCTGCTGTGGCTTGAAACCCCATGCTTTTAAAGGGCGTTTCGCAATTTTGATTCTCACCATAGCGGTGCTATGCCTGCGAGTCGGAATCACTCCAATTGCCCTTTAAAAACAAGGGTTTAGGCGCCTCGCTACGATAATCGGTGCACATCAGGTAATATGAAAGGGGAAAAATGAGCGATAGGAAAGAGGAACTTGTTTCGGCGGTTAAGGATTATCTTGCTTTTTCAGATGAAAACAAGGAGGTGGAGTCAGAAATTGCTGAGGAAACATCTGAAACGATGCTTAAAACAGAAAAATGTGAGTCCGGCGTAATTAACCATCTTACCTTTGATAAGAAAGTGATGTTTGCAGCAAATGCCTGTATCCGGCATACCTATACTTCCTATGATGACAGGTTTATCGAGGTGACCATAGAACAGTCTTATCCTGAGGACCTGGAAATCGAAAATGAGGTCGAAGAAACAGATGAGGTTGCAGAGTTTATCCGGCTTCGGAGAAGATAAATATTCTATCGTGTTGCTTCCCGGAGTTAAACTGCCAGCCTACGGGTCGGGGCCGTGCTGTGAAGATTTGCAGTTGCAAATTAAGCAGTATGTATCTGATATATTTAATTAACTTCCGAGAGGCTCCTTTCGGCATGGCTCAAGGCAGGCCGAAGCGGTTTTGGTGAGGAGCATCATTAAGAGTCAAGGGGCCGAGGGTTTGAGTGAAAGGCGAAAAGGCAATTACCTCTTGAACCCTTGAGTTTTGGAAAATATTGATATTTTTATCGGGTCAATTGAATAAATCTGCCTGCTAACATTCAGAAGCCAGAAAATCCTCAAGGATGATCGAAGCCGCAAGCGCATCGATTTGTTTTTTATCCACTTTAAAATTGTAGCGGGGAGACTCTCTCATCCGTTCTTCTGCTGCAAAGGTGGTTAAGGACTCATCTTGTATAAAGAGAGGGACAGCCCCCAGGTTTTTTTCAAGTTTTTCTCCGAAATCTCTTATCTTTTTACTCATTGTCGTTTCCCGGCCGTCCAGAAGTTTGGGTACACCCAGAACTACAACTTCTATGAGATTTTCTTTGATAATATCCAGAATATCTTTGGACAGTTTGTCGTCATTGGCATATCTGAGATTGTCATAAGGATAGGGGGAGACGTCCCTGCCTGAACAGAACCTTGCAAGACCTGTTATTTTTGTTCCGTAATCAATCGCAAGTATTTTTTTGTTTTTGAGTTTTTCCTGATATGTAATGGACATTCCAATTTTATAATATAATGAACCTTATAAGGTCAAGTGATGATTTTGATTTAATTGCTGCGGGGAGTATCATTATTGTTGTAAACGGCTGAAAAAAAACAGTTTGAACTATGGTGATCGTTTTACAACTTTATAAGAGAAGAGGGTTTCAGGGAGAAAGGATTGAGGATTCAAGGGATCGGGAGAAGATTTAATAGGCTTTATTGAATATTGTGTTTTTTCAGTTTTCTCCAAAGACATTTCCTCAAAAATAGTTTTATCCTTATTTGAAGGTTCGGACTGTTCAGCCAAAAGAAGATCTCCGGGTTTTATCAGTGAGGAGTTGCCCATTGCAAGCGGTCTGCTTAATACGTTTCTAAGCTCTCTTATGTTTCCGGGCCAGTGGTGTGATTTCATTATTTCAAAGGTATCCGCAGAGATCCGGGGTAATTTTTGTGACCGAAAAGCTCGCTTTCGATGAGATTGTCTGCAACTGAGCTGCAGTCAAAGATTACAAAGGGGTTATCTTTTCTTCAAAGGGCGCAAATTTTAACGGGGTATCCCCGAGAGTCAGGGTAGCTCCAAATTCAAGGTATGCTTCCCGGATACGCATATTATTAAGTTCAGTACCCTTGGTGCTTTCCAGGTCTCTTATCAGATATCCGCCTGCAGATTCTATGATAACAGCATGGCCAAAATCCACCGCCTAAATTCACAGACGCACTATTTTCAAGCCACCGGGGATGTTTTTTAAAAACCAATACCTGACGGCAAGGTTTAACAGTATCAGCACCGTTACTATTTGACTGTCTGTCCACCCCTGCCCACTTTCACGCACCTTTATATGCTTCTGGATCGATTTCCCAAGCCCTGTCTTTTGCACCAGTTTCAGATAAAGCGGCAATCCCGCCAGTGCCGTCATTCCCGTACTCTTTTTCTCTTCTTCGTACTTGAATGGTAATATCCCTTGTGCCATAATTGTTTCACCTCGTTGGTGATATGTTTGTTTTTCCAAACACATTATATCTTCCCTGTTTACAGGGACCAACGAGTTTTTCTTTTTTTTAGATGGTGAATCAGGGATTTTATTATCGGGGGTTGGTGCAGGCGGTTGTCTCAGGATAATTCATGATCATCTTAAGGGTTTTTTCAGGGTCTCTGCTCAGCCTGGGGATTATGCTGCGGGATTTGTTTATAAAGTTATTATTGAGCTCATTTTTGTAGTCAATAAAAACTTTTGAAACGTCTCCGGAAGTATTCTGCCGGATGTCAAGGACCTTTACCTGCGTTTTACATGAAAAATCAAGGGAGGACAGATTAAAATGCCTTATTTTTTTGTTATCAAAAGTTTTATAATACACTTTTAAATTGTCTATATCAAAAACAATGCTCCATTCTGTTGCAAGATAGGACCTTATTTGTTCACCGTCCACCTCGGTTATTTCTCCCATACGGGTAAGCTCTAAAGTGTCAAAAGCGTGTTCTATGGAGAGACCTTTTTTTTCGGATGTTTGAGTTTGAAGTGCTTTTGCTGTGCGTACAAACCGGTCAATTGATGCGATATGGTCCGGTGCCGGGATGATGCCTGATCTTAGACATTTAAGGCTTTTTGCATACTCCGTATTGGTAAGTACTTTAATCGGAAGATCTTTTTGGGTATAGCAGATAATCCTGCCGTTAAGATACTCAATAACGGCGCAGTCCCCTGTTTTGTCACAGATAAAATAGTGGAGTTTTCCAAGTGTTCCTAGGGGCGGGATTACAGTTATTCCGGAAATATTTTTGATCACTTCTTTTACGGTTTTAAAACTGTCAAGGCAGTACTGTGCCCATTGTGATGAGACGATGGCCGCTTTTGAATTTGCAGGGGGATATTCGGTCGGGCGAAGCCCCAGGCTGCTAATGACAAGCCCCACTTCATTTATTCCGGTGTAGGGAAATTCCCGGCCCCACCAGTTGAAAGTGATGTTTCCGTAGTTGGAGGTCCATTTAAGGGGAGACAGGTGTTTTTGATGGCTTTCCAGTGCTGTTTTTGAAATGCCCTGTTTGTTAATAAAGATAAAACCGTTTCCCTCAATAAAATCAAAGTTGGTCCCCACGATTGTACGGCTGCCGGTGTTAAGGCAGAAGGTTGTGCATGCGAAAGTACTTTGGGAAAATAAGCAGATCCCAAGAAAGGACAACAGGGTAAAGAGAAGTCTGTTCATACCATTAATAATTATAAAGGGTTAGGTTCTATTCTTTTCCCAGGAACACCCTGTCTCTCAATTTTCTTGCATTCCTTTACAGCTTCAAGGGCACATGTGTACCATGATGTTACTGATTCGGAAAGACGGCTGCTGTCATTATTTTGTATCTGTTCAATATGATTTATCAGCATCAAGACAAAAAATCTTTTATCGTTTTCATAATATTTTGCACCGGGTCCGCAGGAGCGTAATCTTTTGGCGCAGGATTTTATATCAAAATCGACCCGTTTGGCGATCTGTTTTGCTTCATCAAAATTAATTCGGCTTAGACCTTTTTTGTTAACCGGAATTTTTTTAATGATTTCGAGTTTTGTTGTTAATTGTAAAATTAAACCACGGCTTTTAGCCGTGGATAATTATTTGTTTACAGGGAAAAAATATAGAGCCTGCGGAATTTGCATATGCTAATAAGACCATTCAAAAAGCAGCCGTCACGATATCAATCCTCTTTTTTTGCTTTTTCTATTTCTTCAACCAGCCGCTCACCCATACGGAAAGATTCTTTTAATTTTTCCGAAAAGGTTTCTTCTGTAATGGTTTCCGTATCGCCAACGTATAGTTTGTCAACAGTGTCAACCTGTTCCAGCATCAGATGTGCTTCCATGGCCTCGAAACAGGGGGCACCCATTGGCTCTCTGAATTCATCACTGCAGTTAGCCGTAACGATCATGGACGCCTTTTTTTTAAAATCAGCGGGGTCACGGGGAAAGGGCATGATCGTGCCTGAGTCCGGGTCTCTGTAAGTGAGGGCAATTTTTCGTTCCAGAAATCTTTTCATCAGGGCGGTTACATATCCATCGTATACCGGGCTTGTGAACAGATACCCGTCTGCAGTGGTGTATTCCTGAAGGATTGATGCCATCTGATCTTTCAAGGTGCACTTTCCGATTTTTAAATCGAGATCGTTCATAAAACAGTAGGAACAACCTCGGCAGTCTTTGATGTCGCAGTTGATAAGCTCAAATCTTTTAATTTCAGCGCCTTTGCTTTCAGCACCTTCAAGAGCGCTTGTGAGCAGTTTGCTGCAGCTTCCCTTGAGTCTTGGACTTCCCAGAAATCCTAAAATGATCATTTGTCTGCTTTCTGTTAAGAGATTGTCATTATAAACTTATTCAAGTTCAGCTTTTAATATGTCAGATGAAAAAAGAGTAACCTTAAGAATCAATAATTTAAACAAACTTGTCTTTATTGTGCAATGCTTACACCGATCGCATTAAGATAGCGCCCATTTTTTATGCCCCACAGCAGAATATCAATATCGGCTGTGAGCATGGGTCCGGCCTTTGGCTTAAGTTGGTTTAAAAAGCTGATAATTTTATCTATTACTTTTTGATCTACAGTAGCCTGTCCTGTCCTTAAAAGTTTTTCCGCAACAAGTATATTTTTCAGGGTTAAGTTCCGAAGCTCATTTTTGAGCTTGCTATCATTTTTAAGTATCTGTGATATCTTCGGAGCATTGGCATAATAGAGGTCCACCATCTGCGCGGCTTTTCTGTTTTTAAACCGATTGTCGCGAAGTTGTCTTAACAGGTCCAGAACTTTAGTGTTATTTACGGATCTTGTGAGAGGGCAGTTTGTTTCAGGAACTGAACCTGCATTTGTCGCATTGTCCGGCCCGCCGGCAACCCAGAGAGGGACGCCTGAAACCAGCCCGGTATTGATAGACCTTAATCCTGTCTTAACAGGAGCCGGGTCAAAGTGCAGATAGGCGGCATAGGTTCCGTCCAGGACACCATCACTGCACAGATCCAGGTCATCTGTTTCTTCGGGATTTATGGCCTGGTCCTTAAAATAGGCTTTAGCCAGGCGTTGTGACATCATGCCGCAGCAAACGGTTGCGCTGCTGTCGTTCACGACCTCCTGAAAGGTTTGATAGCTTGAGCCCTCCTTAACCTGAAGGTACCATCCGCTTGATTCTATTGTACAGGTGAACCGGGCTAGTTTTCTCCGCCGCTGACTCTCTCTGGAAACCGTTGCTGTTCCGCCAATAGCGCCGCTTAAATCGCTGATATCAAAGTCACCCTTATTTAAAGCCGAGAACATTAAATTACTGCTGGGAATTATGATGGGTATTCGTACGATTTCGAGAGGAGGATCCAGGTTGTACCCCTTGGATAGTTCAGCTATTATTGCTTCCAAGATTTCCACGTTAATTTCTAAAAAGACATCATATGATCCGGAAAGACCTTCTGTTATAAAGGTACCAACCCTGATTTCTTTTTTTTCCAGAATGTCAGCGAGAATTCCCACAGGTTTTTCAGGATAGGGTGTTTCTTCAAGGCTGGGATAGCAGTCGCTTATATAGATGGTAAATGACTCGACCGGTTCCATGATTTCACGCAGCTCGCCGCTGTCTATTATTCGAACGATTGCGGCATCCAGAGCATCAACCAGCATGTCCTGTCCCGAAGTCGGGGCTGCGGCTGATCCTGTACCGGGGAAAAACAAGGTCAAAAGTGAGATTACTATTGCTACAGCTGTCAGGGACAAAAACGATATGATCTTTTTTCTCATGGCGCTCTCCTTTGTAAGTTCTTTGTATTGTTAAAAGTTTTTAGCTTTGTTGTTGCAATATTAAAGAAATTAAATGGGCTTATGAAAAAAGTACTTGCAGCATATTCTCTTCAAGATCTGTAGTGAGCGTGTCTGATATTTATCCTCTCCTGTTCTTTGGTGTATTGAAGATGTTTTAGGTGACTGGTTTTTTGTAAGTCTTTAAATCATTATCACTAAGAACAGATTTGTTCAACAAAAAAGATGGCTCTTCAACAGTATCTGTGGGTGAAAAAGCAATCATTATTACTGATTTTTTTCAAGACACAGGCGGACTGCTTTCAAAATAGATGGGCATTGGACATTGAATCGTTCGACCCAGCTCAGGACAGGCATCGAATGATGAATGGGAAAATGAAGAAGCAAATGAATTCTTTTGAAGAAAGGTTGCTCAGGTTAGATAGTAATGCGATCCTTCCTGGATTACGGTGTTTTCGTTTTTCAGTTTTATCAGGTGTGCCAGAACCATTCTTTCTGCTCTTGGAATAAGGTCCTGTCCATGCATCAGGAAGTCTTCTGCGGTGTAGATTTCCCCGGCGATTTTAGCGATGGTTGAAAGGCCGTTATCTATCGCGTTAATGATTCTTTGTTCACGCATTATTCTGTGTTCGATATACCACTGAATGGTTTCATGGGCATAGCCTTTTATAACCGGACCATGACCCGGGCAGATTATATCTATATCCATATTGGCTAACTTGTTTAGAGTGTCCAGATATGCGGTCATGTCTCCTTCTGGAGGTGAGATGATGGTGGTGCCTCTGCCCAGGATGGTGTCGCCGGAGAAAAGTATTTTTTCTTCTTCCAAGTAAAAGCAAAGGTGACCGGGAAAATGACCGGGTGTATGTATCACTTGTATGGTGTATCCCGCGATTTTTAGTATTTCATTTCCTGAAAAAATTGTCATTTTATCAGGGGTTAATGTTCCGTGGCTAAGAGACGCTGCTGTTTCAGCATGGCATAAGACTTTGCCGCCGAAGTGGGATAATATCCGTTCAAGTCCATTGTAATGGTCCGGGTGGGGGTGAGTGACAGCGGAATATTTTATTTTGCTGATGCTGTTATCAGCCAGGGATGAACTCACTTCATTGTTTCCATGACTGATGGCATCTATTAAAAGCGCGTCATTGTTCTCCCCGATAACATAACAGTTTGTGGTATTGTGAGGGGGGAGGGTAAAGGTGTCTACAGTGATATGATCTATGCTATCCGCTATTTTCAATGCTATCTCCACGCAAAATAAGGTTGTTCAAAATCTGCGACCCGGGTGTGGTTGCCCAGAATGGCCACTTCACGGAACTGGTAAATCAGCGCGGCTGTTGGCGCTGCTATCCAGCTGGACCCTATTGGCATATAGAGTACAGGATGGCTGCTTTCAGGGATATCTTCAAGTATGGGGGAGTCCGGTCGCAGTAACTCTTCTATTTGTATACGGTGAACAGAACTTACCTCGGCAGGGTTTGGGATAAGTTTTGTGTTTGTTCCTCCCCATACAACAATGGGGGTCATAATATAACCTGACCGGGTGGTATAATCATCCAGACGCCCAATAATATTTTCTTTGTCCAGAGTAAGTCCCACTTCTTCAGAAAGTTCCCTTAAGGCCGTTTGCTCGGGTGTTTCGCCTGGGTCAATTCGCCCGCCCGGAAGGGCCCACTGTCCAGAATGGTTTTTTAATTTTGATGAGCGAAGGGTCAGGATAATCGCAGCATCTTCTCCATTGTCAGCTTCAACAATAGTTATGGCAACTGCCGCGTGTTTCAGACCTGACCCATGATGGGTCCTGATGTCAAATTTTTGAATATTGTTTTTAAGGTGTTGATAAAGTTCTTCGCTGCAGGCTGGAGGGTAGTTGCTTTTCATCTAACGGATTGTTCATTCCTTATTGATGGTTCTAATGGTTAAAGAAGGCTGTTGTCAGTTTGCGGACCCGGCAGCTGTTTCATTATCCGTACTTATTCTTTCAGGTCGCAGTGTGACAGGAGAGGGGCAGATTGAATCAAGGTTATATTTTTCAATAATATATATTGTATCACCGCCGTTTTTCTTTGCATAAAACTGAAATGCGTTTTTATCTTTGCCGATGATAAGGGTCTCTTTGCTGTTATCTGAGAATATCGCTTTTATCGTTTTTGATGGTATGTCAAAGCCGCACTTTGTGTCATTGTCGTAAGAGAACGAAGCAGCGTCAAGGTCTGCGAAGCTACCTGTTAATTCCTTTACCTTTTTCTGATCTAACTCAAGGTTTTCCGGTTTTACTGCCTGCCAGAGGTTATTTTCCTTTTTCAGGTGAAGGGTCATGTTGTCTGTTACTATGTATTCTGTGATGTCCTTGTTTTTGAAGTCGTAGACTTTTTTGTCTCTCCACTCATTTAAATCTCTGCCAAAGTCATTTTTCAGCATTCCTGTGGTTAAGATCACTTTGTTTGAAGCCAAGTTTCTCACATAAGTGCTGAAAAGATCCGGTCCGCTTTTACCGATAACAAGGGAGGCCATGCTGTTTTTTGAAGAATCAAGGATTGATATTTCGATACCGTTTTTTTCAGTGACTTCAACTGAATCAAAGTTTTTAGGGTTTTTTGAGGCGATGGTTTCTATTTTCATCTCTGTGACGGCATCCAAAAGTTTTTCCACAGCATCAATTGCTGCGGCATAGGTTTTGCCGTTATTTTTTACATCCCAGTTTTTTTTCTTTTTGGTTAAGACAAACTCACCTTTTTCCGTGCTCTTTACCTTTATAACGGCGGCGTTTTTCATTTTGAAGTCTGTGAAAAGGAATTCGGGCTGTTCTTTTTTGTTTCTTTTTCCATTGGGCGTTTCCATGACAAAGTAGATCGCGGCAAGGGAGATAAAAACAAGGGCAAATATTAAAACTCTTTTAGGGCTCATTTTTGTTTAGCTCCCAGTCTTTTTCTTCTTTTTCGAAGATAGAATTGTAACAGTCCGAACAAGGCTACCAGCAAAGGGACCGCAAAGGTATTCAGGTAGCGCACCGCTACTTTTGTTTTGTCAGAAACGATTTCCAGCGGTCTGTCTCCGGTTTCTCTTGAGCGGATGTCGATCAGGTAGTCTCCGATCGTAAACCAGTCGACGATGTTCTGAAAAAAGGCAATGTTGCCTTCAAACTGGGCTGCAAAATTGGCCGATACAAAATTTGAATTGCCGATTACAACGATTTTTGTATCCGGGCTTTCGGTTTTCAGACTGCGTTCGGGAACCGGTTTTTCCGTTCCACTTATTTCCGTAGCCTCTTTTTGTGCCGCCGGGATTTCTTTGCCTGCAAAAAAGCTTTTGAATTTTCCGGTTACTGCACAGGCAAGGACATGAGATCCCATCTGGTCTTCAGCCGGAATGAAATCTTCTTTGGGGCTCAGGTCAAACATGCCGCCTTCTGTCCAGGCATAGTCTGTGCTCTGTGCAAGGATGGATACCCGGTTGTTTTTTGTTTTTTCCTTATCGATGGTAAGCGGGCTGGTCCAGGGAAAGACCATACTCTCAAGATTATTGATCGTTGGATGGTCGTCTTTAACATTCTGTCTTATGGTTCTTATCCAGAAGGGGTAGGGGACATAAATGTTATACATTCCGCTCTTAAATGACGCATTTGCATTAAGCTGGTCAAGAACCAGCTCCGGTTCTATTTTTACACCGTAATGTTCAATAAGATTTTTAACCGGAGAATTAACGGGTGTCCCTCTCATGCTTCCCTGGCTGTCCAGTTCTACTGTATTTACCATGAAAACGATGTTTCCGCCTGACATCAGGTACTGGTCTATCTCAAAAAGGTCACGCTCCGAAAGCGTTTTAGGGGTTGCAACAACAAGAGCTGCGACATCATCAGTTATCTTTTTGCCTCCGGAGATGTCGACTGTTTTTGTGTAGTACTGTTCTTTCAATACCTGGTCAACAGCTGCAAAGCTGCGGGTGAGTTCAGGCTCTCCGTGGCCGCTTAAAAAACCGATAGTCTTTATGTCCGGACTTGTTATCCGGAGGATTTTGCTGGTGAGTTCATATTCAAAGGTGGATATGTCAGAGAAAGTAGGCATGATCTCTTTATTGTCTCCATAGAGAACGACCAGTCCCATATAGATGTTTACAATAGCAGCCTTATCTTTCTCTATGGTGTTCAGCCTTACCTGGGGGATTCCCATGAATCTAAGTTTTTGCTGTATCATGGGGTCGCTTGAAGGATCGATGTATTCGATATTGATGTTTCCTTCTGAATATATTTTGTATTCTTCAAGAAGGTCTTTTACCTGGCCTGTGAGCATGACGACATAAGGGGGAAGATCTTTTGAAAGGTAAACCTTTATGTTAACGATATCATCAAGCTCTGTGAGGAGCTTTTTTGTTGATTTTGATACGGTGTAGCGTTTGTCTTCTGTCAGATCGATCCTTGTGAAATGATTCGATGAGAATGCATTTATAATGGCAAGAATGCCTGCAAGGAAAAATACAATTAATATATAGTTTGAACCGCGTTTTATATTTTTAAGACCGCTCATATTTTTTGTTTCTATTTTTTTTGCTCAACAGCAATTTGGTTTAGAAAAAGAAAAAATCCCATAACAGATATGTAATAAATAAGATCTCGTGAATCAATCACACCTCGGCCAATGCTCTGGAAATGTGCTCCGAGTCCAAGATACGAAAGCACCGGAACAATAGAAGCGGGGGCATTCATGAGAACAAAGTCTTCTCCGATAATCTGAAAGACAAAGCAGATGATTATGGCAATTATAAATGATACGATCTGGTTTTCTGTGATGCTGGATGCGAAAAGCCCGATGGCAAGGTATGATCCGCCAAGCAGGAAGGCTCCGAGATAGCCTCCCCAGATGGGTCCCATATCGGGATTTCCGATCATATAAACAGTTAATACCAGCGGAAAGGTCAGGCAGACGGTAAGAACTAGAAAAATGAAGTTTGACAAAAATTTCCCTAATACGATTTCCCAGTCTTTTACCGGAAGTGTCATCAGAATTTCAATGGTACCCAGCTTTTTTTCTTCCGCCCATGATCTCATGGTGATGGCAGGTGCCAGGAAAAGGAATACCCACGGCAAAAATGAAAAGAAAGGTCTCAGGTTTGACTGGTCCATTAAGAAAAAGGTTCTGATGAACAGCCAGCTTGTTACCACCAGAAAAGATATGATGAATATATAAGCAACAGGAGAGCTGAAATAGGACCTAAATTCTTTTTGGAATATGTTTATTATGTTTGTCATGATGCCTCGTTTGTTGTCAGGTCAAGGAACACATCTTCAAGATTTATTTCTTCCTTGTGGAGCTCCGTTAAGCTCCAGCCGTTTTTTGTTGTTAGGAAAAAGATCTCTTCGCTAAGATCTTTTTTCGTGTCTGCGGTGAGCTTAAAGCTGTTGATGCCGTTTACTTCTCCGGTGTGCTTAATATCGATAATGTCCCCCAGGCTCTTAAGTGAATTAAGCACTTCTTCCCGCGGACCGCGGATGTCTGCGTTTATGGTCAGGCCGCCGCCTGACATTGCTGCAAGCTCCTGAGGTGTGCCGCTTCCAACGATCTGTCCTTTGGCAATAATTAAAACCCGGTCACATGTCGCGGATATTTCCGGAAGAATATGTGAGCTGATAACAATGGTTTTTTCGCCGCCGATGGTTTTTATAAGATTTCTGATCTCTATTATCTGGTGGGGGTCAAGGCCGATCGTCGGTTCGTCAAGTATCAGCACCTCAGGATCATGGATAAGGGCCTGTGCAAGCCCCAGCCGCTGTCTGTATCCCTTTGAAAGTTCGCCGATATCTTTATGACAGTATGATCCCAGTCCGCAGATCTCAATGACCCTGTCTATCTTTGTTTTTAACGATGATTTGGGTATCCGTCTTATTTTGGCAATGAACTTTAAGTATTCGATGACGCCCATGTCAAGATAAAGCGGATTGTTCTCCGGGAGATATCCAATTTTTTGTCTGACTTCAATCGGATCTTTATGGATATCAAAACCATCCACTCTTGCGGTGCCTTCATCTGGAGTCAGATAGCATGTGATCATCCGCATGGTAGTGGATTTTCCTGCACCGTTCGGGCCCAGAAAACCGAGAACATCCCCCCTGCCGACCCGGAAGGAGATGTTGTTAACTGCTTTTGTGGCGCCGTAGCTTTTTGAAATGTTTTCAACTTGTATCATCTAAATACCTTTGGGTAACAATTTAGCTAAATATGAAAAACTTATTGAAATTGGAAATTTTTGTCAAGTGATTTTTTGTTTTTAGTTTTCTCCTGAATAATGCTGTAGCGTATTTTACCTTCGCTTTCACCCTTATTTATCAGGTTTATGATCAGGTTTGCCAGGTTGCTGCAGAAAGGGTCATTGCCGGCCGAAGAAGCAATGTTTATATCCTCATAGCATTTAATCTCATTTATCAGCCTTAGTGCCAGAAGCTTTTTTTCTTCGGTCATGCCTGACAGATCAACGGTGGGAATATTATTATGATAGTCCGGCAGGGTTTTCCGGAGTCTGCTTTGTTTGTATTTTTCGATTAAAAGTTTTATTCTGTTATCATTCTCTATGTTTTTATTTAAGACGATAGTTTTGAAGGTACATTCGCTTTTATGGCTAAACGATTTTAGCCTTTCTTCCATCAGATCTTTTTCAAGTGCGATTTTCTCAAGCTGTGCAGGATCCCCAGGTTTTTTTTCTTTTAGCACTTTTATGCGGCTTTCCACTGCCCTTTTTGCCCTAATATCGTAAAAAGCATTAAGCGGAACCCTGACCGATGTTTGTACCAGAGTTGCTTTTTTGCCTTCTATTCCGGGAGAGAAGATCATGGTGTCTTCAACAGTTTTTGTACTCTTTTGCGTCTTTTTTGAAGAACTTCCAAAAATAAAGTGAATTCCGGGAACCTGTTTTGCCACCTTAATGTTTTCTTTATCTTTAAGCTGGGAAAGAAGAATAATAAGATCACAGCCTTCTGATTTAAGCTGACTTACGGTTTTTAAAGCTTCTGTAACGGGTTCATCAATAAAAATGTCCTTATTTTTAAGGATCCCAGGGTCTGCATGATCGCTTGTGAGTCCGAAAATACCGATTTTAATACCCTGTGTTTGTTTAATTGTAAAAGGTTTGAAAATAAGGTCTCCGGTCAGGGTTGATCTTATGTTTGCAGATAGGAGAGGAAAGACAAGCCTTGTTTCCTTTTGTTTTAAAAATCTTGACCTGACCGCATCATAGGCACCCACATTCAGGGCATCTATTTCCATTTTATTCAGTGCTATCAGTATGTAAACGGTTTTTTCCCTGTCCGGTATGGTGCTTTGGTTTGCCAGTATGTTGCCGGTATCAAAGACAAGTATGTTTTCTTCTGTTTTTCTTAATTCATTAATAAGCCCCGCTCTTTTTGCCAGACCGCCCTGCTGTCTGCATCCGCAGCCGTCCGGTTCCAGCATGCCCATGGTAAAGTTGGTAAAAAGAAAGCTCAGCTTTTCCTCAGCCTTTAGCTGAGATCTTTCTGTGCCCTTTTGCATTCCGGCACATGAAAAAAGAACAGTAGATAGAAAAAGAAGTAAAATTGATATTAGTTTTTTCATTAATAATTTCCCGATATTTTTCTTTTTCTTCACATACGGATGTGTTTATGGTAATCAAATTAAAGGAAAAATTCTAATACAAAAGAAGATTAATAGAAATAAAAAAATGATTAAGCAAAAAACCTGTTTTAGATCTGCATTTATACTATCTATCCTTTTTCCCTTCTTTTTCTGGTCTTTTACTGCAGAAGCAGCAAAAGAAAGTAAGTTTCCCCGTTCAGTGGGAGCGGTAAATGATTTTGCCTCAGTTGTTTCTCCAAAGGTAAAAGCGGCAATGGAGAGCCTGTCCCGTGAAATCCTTCAGAAAACAGGCGCATCAGTCGTGGTAGTAACGGTTAAGAGCCTTGAGGGAAGCGTTATTGATCTGTATGCCACCGAGCTTTTTGAGTACTGGGGAATCGGGAAGAAGGGGCAGGACAAGGGTGTGCTTATTCTTCTGGCACTTGAGGAGAGAAAAATAAGAATAGAAACAGGATACGGGGTTGAAGGAATTCTGCCTGACGCAAAGGTTGGAAGGCTCCTTGACCAGTATGTGGTGCCGCTGTTTAAAAAAGGAGACTATGACAAAGGCCTTTTAAGCGGGATGATCGCTGTCGGCCAGGTCATTGCAAAGGACGCAGGTGTAAAGATCGGAGAGGGATATAGACCCATGACACCTGTCGGCGGAAGAAGGGTGCAGCAGAGACCCTCTGGTGTTTTTCCTGTAATTGTACTTATCTTTTTTATTCTTTCACTCTTTACCCGTACCGGAAGACGAATGCTTCCTTTTGTTCTTTTAATGCTGTTGTCAGGAAGAGGCGGCGGCGGTGGTTTCGGGGGTGGTTTCGGCGGCGGCGGATTCAGCGGCGGATTTGGCGGTGGACTCAGCGGCGGCGGAGGAGCGGGAAGGAGCTTCTAACGGAAACAAAGTGACTAAAGTACTTGAAGTGAGCTAAAGTATTTAAAGTGCCTGAATCGGCTTAAAGGCTCAAGGTTTTTCAACTTCAAGTACTTCAAGTATTTTAAATATTTTAAGTACTTTATATGGAGTTTTTTTTATGGCAAAGATACCCAATAAACCCGAAGAGATCTTCGGAGATTTTTCTCATGAGGTAAAGGAACTGTTCGGTTCTGACCTGATATCCATCCTCCTGTACGGCAGTGCAGCACGGGATGAATATATCCCGAAAAAATCAGATATCAATTTTATGATCGTTTTGTCAGAAGCTGGGATTAACAGTCTGGGCAAAGCCATATCCCTGACTGCAAAATGGCACAAGAGAAATGTGGCGACACCGCTTTTTCTCACAAAAAATTATATCGAGTCTTCTTTGGACACCTTTCCGATCGAGTTTTTAAATTTTAAGACATCATACCGTTTGATCACCGGAGAAGATGTGTTAAAGGACCTGACTTTTGAGAAAAAATTTGTAAGATTGCAGTGTGAGCGCGAGCTTAAAGGAAAGCTTCTGCAGCTGCGGGAAAATTTTCTTGAAACAGAGGGGAAGAAGAAAAATATTGAGGCTTTGATCAGGCTGTCTCTCCCGACTTTCTTTTCCATATTCCAGGCGGTTCTTTTTTTAAACGGAAAACAGCCGGCTTCCGGAAATGCGCAGCTTTTGGCATTTATGTCAAATGATACGCAGCTCGACTCAAGTCTGTTCCGGAAACTGAATGAGATTAAAAGCGGAACGAAAAAACTTTCCACCGGTGATGCTTTTTCCTTAATGGAACAATATATCGTTGAGATCAGAAAACTTTCTGTCTTTGTGGACAAGCTGGGGATGTAGGAGTACTTTAAGTATTTAAAGTATTTAAAGTGCCTAAAGTGCCTAAAGTGACAAAAGTGATAAAGAAATTTAACTTGTGGAGGAAAAAATGACCCAAAAAATAAGAACTTCTTTAATAATAATTATGGCTCTTTGTTTCTCTTTTTCTTTTTCAGGCTGTGGTTATAATACCATGGTTTCCCTTGATGAAGGGGTGAAGAGCGCATGGGCACAGGTTGAGACTCAGCTCCAGAGACGTATGGATCTTATTCCCAATTATGTTGCAACCGTCAAAGGCTATGCTGCCCATGAGAAAGAGACCTTTGTACAAGTGACAGAAGCCCGATCTAAAGTTGCCGGTGCCGGAAGTGTTCCTGAGAAAATTCAGGCCAATAATCAGCTGACCTCAGCTCTGAGCCGTCTGATGGTGGTGGTAGAGCGGTATCCTGATCTTAAGGCCAACCAGAACTTTATCGCTTTGCAGGATGAACTTGCCGGAACGGAGAACCGGATCTCCGTTGCCAGGATGCGCTACAACGAGGCGGTCAAGATATACAATGTTTCGATCCGGAAATTTCCGCAAAACTTCATTGCCAATATGTTTGATTTTAAACGCGCGGAATTTTTTGAAGCTCCCAAAGAAGCCAAAGAAGTGCCCAAGGTTAAGTTTTAAATTTTTGTCAGGTCTTGGATGGGAGTGAGGTTAATTAGGGACACTTCCCTGTTTATTGTTTTCTCATCGGTGGTCTACCCACCCTCTTTGCGACAAGCGGTCTATCAAGTTTTTTCTCTAAACGTTGTACGAAATTCTTAGCGCCAAGAGGTCTGCCGGTTGATGTTGCTTGTTTAATCAACATTGCTTCGTCTGGATTCTCCTTTTTTAACAGTTTACTGTACTCTGACAGTTCCGAAGCCTGAAGCCATTCTGTGCCAGTCAAATACTGATCCGCTACACCGCATACATGAGCACGGCAACTCGACCCTTTATAGGTCTCTGCCTTTTGGACCATTCCTGCTCGTTTTGGGTTGAGTTCAATATAACTTGCGACTGCACGGAGGTAACGATTTGTATCCACAATGGCCGAAAAAAATCCGTTCTGCCAGAGTCTTCCACTACGGCTATATTTCAGATTGATATACTGCGTGTATACCAGATTTGTCCCCCCAATACCACGAGATAGAGAATTTTCCATTCCGGGAACCGCAAGAATATGAACATGATTCGTCAGTAGGCAATATGCCCAGATATCAAAACTATAACGCTGAGCGTATCCAGATAAAAATATCGGTCCTCATCATCAAAAAAAACTTCCTCACGATTGTTTCCTCGCTGTGTAATATGATGGAGATATTTTATTGCTGTTATACGGGCTATTCGTGGTATAAATAATGTCTATATGCTTTTTCAGACCTTGTCAACATAAGAGGGAAGTGTCCCTAATTAACTATTCCACAGACAGAATTACGGTTTGAGGGTTGCATAATAAATCAAAAAAAAGTATATGTAATTTAAGCCTTTACTAAAGTATAAACCTGTAAGTAAAAATATTTAATTAGTGCTGATTCAAAGCACATCAAAAATCTAAAAGGACTCAATAATGACTAACAAAGAAAAAGATTTAATCTTTAGGAATCTTATAAAAATTGAGCACGGTATAGCAAAAATATATAATCACTTTTCTCTGAAAAGTGATTATAGCAATCCGGTAAAAAATTTCTGGAGAAACATTTCTAATGAAGAAGAGCTGCATGCGGATATGTTTGATGAAATCCGTCAGGGTGTAATTGATGGCAGTGTACAGGCAACTGTGAATATTGACATGGCAGACCTTGGAGGCTTTGTAGAAAAAATAAATACGCAGCTAAAAAATATCCAATCAAAGAACCTTGATGAATCAAGTGCTTACTCGTTCGGCGCAATCATCGAAGCAGAGCTTGATGAAGCTAAATTTCTTCAGATGGTTAAAACCAATGAACCAAAATTCGTAAAAATGCTAAATAAAATTGAGAATGACACCAAGAAACACAGAGTCCTTTTAATTAACCATGCCAAAGGGATAAAGTAATGTTGACCTGCAATGACAAACATCTCTGGCAAAAGCCGGGCGGTCCTCAGAGGACGAAGACGCAATGTATGATGCCGGATTGCCTGCTTTCCGTTTTGACGAATCAACGAGTTTGCGATTTAACGCTTTAGGGTCTCTTCACTTCTCACATTTCACTGCTTTTAAAGGACAGTTATGCTTTAATGGGCGAAATAACCACTCTTACCCGCCGGTTCATCTGCCGTCCTTCAGCCGTGTCATTTGAAGCAACAGGCTTTGATTCACCAAAACCGAGCGTTGTAAGACGGGCAGGTGTAAGCCCTTTTCCGATGAGCGTGGTTTTGACAGCCTCTGCCCGTTTTTTTGAGAGTTCCATATTGTAATCTTCTGATCCCTTGCTGTCCGTATGCCCTTCAATGCTGATGGTGGTCTTGGGATACTTTATTAAGACGTCAGCAACACGGTTGATTTCATCAACCGCACCGGGTTTTAAAACTGCAGAGTCAACGTCAAAAGAAAAATCACCTTTAAAGCTTACGGCTAAAACATCCTGTTCCCGCTGAATGCTTGCAGCCTCTGCATTTGCAAGAGCCTGCCGCATTTCAGCTTCCTGTTTATCCATATAATTTCCAATGGCTGCACCGCTTAGACCGCCGACAGCAAGACCTGCCCCTGCACCAATCGCAGCGCCTTTTCCACCGCCGATAGCATAACCCACACCTGCACCGACCACTGTTCCAATAGCAGCTCCCCAGGCCGTGCCTTTCTGAGTCTTGTTCATATTTGCACAGCCCGAGAAAGACAGTGCGGTAATCATAACAACGGCCAGTATGGTTTTTTTCATGGTACCTCCAAAAAAAATAGTATTTTAATATACTTAAGGTGTCTAAAGAGTTTGTAGCACTTTGAATGGTAATTTCTTTTATTTTTGGCTTTTAACCTAGATCATACTATTAATTATTAACCATTAATCGCGGTTTCGCCAGTAATTATTTTAAATTCCCAGTGTTTCTCTCTTATCAATAAACATCCTGTGCCAGAGTTCAAGCCAGAGAAGCGCCCAAATCCTGTAGCTGTTGTCTTCTTTAAGGGAAATATGATCATCAAGGAGTTTTTTTATCTCCTTTTCTTTAAAATACCCGCGTTCTATTGTTTTTTTATCCAGAAGAATGTCGTAGGCCGGTTCTTTTAAGTCCTGCTGAAACCACTTGTGCAGGGGGACGCCAAAACCCATTTTTTTTCGGTATAGAATTTCTTTTGGGACCATGGGTTCAAAAGCTTTCTTTAATATGTATTTTGTCTGCATGCCGCGAAGTTTGAGACCGGCCGGGATCGATGCCGCAAATTCCATTACCTTGTGGTCCAGAAAAGGAGAACGTGCTTCAAGAGAATTTGCCATGCTTGCGATATCCATTTTTACCAGAAGGTCATAGGGAAGATATGAGTTGATATCCACAAAGAGTGTTTTGTCTATAAGGTTTTGAGCGTCGGTCTGGGAATAAAGGTTTGCTGTAAAGTCAATGGAGTCAAATAAAGATACGCTGTTTTTGAAAGTGTCGGTATAAAGCGCATTTTTTCTCTCATTATTAAAATAACAGAACCACTGTATATATCTTCTCTCCTTTGTGTCCTGCACACCGTTTATAAATCTTTTTAAGCGCCGGGTAAGACTCCAGCGTTTTTCACTGTAGGGGAAAAGGTTTACCGCCTTTTTTATAATATTTTCCCGGACTGTTTCGGGAATGTTTTCATAATAGGCTGCAAGCCGGTTTGCAGCATATCTTTCATATCCTGCAAAGGATTCATCAGCCCCGTCTCCGTTTAAGGCAACCGTAACATGCTCACGCGTGAGTTTCGAAACATAATAGGTCGGTATGGCGGACGGATCGGCATAGGGCTCATCGTAATGCCATATAAGTTTTGGAAGTATTTTAATGGCATCCGGTTTTACAACAAATTCGGTATGCTCGGTCTGGTATTTTTCAGCAATAATCTTTGCATAGGGAAGTTCGTTATAGTCGGATTCTTCAAAGCCGATGGTAAATGTCTTGACGGGTCTGTTCATAAGTTTGCTCATAACAGCAACTGTTGCGCTTGAGTCAACGCCGCCGCTTAAAAAAGCACCCAGCGGCACATCGCTTCGAAGCCTGACTTTAACCGCATCCGTAAAAACATCCACAAGTTTTTCACAGCAGGTACTCAGATTTTTGCAGTCAGGGTCTTTTGCATATGAAAGATTCCAGTAGCGCTCTATGGTGATGTTTCCATTTTTCAAAATAAGGGAATGGGCCGGCGGCAGTTTTTTGATTTTTTTAAAAACCGTTAAAGGGCCGGGCACGTACTGGTAGGTGAGGAAATGGTGCAGCGCTTCATTTTCGACTTCAGGAATAACTGCAGTATCCTGAAGGAGTGATTTAATTTCAGAAGCAAAAATAAAACTATTATCTGCTTCCGTATAGACCAGCGGTTTTTTACCGGCCCGGTCACGGGATAAAAACAGAATGTCTTTGCTGCTGTCCCACAGGGCAAAGGCAAACATTCCCCGAAGGAACTTAACGCAGTCTGTACCTTCTTCTTCATAAAGGTGAATGATGGCTTCCGTGTCTGTGTGGGACCTGAAGATGTGGCCCTTTTTTTCCAGGTCTTTTCTTAACTCTTCAAAGTTGTATATCTCTCCGTTAAAAACGATTTGGATGGAATCGTCTTCATTTGCCATGGGCTGATGACCTGCATCAGTCAGATCGATGATGCTGAGGCGCTGATGACCCAGTCCCACGTAACCGTTAGCGCATATGCCGCTGTCATCCGGGCCGCGGTGGCTTAAAACAGCTGTCATCTTTCTTAAAAGACCGGGGTCTGCTTTCCGGGTCTTGTCAAAATGGATTTTTCCGCAGATTCCGCACATGGTTTTCAGCTAAATTATTGATAGGGTTAATCATTTTGCTTGAGCCGTGGCAATAAGTATTGTGTTCTTGACAAAGGGGCTGAGGGGTCCAGGGTTCAAGGTCATAGCATAGAGCAAGGCGCAGAGAGCTGCATTTTAGTTTTTAAGTTTTAGACTCTATACTCTATGCCGTTACAGACTATTGGTACAGGCTAAAGTCTCATTTGGAGTTTAGCATAAATTTTTACTATTAAAGTGAAGTATAATTTGTTTCCAAAGAAAAAGGGACTCAAAACATTATTGTTTTGAGTCCCTCTGAAATAACGTAACTAGAAATATTTTGCAAGAAGAACTAAATACCTGCTTTTTCTTTAAGGATAGCAGCCATGTCTGTTTTTTCCCAGGTAAAACCGTCTCCCTCACGTCCGAAATGACCATATGCTGAAGTGGGAACATAGACAGGACGCAGCAGATCAAGTTTTTTAATTATTTCTGCAGGCCTGAAATCAAACACTTCATTTGCTATTTCGGCGATCTTGTCAGGTGCGATCACGCTGGTTCCATAGGTGTTGACCATAACAGAAACAGGCTGTGCAACACCGATTGCGTAGGCAAGCTGTATTTCACAGTGGGTGGCAAGTCCTGCCGCAACGATGTTCTTTGCTGCATAGCGGGCCATGTATGATGCTGAGCGGTCAACCTTTGAAGGGTCTTTCCCGGAGAATGCGCCGCCGCCGTGGCTTCCCTGTCCGCCATAGGTGTCACAAATTATTTTTCGGCCGGTAAGTCCGCAGTCACCCTGGGGTCCGCCAACCACAAAACGTCCGGTTGCATTAATGTGAAATTTTGTTTTGTCGTCCATAAGGTTTGCGGGGATGATTTTTTTAATGACTTCCTCGATAATACCTTCCCGAATGGTCTCGTTTGTGACGTCAGGAGAGTGCTGTGTGGCGATAACAACCGTATCGACCCGGACAGGTTTTTTGTCCTGATATTCTATGGTGACCTGTGATTTACCGTCAGGACGTAAAAACCCGAGTGTTTTGTTTTTTCTGACTTCGGCAAGTTTTTTTGTCAGGCCGTGTGCGAATTGAATCGGCATGGGCATAAGCTGGGGTGTTTCGTTACAGGCAAATCCGAACATCAGTCCCTGGTCTCCTGCGCCCTGTTCATGGTCGGAGCTTGTGTCGACTCCCATGGCAATGTCCGGGGACTGTTTGTCAAGAGAGTTCATGATCGCACATGTTTCCCAGTCAAACCCCATAGATGAGTCGCAGTAGCCGATATCTTTTATTGCTGCTCTTACAATGTCGGGAAGATGCACATAACAGTCCGTGGTTATTTCTCCGGCTATTAAAACCATACCTGTTGTTACAAGTGTTTCGCAGGCTACGCGGCATTTTGGATCCTGAGCCATTATTGTGTCAAGCACGGAATCTGATATGCGGTCGGCTATTTTGTCTGGATGTCCTTCTGTGATTGATTCAGAGGAAAATAAATAGTTTGTCATTGACATGATACTTTCTGCCTTTCTAGTATTTTGGGGAGTAATAGAATAATATAAAACAAGTTTTTCGGGAAGTCAATTTATATTAAAACCTAAACTGCGAATTGACTCATATTAAAGGTAACCGAAGGACCTGGAAAAAAGTTTGAAAAACATATCGTTGCGTCATATTGAAGGTAACCGAAAGGAGACCTTGAAATATGACCATAAACTCAAAAAAAGAATA
>Ga0222635_1000217_pt1 | contig 29231 bp, 26 predicted proteins | sample AntAcemetagen139_FD_179809 | JGI IMG/M metagenome (GOLD analysis project Ga0222635, IMG submission 179809) | Saline water microbial communities from Ace Lake, Antarctica - #139 | ecosystem: Environmental > Aquatic > Non-marine Saline and Alkaline > Saline | place: Antarctica: Ace Lake...
ATAAAGCACACAGAACATGATGATCTGACCGCGCGGACTCTGAAGCGCACTATTGGTAAGCGCTTCCGCACTCTCTCCCATTCCCAGACTGTCAATCACTGTATTTGAAACATGAGACAGGGTCCCGTTCATCACCGCAAGAGGAATCAGCGTAATTGAGGTAAAACGAAGCGAATCGATGTATCTACGGTCACGCAGTACTAAATGCATCACAAGTCCCAATAGCATTATCACCAGAAAGCCGATCATTGCACCGGACAGGGTTGAAAAAAGCAGCTGTAAGCTGTGGCTGTCAGTGACTAATATTTTTTTCATACCCTCAGCTATGTTGATCAAAAAAGCTGGGAACATGGCCCGGTAAAGGTCCAAAGTTGAGTCGTGTGCAATACCCCATGCTTTACCAAACATATATCCTGGGATAAATATCTCGCAGAATCTCGCCACTCTTGCGAGGGGTGTTTTATAGGCGTCTTCCATAAAGGTCCTCCAATTATTTATATAAAATATTTTTTATTTTCTTAATTGCTCTCTTTTTTATCATCAGCTTCGGATGTAAATATTCCCTTCGCCTTCAGGTAATTCACATCATTACTTTTGAGAATATCTTTATCAACCGCATCACGAACCGCATCTATGTTAAGCAGATCTCTATCAAGCATATATTTTATATCTTTTCCGGAAAGCATTCCCTGACCAAGCATATATTTTTTAAGAATGTCAATTTGAGCAATCTCTTCTTTGAGCTCGTCAAGTTCGTACAGAAGTTCAGCTGCCTCATATTTTACATAAAAAGTCTGGGGTTTTTTCCATTGTCCCCCCATCATCATAAGAGCGACAAATATATACAAAATACATCCAAGCAAAGTCTTTTTCTCAATGGAAGTTGACCGCCATGCCATCCCCAGAATTATAATTGCAACAATAGATGATATAATGGTTACCCAGCTTCCAATGGTGGGCATCAGCTCAAGCGGAATCATGGAAGAATAGTTATCCATATAAAGTTCAAAGGTCCAGATTGATAGAAAGGTCATCATAAATGCACAAACAGAGCTTTTTAAAGCTTTGGTACGCCACAGTATTTTAAGCAATACCCAACCGGTTATCACATAAAAATAACCGCCAATGAGTTTAATATTCATACTGGTAAACTGGGTTACCAGCCCCTTGTCAACCGGCATACTGGCAACCTCACCGATCAGCGGCCATGACACCAGTGCTGCAAAATAACCATACATATAGCCCCGGGATACCTTATTTTCCACACAGGTCCTGTAGAAAAGAACCAGAAATAGAATTGCCAAAAGCGGCATATAGAAAATATTATAGTTTACCACCGGATTCTCTGCCATTCGCAGCGGGATCATGGTAATGACCGACACGATAAAAAACAGCTGCCCTGCCAGGGCGATCAGGATGGTCCGGCCGACACGTTCAGAAATAAGACCGAATAATTTACTCAACATTATCCCTCTCCTTTTAAAATTTATTAACAATACTTTACATGCATTAACTATTAGTTAGCATACTAATTGTTCGCTAAAAAAATAATTGTATTCTAAACTATATAACAAAGTCAAGAATTTTAAGGAATAAAATTATAAACAGGAAATTTAAATATGCTGAATATCTATTTTTCAACGGTACAAAAAAAAGCCCCCTGACCTTTTAACAGCTCAGGGGGCTTTATTAAACAATTATAGGACTGTTCTGCTATTCAATTGGAAATGCAACACCGGGTGCCATAAAGCCCTTGGGATCAACAACCTTTTTAATGATCTTTGCAACATTAAAATGATCAGGACACTCTGTCCAGGTACGGCCGTCCCGGCCGACACCAAGAGGCGCCATTCCAATTTTCTTCATCAACGCATCAAACCGGCCCTTGATCTCTCCGATCATTGGCAAAAACTGTCTGCTTGCAAAGTCAAGTACAAAGATAACTTCACCGGCAGCATTTGCATGACCGCCCATTGACAGATAAGTCTGACCGCAGCTTGCATACAGACGTACAATCGGATGCGGATGGTTTAAAAATTCAGGATTGGACTTGCACACATCCTGATACTCTTTCATTCCGTCACGCATGTATATCTCAAGTTTTTCCATGGTATCAAACACACCGCCGGATATGAATATACCGCCTGAATCTGATTTTCCATTAAAGGTTCCGCAGATCTTCGGGCTGTTGCACTGCTGCCATCCGGCAGCATTTGCTTCATGGCCGTCAAGAATCGCAACCATCCAGTCAGGCATGGGCACGCCGCCAAATTTCTTCAGCATCTTGATACAGGCATTTCTTTCAAATTCAACTTTCGCTTTAGAGCCTCTAAAACCCATGCCCACCATATTAATATCCTGGGTTCCTTTGACAAAATGCATGCCTTCCTGCCAGTGCTGACTTGAATAAAGCGCATGTGTCCAGCAGCCCGGTCCCATAACAGTCGCGCCGCAGGCATATTCACTTTTAATCACACCATTTATGGCAACACAGGCTTCCTCTAAAGTCTTAAAGGTAACCCACAAAGACCCGACTTCCTGAGGTGTGGTAAAAAGCCTGAACTCCATCTCAGTTACAATACCGTAACCAGCATTTGCAAAGAAAGGCATATACGTCAGTGCGGGTCCGGGTCCATGCGGCCAGGCCGGTGAGCCCGGAGCTGCCATTGAACCCGTTCTGATAATCTCACCATTTGCCAGGACCATCTCCATACCGGTTACACAGTTAATCCCCATTCCGTCCAGGTAACCCGCCATTTTATTCTGGCCGGTAAAGACCTGATACGGTACAAAAAGTGAAGTTCCGGGGCTTCCACCGAAATAAGGACGATATCCGATATCCTGTTCACGTACCAGCTGACTTACCTGGAGACCGGTTGCACCGGGCTGTGCTCTTACCACAAGCCTGTCATCATCCAGGACAACACTCTGCATACGGTGGAAATCAAAAGTAATACCGACATCCGGTTTACCCGCGATTGAACCGATCAGAAGCACAGTTCCGCCGCCGATGGCATACAGTGGAATATTATTATCTTTGGCAAGATTCAATACAGACTGGATCTGTTTGGCATTCTCAGGCATCACGACAACTATCGGATGATTCTCGGGATAAAGTGCCCCCTGTCCAAAATGGGTCATTACATCTGATCCAAAATGAAACTTGGTCAGATCATCTGTTCGAACCCAGTCAGCACCGACAATTCTTTTTAGTTTATTAATCGTATCAATCTTTTTCATTAGCGGCCCTCCTTTCCGGTGTAGCCATAAGCCTGTGCAACAAGCGATATAAGATCGATTATCTTTATATCCTTTGGTTTGCCCTGCATTAAGTTTGCACTGCAGAAAGGACATGCAGTAATCATCACTTTTGCACCGGTTGCTTTTGCTTCCTGCCAGCGATTCGCTGCATACTTTTTAGCAAGAGCAGGGTTATTTACCCTCACACCGCCGCCAGCGCCACAGCAAAGTGAATTATTACCTGTTCTCCACATCTCTTTGAGATCAAGGCCGAGTTTATTCATTACTTCACGGGGAGCTGCATACTCTTTTGAATATCTGCCCAGATGACAGGGATCCTGATAGGTTACCGCAGGCAGCTTCATCTTTTTAGCTTTTTTGCTCTTTAAAAGAACAGAACAGGTACGTGTAATTGAAACAAACTCTGCGCCGCTCTTACTGAAACGCTTTAGAACAGAAAGACTCTCAGGATTATAAACAATTACATTTTTTATACCGTGCGCTTCGATCTTTGCATCAATCACCGCCATGGCATCTTCAAGCTCTTTCTGGGCGCCCGCACTTATCAGATCCGCACTTACCGGAGGTAAAGGTTCACTGATAAAACAGCCAACCTTTTTATCCCGTTTTTTAAGGATAAATCCGATCTCTTTAAGCTTTGCAGTATTTGCAATAATGGCATTATCACCAAAGAGAATCGTATTCACCTGACTGTTTCCGGTAACATCTGAAACACCGTAATTCAGCAGCGTATCAAGCTTACTGATCTTAGTTGATGCTATTTTTGAAAGTTTTTTTATCTTTGCAGGTTTAAGCTTCTCAGGAACCCTGGCACGCAGTTCATCCAGAATCTCGATTGCAGGAGTATGACGGTAACCTCTCTGACAAAAATCATCACAGTAACCGCACATGGTGCATGAATAAAGAACTTTGGCAAGATCCTCATTCCATTTAAGATCACCCTGTGCCAGTCCCCGGGCCATATACATCAGTCCCGAAGGCTCATACGCTCCGTACAAAGTCATTCCACAGGGACACTGTGTTGCAAAGGCTACATCAGGAATCGCATCCTGAACAACACCCCGGCAGGTCCCGCATCTATTACAGCATAATGCTTTTTCTAGCAATTCTTCATTATTCAAGGCTCTCACCTCCTCTTAAAGGCCCAGTTTACCTGGGTTCATTATATTTTTAGGATCAACGGCCTTCTTAATAGACCTCAACAGTTTGAAATTTGCCGGATTTGCCTTCGCAACCGCATCTGCAATTAAAGCAGAAGGTCTGGGAAAAGTCACACCGGCTTTTATCATCTTGGTACAGATACTGACATATGTCTTTCTTGTCTGATCTATCTCGCTTTCTTTGTATCTCAGGTCAGGCTGGTAGTAAAAACACCCACCGGCCTGAAGCGGCATAATGATGGCACCTGAACTTTTAGGGATGAGTTTTGAACAGGATTCGATCTGTGCAGCGGTTGATATGGTAACAATCGGCGCCCAGCCCATTCCGGCTTTTTCATGAATAGCAGCACCGGTCGGCAGCTTAATTTGTGCAAGAATAGCATCCGATGCTTTCGGAGCACCTTTAATCGATGTCTCGATCTTACCGCCGAGCTTTTTAGCGATATCCTGCATATCTTTTCTTTTGTATGCTATCTCAGCTTTCTCAGCGCCTCTGTTAACAATAATAACTGTCCACGGCGCCATACCTGCTGTTGGTTTCTGGTCGATATATTCACCAAAATATTTTTTATTTACCGCAAAAATTTCATGAGGTTCTTCAGTCGCAACAAAAGCCTTTAAAGCTTTAGCCGCCTGATTGATATTCCTGCATGAATAGTAGAGCACATCCGTCTTTGAAGCTTCTGTCTTAAGGGTGACTGCAACCTTTGTAATGATTCCGAGGGTGCCCTGTGCGAGGCAGAAAAGACGTGCCACCTGAGCAAATGAAACTCCCCATGAATATTTATCAGGGCGGTCCTGTTCCATTGCCATCTGACCGGTTGCAAAACGCTCACCATCTGCACGATAACCTTCCATGGTAAGCATTTCCCAGGGATGGTATTTAGGCCAGTCATAAAGCGGCATCATCTCAAGATAGGTTGAAAGTATGGATGCCTCTTTTGGAACATCAATTGCTGTTAAAGGACGAAGGCCAGCCTTTTTGCATTCTTTTTCAAGATCAGCAAAGGTAACACCGGGTTCTACAACCACATTTCTGTTCATCTTATCAAAATAAATACCCTTCATGCCGGATAGATCCACCATAATCGCACCCTTCACATTAGGAAGATGCGTATCCTGCATATTGGTACCGGAACTGGTCGGTACAAGCGGTGTTTTATCTTTATTGGCTTGTTTAATTATCTTCTGAACTTCTTTTGCATCTTTGGGTTTTAATACCTTAACCGGCTGGTGATCAGTAAATAAACTTTTCATTAGTTCTTACCTCCTTCCATACACTCCTGTAACATCACCATGAAACTCAAAGCAAGCGAACCGTTATGATGATCTGCAGCTGCTTTGACATTTTTCTGGTCATTGTTCATGGCAACAAGCACAGGAGGGACTTTTCCGGAAAAAAACAGATGTTTGAACTGTTTCAGATCCATTGTCCACGCCATGAAAGGTTTTTTGGGCTGTCTTCTCTCTACACAAATCTCTTCCCCGTTCCAGCATACAACAATCGGGTTTTTCTCACTTTTTACCTTAAGTGCAAGAATATCCCCCTTGATCGTCGCTGGATAGCCTTTGGGATTCAGCCGCTGCAGCCTGTCAAGCAAAGCTGTGTCGGCCTGCATGGTTGTCTCCCATTTTCTTAATTCTTTCTCCATAGTGAAACTCCCTTGTTAAATTATATATAAAATTCTAGCTAAATCAGGATACCTGAGTAAAAAAAGGGTTTCCGCTTCTTATAACGAACCCCCTTTTAATTAATATATAAATTTTACATGAATAATTAAAAATTTACAACTAAAAAAAATGTGAATGGTTCATGTTAAAGAGCTTGAATAAATTTCCGATCCCTACTTTCCTCTTCATCATACATTCTGAAATTATCACCGATCAATTTAGGTCAAAACGGCACAAGGATCGGCATATATTTTCCTTCTGAATAATATTCACAGAAAAAAAAGGGTATCCGTCTGCTAAAACGAATACCCTCAGATTATGATGATGTTTTACATGAAGATGTTACAACCTGGAAAAGATGTGAACAGTTCATGTTTAATATCATTGATAGATCCCTATTCCTTGCTTTCCCATCCGACAAACTTCCTGAAGTTATTACCAGTGAGTTTATGCTTGAATTCCATGCTGATCGGCATGTTCATCACATTATCCAGCATTGCCCTGTAAAACGGCATGGTCATTGGAAAATCTGTACCATAGAAGACCTTATCCGGCATAAAGAATTCCAGAAAACGGATATGTTCCATATCAAAATACTGTCTGAAATGCATCAGCAGCGGAACAGGAATAACAATATCCGTAAACATGTTATCATGTTTCATAACATTCCAGAGTCCCATCTCCATATTGTTAAATATACCGCAATGCAGCTGAAGAATCTTAAGATCCGGAAAGTCCATCGCCACATCATCAAGATGTTCAGGACTCTGCCACTTGGTACGGGTACCCGGAAGCTCTTCACATCCTGTATGGAACTGTACATGCATCCCCAGCTCTATACATTTCGCATAAGCCGGATACATATCCTTAGCATTCGGATACCCTGAAGTCGCTGTATGGAACTTGATTCCGGGAAAACCGCATTCATGGGCAGAAATAACCATATTCACAGCTTCCTCAGCACCATATCTGGCATGAACACCACCGACGGCAGTAAAGCGGCCGGGAAATGCGTCAATAAAATCTTTTTTCACATATTCATTCGGTACATACCATTTCCATATTTTTTCGTCCGGACCAAAAGGAGCAGTCACACCGTGTATACACTGCAGGCACATGCCTTCGATATTGGCCTGGTCCATATACTCGATAAATGTCTCAACCTTTAAATTCGGACATTCTTCAGCTTTAGTCAGAAAAGCAAAGGGATTAGGATCACCGAGACATGCCCGTGCTCCCATCATGCTTCTTGAAACCACTGAGTTGCCGCACCAGAAATCAATACATCCTTCTCGCTCAGTAATATCCTTTTTTTCAAGACCGGCATGACCGTGACTGTCAAAATGACGAAACGGTTTCATCTGCATCATCTTTTCAATGGTACCTTCTGTGTTTTCATTTTCAGCCATAATCTTCTTCCTTTCTTACTTAATAAAAATTACAGAACCTTTGTCATCTCCGCAAGCATCGCTGGATCAATTACATCCGGTGTCGTTGCGTAAGGCGGATTAGAAATGTTCTTAGGATCAAATTCACGCTTCATTGCCTTCACCAGCAAATGAACATTAAACATCTGCGGTCCCAGCATATCATAAGCCGGTCCGAGAAGAACAACTGAAAGTCCTGCGCTCTTGGCAGCCAGCATACCTTTGAGTGAGCCCAGCAAAAACTGTATTGCCTGAGCCGCTTTTTCCGGTTCCTGTTCCGGCCAGAGGTCAGTTGTCATCAAAGCACCATAGCCCTTTTCTAACGGGCTGATCCAGCCGCCATGTAAACTGATCGGCAGCAGGTTATCACCGGCACCCGCCTCAGTCGCTGCACGCTGCTCGATGTTTGCTCGCAAAATCTCATCGGTTACGGAATCGATAGAATCCAGACAGGCTGTTCCCTGGTGGAAACAATCTGACGGTCTTGACAGACGCATGGAATGAGCTGTCCGGATCCAGTCATTGGTTACCCGCATCCAGTAAATATAACGTTCAACGTCAAGCGGATCTTCAGACTCTTCGCTTAAGAAACTTCCGCCCATTTTTTCAACAATTGACTTCAGAACTTTTTCCTCATATTCCAGCTGCTCAAGAGAAGTCAGTGCTGCAGCCCCCACAATATTATATCCATGCGGGTAAAAATCGGACTTCATCTTTTCATGAAATTCCTGTTTGCTGCGGGCCGCCCAGGTAAGCATGAACTGTTTTGCATTGTGCTGAACAACAATAGCAAGCTCAGCCCGTGCGATTTCATAATGCAGATCACATGACCAGCGAAGCTGTTCTTCTTCATATCTAGGATATTCTTTGATCTCTTTTGGAAAATCAATCATGTACCAGCGTACTTTATCTTTCGGAAAGTGACATTCTTTTTCAACCGCATTACCCGTTGTTGGCATTGTTGTTGGACCGGGCCAGGGGAACATACGAGCTGATATTTTGGTTACCATACCCATACCGCCTGCATGACCAAACTGTGCGCCACGGAAAAAACCTCTCAGGTCCGGTCCGGGGCCATCATTCCAGATCCAGTCTTCTTCAGGACCTTCCTGTGCCAGTGAACCGCTTCTCAGGATCTCACCGTTAGGCAGTACAACCTCAAAAGAGAGCAGCTGATTCGCACCAAGACCTGAAAGCCAGGAGTTACCATACGCCCCATGCCACTGAATATTTGCAAGGGCAGACACCTGTGAACCGGCAGGCGGAGAAGGAAAGGAACAGCCCACCTTCATTGCTTCAGCCTGACATGCTGCAAAATTAACATACGGCTCAATTACCATATACATATTATCCGCATCTACCTTAATAATTTTGTTCATACGTTTCGGATCAATAATGAGAACACCCTTTCCCATCTGTCTCTGAGACGGATTTGGAAAACAACTGTTGATCATACCTGTTCCGCGCGGTATAAAAATAAAATCATATCTGTTCGCAAGCTTAATAATTGCCTGGACCTCTTCTGTTGAACTCGGCAAAACAACGCAGTCGGGACGCATCTGGGTTCCGATCTGGCTGCGCTGGACACAACCGTCAGCAGTCCACTGTACACGGGAATATGCCTGACAAAGAACAGGATCAACGGTTACGTTGTCTTCCCCGAGTACATCACCTAGTGCCTTTAATGCTATTTCTGTTAGAGCCATTTATTTCTCCTTATTTCTGGAATTTTTTAACAGCCGATTTAAATCGGATGTAATCCTTTTAGTTTTATAGTCCCATTTTTCCAGGGTTAAGTGTCCTGCCAGGATCAACGATATTCTTTAATTTCTTAATAGTTTCAAAGGTATATCCGCAACGGGCATAAATAGCCTCAGCCCAGTCATAGTAGGGTCGGTACATAATCGCTCCGGCATTTAATAGCGCCTCAAAAGCTGCTCTGTGAAATGCTTTCACATTATCAAGTTCACTTCCGCCTTCAGCGCTGCAGGGAATATTAAATTCAACATGGCATACACGTGCCCGCTGTCTTGGCTGAATGTACATTCCCAAATCACGGACATCGATACCATAGTCGCCTGCGATCTTCTTAAACAGATCCCAGTGAGAAGGGATTTTATCCAGACCGCTATGAAAAACGATATCAAGGCATGCACCTTTATCACGGTCTTTCCAGTAAACATCACCTTCCCAGGGGCCATTCAGCATTTCCTGCAGCCGGACATTCGCATCCTGTATCGCAGCAAACCCCTCTGTGACTTCACAGCGAAACTGGTCTGCAATTTCATTAATGGCTTTCTCTTCGTAAGCCACTCTTTCTTCAGGGAAGAACTGACCGCCCCAGAGATTGACCATGATTACATATTTGGGAAGTTTTGCGGCAAGAGCTGAGATCTCATCATCTTTTTCTGCAAGTATCGCAGCGATATCATACGCATTTAAAAGGAAAGCCTCATGACCGATCTCACGGTGCTGTATTGCATAAAATGGTTTAACCGCATCTTCAAGCTTTTCAAAAGGTAGAAATACCAGTTTCTGTTTAAGCGGCTTATGAAAGATCTTAACATTCATGATCGTGCCCACGGCAAATGTTCCCTGGCAGCCTGTTAACAGGCGCCACCAGTCCAGACCCGGCCCACCGATACTGCAAAGGTCAGACTTAGTCTTCTCCGGTATTTCTTCAGCAGGGATTGAATCTACACACATCGCACCGGTTCTAAGCAGTTCACCGGTTCCCCAGACAACTTCCAATGTCCTGTAGGGTTCGTCACACTCGGTCTTTGTGCTAAGTACGGGCTCTCTTTCAAGTACGCTTGTCATGACAGATTTGTCTTTTCGCGGAAGCAGCGGATTTAAAGGCTGCATCCCCAGCTTATCAAGCTCATCTTTCAATTCACCAAAAGTAACGCCTGCCTCAAAAAGTGCCCAACGGTTACGGGTATCAACACGAGGAATCCTTTTCATACCGGAAAGGTCAAGTATGATGCCGCCTTCCTCAGGAATACCGGTTCCATAGGTACCTGTACCAGAGCTTCTGGGTACGACTGGAATACTGTTCTCATTTGCAATTTTAATTACACCCATAACTTCTTCTCTGTTCATCACCTGTACGACAAAGTCGGGCATGCGCGAAGGCATAAGGCTGGTATCACAGGAGTATTTTTTCAGGGTCTCAGAATCAGAAATGATATTTTCTTTACCCACGACTCCGGATAGTGCCTCAACAATACTTTCTACGGTTGTTGCTGCTGCTGTACTCATATTCTTCTCCACATGTTTTAATAATTATTATTGTTTCTAATTTTCTGTATTATGTTTTATATATAAAATTTCTGCTTTTAATCACTCATTTACACCCTGCTTTTCAGCTTAGAATTGATTAATAGTCTAAAGAATAAGATTAATCAAACATGTTAATAATGTCAAGGATAATCTTTAGCTTACTAAGTATTTTAAACGGTTCAGCAATTCTTAAAACAAGATCTATTCCTGCTGCATACAAAACCCGGGTGAATTTCTTATTATTACTTTTAAACCGGAATTATAACACATTCAGATGCAGTTTTACAACGGTGCAGTTTTTTCAATAATTATTTCAGATTTAATAGAAATGACGAATAGAGAGGAGATTGTGTGGTTTGTAAATTTATCAGATGATGACGCTTTTTATTAAGCTGATTCTGTTTTATTTTTTTTCTTAACAGAACTTAAAAACATTTCCTCGAGACATTTTTTGCTGAACCGCCACTGACCGCCCACCTTAATGCCAGGTATTTCACCTTCCGCAACCAACCGGTACAGGGTTCTTTCCTTGATTTGCAGGAAATTTGCTGCGTTTTTAATATCCAAGATCTCGTCTGACATCTATTTCTCCTTAAGCAAGTGGTAGCGCCACATGTTTTACACAAATAAGAGTATCGGAAGAGGAGAAAAGAAACTTTACAGCTTTTTTACAGGATTTGAAGTTTTCTGATTTTTACAGCAGGAAACAAATTTTAAAGGACAACAATTAAGAATAATTAATCATGTTTTTTGCTTTTTTTTTCTATTTTATATTAATATTGAATTATTTCCACATCAATATCAGCTAAAAATTGGACAATCGCCTGTTTTAAAAGAACTTGCGTTAAAAGAACATTACCGGAATCGGAAGGTATTAAAATTCCCGGAACTTTTAACCTTAATTTTGACTTTTCACTTTTACCGTATTTAAATTCAGCAGGTGATGGCATATAATCGGCATCACAAAAAACAAGTATTTTTTCAGCAACCCTTAAAAGATCTTCATCCTGAGAAATATTAAGGATTTTAAAGCCCTGCTCCGTTATCACATCATACAGTCTCAACGGAAGGCTCTGGAAATCTATCATATAAACCATTCCGTCTTTTTCAAACATTCTGTCTGCAATCACTTCAAGAGAAAAGCCGCTGTCACTTTTCTGAAAAATATTTGTGCTCTGTTCCTTTTTATATATGATCCCGAGAAGATCAAGAACCGTATCCGTCATAAAAAGAGGCTCTGCAGAAACCTTTTTATAATCAGGTGTTTTTGCAGCAGCCGTGCTTTCTGTTGTCTTTATCTCTCCTGATTTTATATCAACAAAGGTCAGCCCCATATCTGACAGATATGACTTTAACGAAGGCGAGACCAGTTCTTTACTGTTTTTTATGAGATTAACAACAAAAACATTTTTCAGGGTTTCATCCTTGAATACAATCCAGCTTCCACTCACACTAACCTGAATATTATCTTTGTTAATGGTATACTCTCCTCCCTTTTCAACCTTAAACAAGCCGCACACATCCAAAACTCTGTCGAGAATAGATTCAATATCATCTTTTTCCTGAACACCGACGATCTCAGCATTCGCCCATTTTGAAGTGATGACATCCTTAACACCGCCCGGTATTCTGTTTCCATAATCAAGAAGGACCTTCTTTCCCCATGGAAATTCATAAAGCGGATACTTGCTGTAATCTAACTTTAAGGCACTGCCGCCCTCAACTTCAAACTCCTCTACACCTGTACGGTTATCCGTTCCATCAAATGACCGGGTTAACAAAGAAAGCATATCTTTTGTAATTGACTCATTATCAGGAAATTCATCATCCGTTAAGGCTGTATCAACGACCTGCAGTTCTTTTATATTGCGGGGTTTATCTTTGGGTTCCTCCTTTTCAGTCTTCTTTACTTCAAGCTTTCCGATAGGAACAAAACGTTCCTTTAAAGCCAGAACTTCTGAAGGAATAACGATTTCCTGTCCCTTTACCAGCTTATTAATATCTTTAATTTCCGGATTTGATTTTTCAAAAAGTCTCCGGGTTCTTTCACTAAATATTGCCGGGCTCATAAGCCCATATTTTTCACGAAGTATCTTTGCTAAATGGTCTCCGGGCTGAACCACATATACTGCATCCGCCTCAGCCGTCTGATCAATTAATTTTTTTGAGGCTTTGTCTTTTAGAAATTTATAGGGAATCATTATATTCTGATCAGGATATAATTTATCGACATCTTTAATGTCGGGATTAATAAACTTCGCAACTTTACAGAAAAAAGAAATCTTTGAATCTTCTATTTTATAACGATCCCTTAATATTTTCCAGAGATGATCACCGTGCTTAACAGTATGCGCTTCTGTATAGACCTGACCCGTATTATAATCTTTCATCACCACAGATTTTTTAAAAACCAGATGAGGGTCAGTCCCCATATTTTCAGAGGACTCTTCATCATCCGTCTGTTCTAAAAACGCCTCAGACAGACAGACTTGCGGAAAAATAAAAAAGAGGATAACAGATAAAAAGAAAATAACTATTTTGTTCATTTCAGCACCACCTCAAGTTTAAGTATTATTCTCTAAGAAAGCATGAAACAAAATGCCCATCCTTTTTTTCCTTAAGTTCAGGATGTTTTTTTAAACATATCTCTTCTTTTACCTCCGGACATCTGCTTGAAAAAACACAGCCCACAGGCGGATCCAAAGGACTGGGGATGTCCCCCTTAAGCAATATCCTTTCTTTGGTTTTTGACGGATCCGGGACAGGAACAGCAGAGAGAAGAGCTCGGGTATAAGGATGTAACGGATGGGTATAGAGCTCATCCCGTCCTGCAACTTCAACTATTTTTCCAAGATACATCACCGCAACTCTTGAACTGATATATTTAACAACACTCAGGTCGTGAGAAATGAACAGATAGGTGAGGCCCATCTGTTTCTGAAGGTCAAGAAAAAGATTTATGGTTTGCGCCTGAATGGAAACATCAAGAGCAGAAACGGGTTCATCAGCAACAATGATATCAGGCTGAAGGCTTAATGCCCTTGCAATACCAATACGCTGCCGCTGTCCGCTGCTGAACTCATGGGGATATCTGTCAGCATATTCTTTACGCAAACCGACAAGTTCCATCAGCTCGTTGACCCTTCCCCTGATTTTTTTGCGGGGCATTAATTTATGGATAATAAGCGGTTCTCCAATAATACTTCCGACTTTTTTTCTGGGATTTAAAGAAGAAAAAGGGTCCTGAAAAACAATTTGAACTTTTTTCCTAAAATCATTCTTGTCGGCTTTGTTCATCTCGAAGATATTCTTACCCTTAAAAGCAACAGTTCCGCTGTCCGGCTGATCAAGGCATAAAAGGAGTCTTGCAATCGTTGATTTACCGCAGCCGCTTTCACCCACAAGACCCAGGGTCTCGCCCTTTTCCAGAGTAAAGCTCACATCATTAACCGCTTTTAAGGCAATCGACGAACTGCTAAAAAAACCGTTTGATACCGGAAAACTTTTATTTAGATTTTCAACCTTTAATAATGGCGTATTATTCATCATTTCAAAACATCCAGAGTCAGGTACAATGGTTTAAGTTTAAGTTTAGGTTTAGGTTTAGGTTTAGGTTCAGGCTATTCGCTATTATCTGAAGTTCTGATGCTCTGCTTTCCAGCATCTCACCAGATGCCGGCTTCCATTATGTGTACCGAGAGCAACGAGATCCGGCTCTGATTCAAAACATTTTTTAAAAGCATATTCACATCTTGTATTAAATTTACACCCTGCGGGCAAATCATGGATCATCGGCACCATCCCTTTTATGGGCTTAAGCCTTTCTTTACCAAAATGCGGTAGAGATGCAAGAAGACCTATCGTATAAGGGTTTTGGGGAGATTCAAACAGGGTATTCACATCAGCATATTCCATAATCCTGCCGGCATACATAACAGCAACATTTTTTGCAGTCTCTGCGACCACACCCAGGTCATGGGTAATCAAAAGAAGTGACATGTTATGTTTTTTCTTGATGCTGTTTAAAAGGTCCATTATCTGCGACTGCACCGTAACATCAAGTGCCGTCGTCGGCTCATCAGCGATTAAAAGATCAGGGTCACATGCGAGGGCCATTGCAATCATAACCCTTTGACGCATACCACCGCTCATCTGGTGTGGATAATCGTTGATACGCTGTTCCGGTGAGGGAATGCCCACATCTTTTAACAGTTCCACTGCGATTTCAAGGGCTCCCTTCTTTTTCATTTTCCGGTGTATCTGAAGCACCTCTGATATCTGGGCACCGACCTTAAAAACAGGGTTAAGCGATGTGAGCGGCTCCTGAAAGATCATTGCTATCCGGTTCCCCCTTATCTCCCGCATACGTTTTTCAGTAGCATTTACAATATCCTCACCTTCAAACAATATTTTACCACCGACTATCTTTCCAGGAGGAGAAGGAACAAGACGAAGTATTGAGTAGGCAGTCATTGTTTTTCCGCATCCCGACTCACCCACAAGGGCAAGGGTATCCCCCCGTTTTATGCTGAGACTTACCCTGTCTACGACTTTAGCTGTCCCCACTTCAAGCCTTAAATGAGTCTCAAGATTTTGAATATCAAGCAAAACAGATGTCATAACAAACTCTTTAGTGGTCTAATCCGGACTTCACATTTTAATAATTAAGGTTTTCCAGGGATTTCTTATAAAAGCATATGATAAAGGCAGGGGGGTGGCAAGTAAAAAAGGATGCGCCGTTTCATTCATTATAAAATATTTTCATCCTTCTGTTCATTCCTGTTCAGAAAAGATATAATCATCTTTATCAGGAGACCTCCCACGTTCTCTTCTGGGATCTTCATCTTTACTTATTCTATCCATCACATCCTGACAATGAACACAATAACTGGCAGAAGGAACAGCCGCAAGACGTTTAATTGAAATTTCTTCACCGCACTCTTCACAGACACCACAGGTACCCTCTTCCAGTTTACGAAGCGCAGCATCTATATTATCGATTTCCTCTGACTTATTCCCAATTATTCTGGCATCAACATGTTTCAGGAGTTCATGAACAGATTTGTCAGGATTATCTTTTAATATATCAAAAGTTAATCTTACATCCTCTTCAAGTTTCTCGCCTATAGACTTCTTTACCTCAGCGAGAAGTTCTAACTTTTTCTTAATAAGAAGTTCTTTTAATTCAGTCTCACGTTTTTTTACATTAGCCATATGTTTTCTCAAATGTTTGAAGTTATGTTTCATAACAAATAAAAAGGAGCTCCTGAAAAAGAGCCCCCCTTTTGTTTACATCATCTTATTTTGTTCCCATTGTATAAAACCACTTGTATGATTTATTAAAATGGAAATTATTTACTTACCTTCTCTTTCAGCATTTATGGCTCCTTTGACTGTAAAAACCCAGATAAAGAGAATTAGATTTGCAACACCTTTCAGGCCGAAAGCCCAGCCGGGTCCCATTTTATCAAACAGGAACCCGCCGGCAGCGATAAAAAAGAGTGCGCCAATCGGCTGCATGGTATTTAAGCCGCCAAGAATACTTCCGATCATATTTTTGGGTGACGCATCAGTTGCCAGCGTATTCGCTCCGGCGATTGAACCAGCCATACCGATACCCGCCAGAAGAACAGCCAGATAAAGAACCGGGCTGAAAGGACTGGGCGAAACTGAGATCAGCAGCATTCCGGCTGCAGCACAGATTAATGAAAGAAGAAGTGTCGGCACACGTCCCCACTTATCCAGCAAAATCCCGATGATGGGAAAAGCAAAAAGTGAAAAGACACCCATTGCAATCATCGGAAACATTGATTTCATCGTAGCTTCTGTGGAAGTCAGGTCAAAATCACCTGCAACTTTAACCCCCCATGATACCAGAAATGTTGCAAGGACAATAATATCAGCACGGGTAATCAGTGAACACATGTAGCTGGCCTTAAGAGAAATACTCTTCTTAACCACGGGAATCGCTTCCTTAAGGCCTGTTTTCTCCTTTGTCTTTTTCGGCATACGGTCTTTTAAGAAAAACCAGGTAAACACAGCACCTGTTGCAGCAAGGATCGCACCGGCATTCACACCTGCGCTAACACCCATCTTTTTTACAATAGCACCGAATATTCCAAAAACAAGGATCGACGCAAAACCCATGGCCATACCATTGGCTGCCATCCCTTTTCCGCGATCCTTTTCATGGGTATAATCCGCAACCATGGTAATGAACTGTGGATAACCGAGGATCAGTCCGATACCCACAATAAAGCGCATAATATAAGTAATAAGAAGGCCCGGGGCAAAGGGCGCAAACTCAGCGGCCCTATCAGGCATAAAACTGACTGTTGAACAAATCGTTGCAGCAAGACCGGACGGCACGTTTAAAGCTTCTGCAATACCGTTTGATATTCCAAAACAATAATAAGAGACCACCAGAAGCAGAAAACCGATAAAGGCAAGGATCCTTCGGCCGGTCTTATCGGAAAGCGCCCCGATTGCCGCAACAAACATCAAGGTTGCGATCTGGCTCATATTCTGAAGCAATCCGTTGATCGAACCGGTAAAAGCAGGATCGATCTTTATGACATCACTTAAAAAAGCAGGCTGTATTATGGCTGGCAAGCTCATAAACATGCCCATAATGAAAGTACAGAAGAAAAGAAAGAAAAAGTTCATCTTTGTAAGCTCAGGAGGTACTTCCATCCCACCAAACTTTGGTATCTTTGGTTTCATAGTCTCATTATTTTCGGTCATGTTCTCTCCTCAAATTGTTATTTATTGGACATGAAATATTATTAAAACAGCCGGCACTATACCGATTAAGGAATATTTCTTTCTTAAATTTTTTATTTAACCCTATCCATAAGATCTTCAAAACACAACATATTATATTTTATGATCAGAGGGAGTCAAACTAATAATTTTAAGCTGCTATATTAGTAGAAAAAACAACCTGTTATAAAATCAGGTTGTTAGCATAAGTAAATATTCAGCAACAGAAACTATTTGCCTTCACTATCTAAATCACATTTGATATAGTCAAACCTATTGTCAGCATCATCTTCATCACTTGTAAAATCCTTTACCTCAATTTCACCATCTGACAGTTTGCCAAGAACATGTTTACAAAGCAATCCGACAAATGAAATAAGAGCAGCTTCAAAACATTCGACCTTGCCCTCCATGGATTGATCATTCCAGTTCAAATACCATTTATCAAAATATGCTCTAAATCTCCTTGATCTTATTGCCTTTTCAACAAGCGGATTATCAAGCGAGATTTCTCCCCAGGTAACCTTTAATGACCAGGTAAAGTTTGTCCGGGTATTATCCGCAGCCAGGCTGTCATACTCTTTATGTAAGGTTTCAATTAAATCGTCAAAATAGTCTGTCATGTTAAAGCCCCATTATTTTATTCCGATTAAGTTAAGAAAGCATATGACAAAGCACAACCGGTGTCAATACAACATTAATTGTTAAAATTATGGTTCAATTCTTAAGGGTAATTATGTAAGCCTTGATTTTAAACTTGATAGCTGTCATATAAAATATATAATTTATCTTATTAAAATCATCTATCCCATTGATTTTTCAATAAAATACCTTTACAAAGAACATACTCCCCTAATCAGGATATGTAACTGAAAGAGCGGAGCTGAATCCAGGCAAATCCCTAATTCGCTAAATGTATAAATCAAAATAGAACAAAAAATACAATAATTATGTAAAATGCAGATTTCAGGGGAACAACATAATTCTCTTTTGGGAGACTTTGATTTTTTATGCAGAAGAATAACTGGATTCCAGAAGAATTTAAAAAAAACATAAACCCGTTGCTCTCAACTACCCGAAACTTTGCTTCTCCAGTTCAACCAGCACCTCATATGCTCTCACGGGGTTCATTCCCTTTTCTTCACCAAAGGGAAAAAACTGGACACCGATTGTATTTAATACATATTTACTTAAAATATCTTTTTGCCAGCATACCTTGGAATGTAATTCGAAAGGCTCAACCTGACCGGGCAAATACAGGAGCAGCAAAACCCTTTGGCCGTTTTTAAAAACCTTATCCATTTCAAAAGCCAGACCTCCCCTGCTCAGATTAACGACCCTGTATTTTTCACCGGAAAAGCCAAACAGCTTTCCCTTAAGATCATCCTTCCTGACCTGGGCGCTGATACCATCAATCTCAAAACCTTCATCCTTAAGATTTGTACTGGTATCGCTGACACTGAAACGAAGATGTTGCCGTCTTTTATCTTGTATAGTCATAATCGTCTAAATAAAATATTTAAGGTTACAGCTAATATAAAACATATAAAGGTGATCGTCAAGATTTCAAAAACAATAAGTATTAAGTTTTGAATAGTCACCCTACCTCCGGCAAAGCCGGAGGCTTACCCAATATAGTTAGAAAATCAGGTGGTTAGCGTAAGTAAATATTCAGGTACAGAAACTATTTGCCTTCACTATGTAAATCACATTTGATATAGTCAAACCTATTGTCAGCATCATCATCATCACTTGTAAAATCCTTTACCTCAATTTCACCATCTGACAGTTTGCCGAGAACACGTTTACAAAGATATCCGACAAATGAAATAAAAGCGGCTTCAAAACATTCGACCTTACCGTCTACGGACTTATCATGCCAGTTTAGATACCATTTATCAAAATATTCCCTGAATTTTTTTAAACCTATTGCTTTCTCAACAAGAGGATTATCCAGAGAGATCTATTCCCTGGTCACTTTTAAAGACCAGGTAAATTTTGTTCGGGTATTATCCGCAGCCAGGCTGTCATATTTTTCATGGAGCAATTCAATAACATCGTCAAAATAGTCAGACATGTTAAAATTTCCTCGTTTAGTTCCAGATTATTTGAAAAAGCATATGACAAAGTCCAATTAGTGTCAACACAACATTAATGCTCAGATAAAAATTAAGAAATAGTCGGCCTTATAAAAAACTCCCATACAAGGCAAGTAAATCTTAAGGAAGGGGAATGGCTTAGATGTAAAAATCCTGTCCCATAGGAAAGGACGGGTTGCAACGCAGAAGAACCTGTCCCTGTAAAAACGGAAACAGCTTTTTATTAAATTTTCATGGTAAAAGCTAAATATTCCTAACCCAAATTTTTACTTGTAATCAAACATATTAACTATATACTTTGTACTAAAAAATATAATCCATCCTATTGATTTTTCATTTAAAACCCTAGTAAGCTGCATATTTATAAATTCTGATATGTAACTGAGAGGGCGAAGCTGAATCTGCATAAAGATATCACTGCCAAAGCATAATAAATCTTTAAATCATGACAACAATACACCAAAAGGCTGCCCACAATGGATAGGATAAAGGACGAACACCAATCCACAATAAACAAATCAGACAGATGGTTATATTCGAGACAGACGAATATGACAGAAAAAGATCCCGAAGAAATTGAGTGTCACTTTGCCCACTCCGTAAGGTTCTACCGGGCATTATTAAATAATTACCTTTCCACAAAAAAAGACTGTTTAATTATGAATCTTCCATGCGGCGAAGGCCGAATGATCTACACCCTAAAAGCACTGGGCTATCAAAACATCATCGGCTACGATATCGATAGAGCACGTCTCAAAACAGGCCAGAAGCTCGGCTTACCCCTTAAGGAAGGCAATTGCTTGGAGATACTCATAAATCAGGATAATAATACCATTGATGTACTCTTTTCAATGGATTTTCTTGAACATCTTGAAAAAAATACAGTTATTGATTTCTTAAAAGAAACCCAGAAAAAAATATCTCCAGGCGGGCTGCTAATACTCCGCACACCATGCGCTGACAGTCCTTTGGGGAGCAGCCATATTTATAACGACTTCACCCATAAATGGGCCGCGACTTCAGGGGTACTCAGACACCTTCTTTACAATTCGGGTTTCTCCAGTGTTTGCGTATTTGGCGAAGAACCTACTATGAACATGCGCTTCGGCAGCATACGAATTGTTGCATACCAATTTGCCAGATTTTTTGCAATTCTGTTTATCAAAGCTTTCGGACAAGCCCCTCCACCTATATGGTCAACATCTATGTGGGCAGTGGCTCAAAAAGAATAATTGTGTTCACTCTTGTCTTAATTACTTCCCAATATATTCTTCAAACATCATCGCTATTAACACTCTAATCGTTAATAGCGTCCAAACAAACATGAAGTGCTTATTAAAAATAAAAATTCCAACTCAACAATTAATAAATGATAAAAAAAGCATTGGAACTTACAGCAGGTTATTTAACTGACATAAAAACAATAGCTTTTCGCTCTCGAAAAATAAAAGAACTTGCAATAATCATTACAGGTAATGTCCTTGCACTTGGAGGAAGTATCTTAGCAGTAAAACTGTTGACATCCTGGATGGAACCTGAACTTTATGGCGAAATCGGACTTCTCTTAACAATATGCGGATTTATAAGCTGTCTCTTCTTTGGTCCAGTTGGACAGGCAATTTCACGATACTATTTAAGATATGATTCAAACAATTCTCTATCAAGATTCTTTAAAGCCGTTATTATATACTTTATTGTCGGCATTTCATTCAGCCTTATCGTTTGGGTATTTTGGGGAATAAGAGAGACCTTTCTTGGCAAGAATGAACCCCGGGTTATTATCTCATTAATTATTTTAGGACTCATCTTCACACTGTTTTCAACCACCTCCAGCTGGCTAAATGGTGTTCTTGCAATCAGAAGACAGCGTAAATCAGTTGCATTACTCCAGGGAATATCAAGCTGGCTCAGATGCGGGCTAGCAGTCCTTTTATTTGTATTATTCAGTGTAAGTGTCCCTTGGTGTATTTCAGGTTATTGTCTTTCTCTCATAATCCTTACATCAGTTGCAATTAAATGTTTAGGTTTTAAAGCTCTTGGATGTACTCCCGGCTGGTCCAAACAAAACGTCCAAAATGAGATAAAGCTGATTGCAAAATACGCATGGCCATATTTAATTTTTGGTCTATTTGGCTGGTTTCAATCTTCAGCAGACCGATGGATTATAGATTTCAATTTCTCACGTGACAAACTCGGCTATTACATTCTCGCCACTCAACTTGGTGCAATTGCCCCCCTCTTCTTGTCAAGTTCACTGCTTTCTCTTGTTGCGCCATATGTCTTCAAAGATTTCGATTCAAAAGAGGATAAGCAAAGAAATTGTTTCATATGGTTAAGACGCTGCATCGCACTTTATCTTTCAGGATGCATTGTCTTTGCAGTATTTGTAGTTATATTTGGCAAACAATTAGTCGGCATTGTGGCTGACCCTTCATATGCTAAAGCTGCTTCTTTATGGCCATATACACTTCTTGTACATACAACCTTTTTTCTTGGTCAAATACTTGCCCTAACCTGTTCAGTAAATGAAAAACCAAAGTTTCTTATTCCCGGCAAAATTGTTGGCGGCCTTGTATCTGTGGTCGCCGCTTTTTTAGGCGCACGCACGCTCGGCATTAATGGAGTAATATTAGGAATGTTTAGTGGTGCTTTTGTATATATGTGCATGGTCACTTATGCTGGGTTTAAAGCAAATCAGTACTAAATTTATAGTGACAAAAATTACCATTCTACAGCCAAACATCAGTCTTTAAGATACCATCTTTTGACCAGAAAAAAAGAGGCGCAAAAAATTCAAAAGAATAAAATCAAAGGTGTATCACATAAATCAAAGGAATCACGATGCCCAATAAATTAATAAAAAAGATATGCAACAATTTACTATCTCTAATAAATTTACGTATTGTTAATGCAAACTGGGGTCCTCGGGGCTTCCTTGAATCGCTTAAATGCGTACAGAAGACTGGCGTTTATCCAAATAGAATTGTTGATGTCGGAGCCTCCACAGGTGTGTGGAGTCTTGAATGTATGAAAGTTTTCCCGAACGCACAATATCTTTTAATAGATCCTTTGGAAGAAAACGTGCCATATTTAAATAAATTAAAACAAAACAATTCCAACGTTTCATTCTGGAATGGCGCATTAGGTAAAGAAAAACAAACAATTCCAATGTATCTACACGGAGATCAATCAAGTTTTTTAAAAAGTGAATATTCAAATTCAGCTGATATTAATCCTAAACTTATCGAAGTAAGGCCTCTGGATTCTTTCTATGTATCAGAATCACAGCTACCTGATTTGATAAAAATGGACATCCAGGGTTTTGAGCTTGAAGCGCTTAAAGGTGCTAAGAAATGCCTAAACAATGCCGAATTAGTACTCCTGGAAACAACCTACATAGAGACCTATGAAGGTTGTCCACTTGCCCATGAAATAATATCGTTTATGGGCGACAATAAATTTCGAATTTATGATATATGCACATACGCTCAAAGACCTTATGATGGTTCTCTCTTTCAATCTGACATCTTGTTTGTAAAGGATAGTTCAATTTTGCATAACTATAAAGGATACAAATAAAATTGTTAAAAACAAAATTAAAAAAAATTCCTTTAATTGCAAATTGCAATTCTTTTACTAAAGCATATTATCAAGAATACAAAGCAAAACGAACACTTAAAAACTACCATAAAAATGCAAAAAAGAAAGGCTTTACAACGTTAAAAGGACAAGAATTAGAGCACTCATTACGTAAACGTTTAAAGAAACAGTCAATAAAACGTTGGCCTAAAAAAAAGGGCGATTTGCATATTTTTCTATACTACTATGTTTCTAATTGGGAATCAATTTTACCAACAGCACTTAAACCCTTTGGCAAAGTTACTTCTTTTGAATGGAGATCAAAAGGTTTTATTGGTACTTCATCTGAATATTGGAAGATAAATCGTGCTGCAATGAACAGTACAATGCTGGAGGCATTTAAGAAAGCAAACAGGAAAGAACAGATAGATGTTGTTATTGGCTACATGTCCGGTCAAAACACAATGCGTGAAACACTGACTGAAATGTCAAATTCAGGTGCAGCAATCTTTAATTTTTGCTGGGATGACAAACTTAATTTCCCCGGCAAATTAACAAATGGGTGCTATCCAACCACTGCTGAAATTGCTGACAAGATCGATCTTAATCTGACGAATTCCCCTGAATCTATTATTAAATATGCTTCACATGGTGGTTTAGCCATTTTCTGGCCGGAAGCTGCTCATCCGGAAGTTCACAAACCATATGATCTTAAATTTGCTTATGATGTGAGTTTTGTTGGTGCATGTTATGGCTGGCGACCAAAATTTATAAAAAAACTTCAGCAGTCAGGGATTAATGTTGAATGTTTTGGCCCGGGATGGCCAAACGGAAAATTATCTGAAACCGATATGATAAAATTGTATTCCAGTAGTCGAATAAATCTGGGCTTTTCAGGCATAGGATATTCCAAAAAGTTAATGTGTTTAAAGGGACGTGATTTTGAAGTACCGATGTGCGGGGGGCTTTATTTAACTCAAGATAATCCTGAATTGTCTCTTGTGTTTAATATTGGACATGAAATTGTCACATACAAAGATGAGACAGACTGTGTGAGAAAAATTAATATGCTACTATATAATCCTGAAAAAGCCTCAAAAATAAGGACTGCGGGTATGAAGCGATGTCTGGCTGAACATACCTATGAAAAAAGGTGGACAAAAGTATTCAGTTTAGCAGGGATAATTGATTCTGACCAACAATGAATCTCTAAACAACCAACAACCGACTATTTATGGACAAGTCATTGACGGACATATCTATATTCTGTATGTTCATTATATGCAAATTACCTTTATTTAGACTTGCCCTTACCTTCTAATTCCTTCTCAATTGTAATATTTGACTTATACACAAAGGAGATTTCAATGTGTCTTTAAAGAAACTGATGATTACAGTTTTAATTCATATTTCAGGGAATAAGTTTGCCCAGAAATTACTCCAAAAAAACGTGTTTGTCTCACAATTTTTGGCAGGGATTGGATCAGGCACCGGTGTTTCGACAAGCGGTGAAAAAATAATATTTAATGTCCTTTTAAAAAAATTTGACCCGCCATATTGCATTTTTGATATTGGAGCCAATAAAGGCCAGTTTTATAACCTGGCATTAGAAACAATGTCATCTAGTGATTTTTCGATTCATTGTTTTGAACCAGGAAAAGAAACTTTCAAGTCTCTTAGTAAACTCAATAGGGACAACAGAGTTAAATTTAATAATATAGGAATAGGCAATGATAAAGGGCATATGACTCTATACTATGACACCCCTGGTTCTGGTCTCGCTTCTTTAACAAAACGGAAATTAGACCATTTTGGAATTAAGTTTAATGAATCAGAAACTGTCCAGATTGAAACCATTGATAATTACTGTAATGAAAATAATATTGAAAGAATTAACTTGTTAAAAATAGACATTGAGGGACACGAATTAGATGCGCTTGCTGGTGCAAAAAAAATGTTGTCGAACAATGCAATTGATATAATCACCTTTGAATTTGGAGGATGCAATATTGACACACGAACATTTTTTCAAGACTTCTGGTATTTCTTTCTTGAAGTCAATATGAAACTTTTCAGAATTACACCTTCCGGTTATCTTTATGAAATAAAATCATACAAAGAAATTGACGAGCAATATAGAACTACTAACTTTATAGCAATAAAATAAGTATAGCAAGTCACTACCGCCAGCAAATATTAAACATGTAAAATTTTTGGTTCGTTGATGATAATTATTATTTATGGTATTCAAAAATTAAAAATTTCCGGATTTTCAACACACATTACAAGAATCAAGTTCCCTTGAGAATCTGATTTAGATCAAGATTGTTTATTTCACAAAATCCCTAAACAGAAATAATTATGACAGAATACAGAGAAGAAATTTACAAGAACTATGCTTCTGAGATTCAGGAAGCAGACCACGTATTTGACCCCAAAAGTGCAGAAAGATGGGGTAAAGCATATAATTATTATTTACGAGATTGGTTGCCTGAAAATAAAAACGCCGAAATAGTTGACTTAGCATGTGGTGGAGGGAAATTGTTATTTTATCTTAAGTCAAAAGGCTATTCTTCCATACAAGGCGTTGATATCAGCCCCTCACAAATCAATTTGGCAAAACAGGTCGTTTTAAATGTTGAAGAAAGAAATATCCTGGAATATTTATTAGATCATCCACAAAAATTTGATTGCATTACAGGTCTGGACATTATTGAGCATTTTAATAAAAATGAAGTTATTTGCTTTTTAAAAAGGTGCTATTCTGCAATGAAACCCGGCGGCAGGCTAATCATCCAAACGCCTAATGCAGACAGCCCATTCTGCAACACAATACGTTATGGAGATTTCACACATGAGGTTTGTTTTAATCCTTTATCTTTAAAACAACTACTTAAACAGGAAGGTTTTGAACAAATCAATATTCGTGAACAAGGGCCAATCGCTTTTAAATACAGTATTCAATCTACATTAAGATGCTTTGTGTGGAACATCTTAAGAGCTGGACTAATGCTGTTTAACTTTGCAGAAACAGGCAGCTTGAAAAACAAAATATTAACTAGAACTTTTATAATATCCGCAATAAAACACAAAAAAATCAAATAATAAGATTTTTCGAACTGAGATATTTATAACCCCCCGCATCTCACCATCTGCAAGCTTGCAAAGCACTTTCTACGGATCACAAATATATGTTTTTTAATTTATGATCACAGTACAATAAAGACGCTGACTTTGACATGATTTCATGCTTAACTTTAAATGGTAGCATCCCCCTGAAAAATATGACGATTTAAAACAAACTGAAATGCATTAAGTTTTCCAAGGATTACTCCCCAAGCATAATACAGAACTATTATCAAACCTATCACTCAATCAGTTAAAAATATTTTTAGAGTTATCAAACAGCATGAATAAAAAAAATCCTGGTAAAAATAGCAATCTCAAATTGGCAATCATTGTTTCTCACCCAATTCAACATTTTGCACCTGTTTATCAACTTTTAAACAAGCAAAGTAATTTAGACCTTACGGTTGTGTATTACACCGATGCTGGGGCAAAATCTTATTATGATGCTGGTTTTAATAAACAAATAGCATGGGATATAGACTTATTAACCGGCTATAAATCTATCATATTAAATCCAGGAAGTAAGGTCCCAAATGGATTTACCTTAAAAGCTTATAAGCTCTGGAATGTTCTTAACAATGAAAACCCTGATGTGATTTTATGCTATGGTTACGCAACTATTTTTCAATGGATAGCATGGTCATGGGCACTGTTGAAACGTAAGAAAATTCTATATTTTAGTGACTCAACATCAGTTGGACATCATCGAAACTGGATAAAACGTATTGTTAAAAACCTTCCAGTTAGATTGTTCTTTCAGAATGTAAACCTATTCTTATCTGTAGGCGACAGGAATGAACTTTATTTGAAACAATATGGAGCAAAGCAGGAAAATATTCGACGATGCCCGCTTTCAGTTGATATCAAAAGGTTCAGAGTAGAGGAGAAACAACAAATAGAATGGCGGAATAATATTCGAACTGAATTGAAAATTGCGCCGGAAGATTTTGTTTTATTATTCTCAGGCAAGTTTAATAATGGAAAACGTCCTCAGGATCTTATCTTTGCGGTTCTAAAATTAGCCGAACAAAAAATTCCTGTGACTGCCATCCTGTTGGGTGATGGTGAAACATTACCGGAGCTTAAAAAAGCAATTTCAAAATCAAAATATTCAAACTCAGTTCATTTTCTTGGTTTTATTAATCAATCTAAAATTGTTAGATACCAATACGCAGCTGATTGCTGTGTTATGCCGTCAGAACTTGATGCTCACCCACTGGTTGTTACTGAAGCAATTGCATGCGGTTTACCAGTTATTGCATCAAACAATATTGGTTGTGTGGGACCAACAGACACAGTTCAGGATGGTGTAAATAGTTTTGTTTATCCCACTGGTGATATTGATGTACTAATTAAATGTATTAAAAAGATGCAGAGCGACCAAAAGTTATGGTCAAAGATGAGCATTTCCAGTCAAGAAATTGCTAAAACCCAAGATATAGAAGTCGCAGCTGAAACTATTATCAAGACTGTTATCGAATTAACGTAAATTAATAAGTAAGTAATTTTGTAACCATTCAGCTTATTTTTTTGAATACAGTTAAACCTAATTTACAAAAACAGGCATTGTACCTTTAAATAATAAATTCAAGGCTGATGTTGAGCTAATATCCTGTTTGCGACAAGAAGAAATATAGCTTCGAATACGACAAAAGAAATGGGCTCCTTCTTTTGAACGAAAGCATCCAGATATTTTCTGCTGTACCTTGGTCATTCTAATGTCGTTTTCGCCAAGGTTGTTGGTAAATGGCACTATCTCATTGTCCATGAACCTTAGAACATCCTCTTCGAAATTCTGGAGCCGTTCTAAAAGGTTTCGAGATTTTGTTCGTTTTACCCGCCCTCTCTGGCTTTTTCTTCTTGTTTCATCTGGAGGTGGACTTTCTTTTTCTGCTTCTTTTAGAATCTCTCGATATTTCTGGCGGTATTTTTTTGATTCACTGGTGCTTAATTTACCGCCTGCATCGTTTACAGCCCTGTTTATTTTTTCAAGTAACTTCCTGAGTCTTTTAGCCCAGTGCTGACCATCTTGTTCCCAAGCCCTTGTTAATTCTCTGACATGGTGTGCATTGCATAAGGCATGGGTACAATCATATTTATAATATGGTTTCCAGTGGTCATGGCACAATATCCCACCAAAGGTTGGGAGAATGCCAATTGCGTTCATAGCCTCTGTTCCTCTTTTTTCGTGAGGGAAAAAATATGTCCACAGATGGTTTGATGCACTATGTAGCCAATGCCTGTCACCATTGATATTTATCCCTGTTTCATCAGCGTGCAAAAGTTCCGAACCATTCAACTTGTCTATGACTAAATTATCAAAACCTTCAAGAAATCCAAAAGCCTCTTTGTTGAAGTTGAAAATTGAGCCGGTACTTAATGGTATTTTAAGTTGATCTGAAAAATAATCTCTTATTCGATCATAAGGGACAAGCTGGAATTGTGACATGTAGACCGAGTGTGCCTTTATGCTTGTCCCATACTGAACTGCTTTCGTTACTCCTTTTGGAAAGAGGGCGGTAAAACGCCTTCCTTTCTTATCTTCAAGTACTTGAGCTTGATACTCAGTAACAACTCTCAATATATCGATATCAAAAACTTGACGCAAATCATATCCAACTTCTTTATATTCTCCAGATGGTAATTTCGAACGATCAACTTTAATAACCTTCACCTTAACCTATAAGAACAAGCGTGGTTTTCAACCACTACAGCTAACCTGGGGTGGGAAAATAGTGAGTTATTGTCAAATGTTGTGTTTAGAGGTTTAGGCGGCGATCCTTTCAACTCCATCCACAAACTGCACTCCTTCAATAACCTTTGCTAATTTTTTAACCGCATTTATTTTCTGCCATCGTTTC
>Ga0222635_1000252_pt1 | contig 26660 bp, 34 predicted proteins | sample AntAcemetagen139_FD_179809 | JGI IMG/M metagenome (GOLD analysis project Ga0222635, IMG submission 179809) | Saline water microbial communities from Ace Lake, Antarctica - #139 | ecosystem: Environmental > Aquatic > Non-marine Saline and Alkaline > Saline | place: Antarctica: Ace Lake...
AACGAGTCGAAACTTTCGAAGAGTTTAAGCACTTTTTTACGGGTGCGTCAGAATTATTAATACCTGATTTTATGAATGCCACAATGAGTTTTCCGAGGGAAAACGTTTTGCATTGGGAGTTTAAGCCAAAGGAATGCTTTGCCTACAAGGGCATGAAAAGGATCGGATTGATTGATGAATATGAATGCGGCGTTATTTACAGGATTGAGTGCTGGATTAAGAGCCTCGAAATAAAATATGAAGTCAGGCCCAGGATAAAAAAATGTCTGATGCGTGACAGCGAGAATTGTTCCGGAGACTTAACGATGTATTTTTGAGAACGACAATCTCCCTGTAAGCTTCGCCATGCCCCCGACTGGATGGGGCATTATAGTGGAAGTCGGGGTTTTTGCACAACATTGTCGGTGTTATAAGGGGTTGCGGGGAGCCTCAATGGGCCGGACATTCCTTCGCCGGGAAGGTATGATACCGGCGCGCAGCAGCGTGGGTGCATTTCCCCGCGGGAGAGGAACAGATGAACAATATCATAGCGGGAGCCTTTCTTCTGGGGATGATGCTTGTAGGTATCCTGAGCATGAAGAAGATCAAGAGTGCCTCGAGTTACTTTGTCGCGGACAGAAACGCCAATACCCCGGCGGTAACCGGTTCTCTGCTGGCCACGATAATAGGAGGTTCAAGCACCATCGGCATTGCCGGCCTGGGTTATTCGAAGGGCCTTGTGGGGGCGTGGTGGATGCTCGTAGGTGCAATAGGACTCATAGTACTTTCTGTATGGTTCGCCGAACGGGTCAGGAACTATGAGGTATACACCCTCCCCGAAATCCTCAAAAAGCAGTACGGAGGAAATGCGATCAGGATTATCGCCTCTGTTCTGATCGCCGCTGCGTGGCTTGGAATAATCGCGGCGCAGATCATTGCGGCGGGCAAGATACTGTCGGTGTTATGGCCGGGGCAGTCCGTTCTGTTGATGATCATTGCCGGATCTGTTTTTATCATTTACACCCTTCTCGGTGGCCAGTATTCCATCCTGCGTACAGATCTCATACAATCAATCTTTATTATTGCGGGCATTATAGTCTGTACAATTGCAGGCGTATCCGCCGCGGGCGGGCTGTCTGGAATGGCAGAGAACCTTTCTCCCTCGTACTTTTCATTCCCAACGGCGCCCGATTTCGGATGGATCAATCTCCTGACTTTTCTCTTCTTTGTTGGCGCGACATACCTTGTCGGCCCGGATATATATTCCAGAATTTTCTGTTCCAGAGATCCCAAAGTTGCCAGAAAATCCCTTATGCTGACCGCGTCCATTATGATACCCACAGCTTTTCTTATAACATTCGCGGGGATTGCCGCACGGGTGCTCCTGCCGGAGATCCAGCCGGAGAGCGCGTTGCCCGCGCTTGTCATGAGCACAATCCCGACAGGTTTGAACGGACTCGTAATGATTGCCTTTCTGGCGGCGGTAATGTCCTCGGCTGACACATGTCTGCTCACCACTGGCACCATCATCACCTCGGATATACTAGGCCCCCTGTTCAAGATTGATGAAAAAAATCTGCTGAAGATATCCAGGATATGCGTAATCGTCACGGGGGTTGTGTCTCTCCTGATCGCGCTGACCCTGCAGGGTATCATAGCTTCTCTACTGCTGGCATACACAATCTACTCAGCGGGGCTTGTCATCCCGATCCTGTTCGGATTTCACGCAGAAAGATTCGGTCTGAACGCCGCGGGAGCGATGATCGCCATTGCTGGAGGAGGAGTGACCGGACTCATTTTGAAACTCTCAGGCCACAGCGGCCTGCTTCTATGCACCATACCCCTTTCGGTGGCTCTGCTCTTTGCCGGAAGTTACACCTGGAAGAAGACACACAGGACCGGATAAGGATTATATTTTGGACATCAAACGGATATTTGTGGACAATCCGCAAAAACTTGAGGCGGCACAAGGCGATATGCCAGGCGCGCGGTATATAGGAATAGATACCGAATACGATTCATTCAGGTACTTCCGGGAGAAGCTGTGTCTGATACAGGTATGCACGGAATCTCGCGTATATCTCTTTGATCCGTTTCTGGACATGGATATCTCTTTTCTGGGTGATGTCTTCATAAATCCATCAATAGTTAAGATTATCCACGCATGTGACAATGACATCCGCCTGCTTAACAGGGATTACGGCTTCAGGTTCAGGAATATCTTCGATACCTACAGGGCAGCTTCCATTCTTGGGGTCAAAGCCCTTTCCCTTACGTCAATTGTCAGTGAATGTCTCGGGGTGGAGCTGAAAAAGCCAAAGAAGATTCAACGGTCAAGATGGGATATACGGCCTCTGACAGATGAACAGCTGAATTACGCGGCGCTTGATACCCGCTATCTGCCGGACCTGTTCTTTCACCTCAAGGAAGGTCTGATAAACAACAAACTGGAGGAAGCGGCTGAAGACATCTTCCATAAGATGGCAGGTGTGAAGTGGAGTGAAAAAACCTTCAATCCGGAAGGGTTCTCCAGGCTTGAAGGGTACGACGACCTGGAGGATTTTCAGAAGCGTCGGTTGAAAGACCTCTACCGCTGGCGATTCGAAACGGCAAAGGGGACCAATACAGCCGTTTTTCTTGTGCTCTCCGACAGAAACATAATGGACCTGTCAAGAGGAAATGGCCAGACCATCGAATCGCTGAGTGAGACAGGAATAATATCCACCGCGAAGTTAAAGAAATTCGGGCCGCAGATCATAAAGATACTCGGAAATTCGGATATGTAAAGAAGACAAGCCCGCCAAAAGTCAGTTTTCTTCGCTCAGGACCATTTTGGGGATGTTGTTATTGCCCGGCTAAAGATCTAAAAGTCGTACCCACGCACTTCAAACAGTTGGATTTTCTTCCCATTATAATGCCGATGTGTCGGCATAGCGGAGCTTTTTGCGAGTGCGGCAGACCTTCTATTTCGCTGCCTTGGAATTTTTCAGGGACTTCATCAGTATCTCCGAAGGATCAAAAGCGGGAACACCGGAAAAATACTCAAGTTGCATCCTGCACGCACCGCAGTCCGACGCCAGCATGTCGGGATCAACAGCCTTTACCGCCCGCGCCGCTGTGATGCCAAGTTTTACGGCTGTATCCTCATTGCTCGTTTTAAAACCATAGCTTCCGGAAAGACCACAGCAGTTATCCTCAAGGATATGGACATCAAGACCGGGGATCTTTTCAAAAAGCCTCGCAGCAGGATAACCGATGCCCAGCGCTCTCAGATGGCAGGGGATGTGATACGCCACTCTCCGATGAAAGGGTTCAAGGACCGGGTCAATATAATGTTCTTCCATAAGGTTAAGTATATATTCATGCAGATTGTAGGAATTCTCAGAAACCTTTCTGCCGTATGGCACATCCAGTATTCCCGGATAGTCCTGCGTGAGGGATAGACCGCATGATGTACACGAATATAACACATCGTATCCCCGGTCTATGTAGCCGGCAAGAATGCGTGCATTTTTGCTTGCGAATTTCCTTGCCGTGTCAATGTCTCCATTACCCAGGGCCGGCAGACCGCAGCACACCTGCTTCGGCATGATTACACGAACCCCGAGAGACGCCAGAAAATCCCGTATATCTCTCCCCAGGTCGGGCCGGTTGTAGTTCAGAAAACAGCCGTAGAAAAACACTACCTTCTTCCGGCTCTTACGAGGGCCCTTCCATCTCCAGCTCCTGTTCATGGAATGGAAGCGATATTGGGGGAACGGGATGGACGTCGATATTCCGAATACATTCAGCACCCTTTTCACGAATGCTCGTGGGGTCAGGATGTTGACCACAGGGGCAATAAGGGAACCGAGAGCTCCAAGCCAGTAGGTATTGGCGAATACGCGGGATGCAAGTGGCCTGAAATGTTTCCCGCCATATCGGACCTGTTCCTTGAGTATGATCTGAGCCGGGTTAACACCGTAAGGGCAGGCCACTTCACATCGCTTACACTGGTTGCAGAGTCTTATCCATTTATCTATAGATGTTTCATCGTCCGAGCGGAAACGCTCCGCATCCGGGCCAGCCTGTTTGGGGCCGGGGAAATCCGGATTTACCCGTGACACAGGGCAGTTCGCCACACAGATGGTACACCTTATGCAATGTTGAAAATCAAATTCCACTATACCAGTTCCCCACACACATTCGCGGCCGCCACGCCCGTAGCTATGGCCATGCCGTGGCCGCAACCGTATTTCATCACCTCTGAAAAGGCCAGTATGCTCCCGCACACAAAGAGGTTCTCAATCCTGGAATCGACAGGTCTGAAGGATTTATCCACACATATACCGGACTTTTCAATAGGGTGTCCCGGGGCAAAAAAGTCGTTGTTGAACCAGGACTCCCTCTTTCCGGGGAGATATACTGGCAGATCAAATACAGTCTCTCTGACCGCGTCCATTGACGCGTGAAGTCCGCCGCTTACAAATGAACCCGTGGCCAGCATGAACACGTTTCCCTGCACACGGGTGGATCTCCCGGCGCCGGCAAGTGTAACCGCCTCGATCTGGCTGCCCGATTTTTCAACACTGCATATCTCTTTCCCCCAGTAAAGATGCCCACCCCTTTTCAGCAGGGCGTTTTTCAGTCCGCCAAACAATCTGAGGCCGGGCAAAGAGGGTGGCAGGGTGGGTATCTCAAATACTTTTCTGTCGAGTTCTGCCGATATCTCATTACACACATCTTCGGCAAAACGCATGCCAAGCACCGCCGGCATTGCTATTCTTCCCTCCGGGATGTCGAGACCCTTTAACCACGATATAAATCCTTCAAGAAACTGTCTGTTCTCAAACCGCCGGGCGATACCCATCGTGGTGGAGACCCCCGCGTCAAAAATAGAAAAACCTGAGTTTTTGTAATTTGATGTGATGTAATTCGGATAAAAGTCCTTCATCCCTTCAAACGATATTATATGGATATATTCATCAGGATGAAAGTCGGCGAATTCCATTGCGCCGGGCACAAGGCATGTAGTCTTATGCCTGCCCAGCGGTGTCAGTATCCTTCTGTTTGCACGCGCATCACCCGCATACGCCCCGCCTTCCGCCGACATGACAGACTTGAACATCTCAAGGGAACTATTGATGACGTCTATTCCAGCGAGATGATAGGGGTGATTATCCGGCAGCGAGCAGATTGACTCCAGAGGGCTGTTGCCGTCAGCGATTACATCTATGCAGCCTGTGGAAAGACAACAGACGGGATCGCCTTTTGAGACCACGGCGACGCTTCTGCCCGCATCCGCAAGCGTGATCGCCGCCATCATGCCCGACATCCCTCCGCCCGTGATCACCACATCGTAGGTGACGCTCATTGTTCCTGCTCCATACCCAGGATGCCGAGATATATGCTCTCAACAAGCTGTTCTTCCCGGAGTTGATCACCCCACAGGGCCGGTTTGATTCCCCTGAATCTTCTCTGCAGAAATTCCCTGAGAACATGCATGGATTCCTCCGGGGTCATTTCCCCCGTCTCTTGCATGATCCCCAGCGCCCGGTAAGTGCAAAAGCCTCCCTGACACGGCCCCATACCCAGCCGCGTCCTGTGCTGGATATCCCCGATACGTCTGGTGCCGATTTCCCTGGCAACCCTCTCCACATCATCCGCTGTCACCAGCTCACATTCACATACAATGTTTTTCAGGGATTTCAACCGTCTGGAGAGAGGATATCCGCTCAATTCCTCCTGCCCCTCGAGGGGAAGTTCCGCAGTCCGGCATCTCGTCTTAAGACCAAGGACCTCCACTACTCTGTCGGATATCTTTTCCGCCATAAGCCTGTAAGTAGTGAGTTTTCCTCCCATGATACTTAACATACCGTTTTCGTGATCTATTATCCTGAAACCTCTGGATATTTCCCTGTCGTCTCCGCCATCCGCCTTAAGCAAAGGCCGGACGCCCGCGTAGGTCCTGATCAGTCGTGTGCCCTCAAAGTCAGGCAGCATCTGTTGCGCCTGGGTTGCTATTATATCCACTTCGGCCGGATCGACCTCGTTTTCATCAGGATCACTGACCGTTATGGATGTAGTTCCTGCGAGACATACTGCCTCATTGGGTACAATAATGTCTCCATCGGACGAAGGCCGCAGCCTGTTTATCACCATATTCGTCAACCGGTGGTTTGTAATGATAAGGCTCCCCTTGGACAGGGTCATCGGGACACTGCTTCCGGCCAGAGACGCAATCTTGTCCCCCCACGCGCCCGCGGCATTTATGATAATCCTGCCCCTGACCTCCGTGGTCTGGCCTGTTGATTCGTCCTGCGCCTTTACTCCAACGCATCTGCCATGCTCCCGGATGACAGCCACCACTTTTTTATGGGTCAGGATCTCACCACCCCACCTGAGGGACGAGGTGATGTTCAGCATGCACAACCTGAAGGGATCGATGGAACAGTCAGGCACGGTTATCGCTTCTTCGATAGACGGGTTGAGATTTGGTACCAGGTCAAGAGCCCGGCTCGGGGAAAGCACCTCGGTAGAGATGCCCGTTTCTTCACAGCTCTTCAGAAACATATCCCTGAACTTCTTTGAATCGCCGGGGAGACGCACAAATAAACCGCCCGTCTGCTCAACGCATTTTACACCTATTCTTCGCAGGATCATATTTTCGGAAATGCACTGGGCCGCCGCCTCGGGATCATTCACTGCATATCTGCCGCCGCTGTGAAGCAGACCGTGGCACGCGCCCGTTGCTCCGGCGGCAAAATCACCTTTTTCAATCAGGCAATGAGGGATATCCCGCAACGCCAGGTCTCTTGCTATGCCGCATCCCGTGGAGCCGCCACCAATAATGATTACATCAGTCTTGATCATGATTACTTCTCAAAAAATTATTTAACATTGGCCATCCCTCGATCACTCGAATCCCCGGCTTTTTCTTTTCGCAGCAGATGAACAGCTCTCTGAGGAAAATCAGTGATAATCCCGGCAGCGCCCGCCTCGGCGAACTTCAGCATCTCGGCTTCTTCATTCACGGTGAAGGGATTAACGGATATCCCCTTTTCTGTTAATGCTATCACCTGTTTTTCATCTATCAGTGTGCTGAGAACATTATAAGTTTTAAATTCCAGATTTTCCCAGTCCAGGATATCGGTTTCAGAACAACCTGCCAGGGCCTGTATTGCAAGGGAGGGTTCCCGGGCCTGGACCTCACGCAACCATTCATGATTAAAGGAGGAAACAATAACGCGTTCATGTTCTATACCGGCATCGTCTATCATCGCAAGCACCCGTTCAACAAGGGGAAAATTCTTCATGGGGGAGGGAAGGCGTTTCAACTCCAGGTTAACACAAAAAGATGCATCCTTTGTAAAATGCAGAGCCTCACCAAGGGTGGGGATCTTCACGTTCCGGTAAGCCGACAGAGCTTCGCGAGTTACAAGTCCCGCCGCGATCTGACCGAAAGGATCTGTTCTCGCAAACCAGGAACCCGCGTCGAGCGAACGGATCTCATCCAGGGTAAATGTCGTAACGGTCCACGGAGCACGATCCGGGAAACAGTCGCTGACATTGGTGGTGCGGGCAAGAGAATCATCGTGTAAAAGGATCAACTCACCGTCGCCAGTTACCACCACGTCCGTTTCCCACAGACCGGCGCCCACTTCCAGGGCCTTGCGGGCCGCGGCAAGAGTGTTTTCCGGGGCCAGGCTTCGTGCGCCCCTGTGAGCAATAATAAGGGTCATATACTGATATTCTGATTTCTCAGATCATCTTTTTTATTGTGGCCAGGTACGGGCCTGAACTGTCAAGGTAAAATGACAGCGCCTTCGAGAAATTCTTCCCCACAATCCCATCGACAAACAGCTGGCTTACCTCCCTGTTACGTTCAAGAACCGACTGGACGCGAATAAAGATCCGGCGTTCCTCGGTGGACATCCCCTTTACGATTGCGCTCAGCGCGCTTCCGGCGCGTGGCTGGTACATCCGGAAATACAGCAGGTCAAGGGCGTTAATAATCACTATCTTTTCCAGGTCGCGGGCCTCGGCCTTTATGGCGCGGATGAACCGCTTGGGAGATTCAAGCATTTCACACACGTCGGACTCGGGGAAGAGCAGTTCCATGCGGGTATATATGTCAAACATCTGCGCCAGCTTGCTTCGATAGTCCCGCATGCGGATGCGTATATTCTGATAACGATCGGCAATTCCCTCTATAAAACCAGCGACACAGTCGGACGCGCCCTTGGAAATCACGGCCGCCCATCTCTGGAGAACGGCGTTTACATCCATCACGCCGCACGCAAGCAGGATGTCACCGGTTATCATACTGAATACAACGGCAATGGGAATTGAAAGGATCGTTCTGAAAAAGTTCCCTATTACGGTGCCCCTCGACAGGCCTCGAAATGCGGTATGTGTTGAGATATACAGGCCGTTTGCCAGGGCTATAGCTGTATACAGCAGGACGGGGCTGGTAGAAGTCGTAATACCGAATGCCCTGTCCAGCAGCAGGGTCTTTACAAGGTAATCGAGTAGGGGGACGGAAAAACCGGTAAAGAGGAGGGAATCCGTCAAACGATCCCAACTGACATAATCGTTCCATTTCAACAGCGGAGAACGGCGAATGCCGCCGCCGCCTATAACAGACTGAAGTATATTGCGCGCGCCCGTAATCCCGAACCAGATAAACGCCCCGAACCATGAAAGCAGCCACCAGTCCCTGGTAAGGTAAAAAGTGAGAAATGCCGGCACAAATCCTATCAGCACCTTCATCCAGTTTTTCAGACCACTGTTCAGATATTCCCACGATATTCCCGCCCGTGTCTTTTGCGGGCCCTGGGATTGAATATAGAGATCATTGGTGCTCTCTTCGTCAAATCCGCCAAGTGTGACTATATTACCCCCGGTTCCCATACCAGTGTGGGTGGAAAACCGGTCGATCTCCCATTCCTCAAGACGCTTCCTTCCTATGAGACGCAGACCGGGAATACAGCAGGCCATGCGGTAAAAGACATTTGCAGGACTGCTGGAATTGTTGCGTGGCAAATAGTTGGCGCGCAGATAAACCGGAGTATTAACAGGGATGGTGAGACGGGAAAAGGGCGGGGCGTTTCGTATCTCTCTTCGCGCACTGAGGGGAAGGGTGTCTTTGATAACAAGGCCCATTCCATAGAGATGGTGTGAACGTCCTGTCGAATCGCTGCCGACGCGGCTTTTGAGAAGTGTCCCTTTATAATAAGATCGAAACGTCGAGATGTCACGCAGGATCTGCGTGAACTTTTCGATTCTCCCGGGATCCTCCGCGTTCAGTCGCCTGATGGATTCCTGTATAATACGTTTTAATATTATAATGTTATCGTCGTTGATAGCCCTTTGCAACTCACCGATCTCTGCATTGTGAGGCCCTTTGCCCGTTACATAGTCCTTGAGATTGAATATCTCAAGATGCGTAATCATTCCCCCGCAATCATAGAGAAGCTCAATTACATCCTCGACGGTCAGATTGCCAAGGGCAAGGGTAATGCTGTAGCCGGCATTAAGATGTCCCAGCTGTTTGAGAAGCTCACGCGGTGACAGGGTCAGCAACTCCGGAACATCCGCCCCGTCACACGGAATATTGGGGTCCGGAACGGAAGGGTTGTGGGACGAACGCAGGTACCGCTCCACGATAGACTCTGAATCCAGGTGGTTCAGATCCTCCACAATGCCGGTCATACGCTGACGTTCTTCAGCCTCCGCCCCGGCATACAGTGCTCTCAGACCGGCAACATGATCCTTCATTACAGGCAGCATTTTTGTATGCACGTACTCGGCCAGGTGCAGCAATGACGCCTGACCGACGCCCACAAAAGACAGGAACTCCCCCTTGTCAAGCGGGGGAGGGAGAAATCCATAGTCAGCTTCTATTGAGTGACGGTGCCTGTCGTTAAACTCCCGGAGGACCGCCAGGATATAACTCTGCTGGTATTCCGAAATCCTGCGCCCCTCAGCCATAAAAGATTCGACCGGCTTTTCCTTCAGGAAGTTCAGGTAATCATGCGCGTCCAGAAGCCCTCGTGGCGCCCATATAAACAACGCATACTTGTCATGAAACCGGGCGGGAAATTCGACGCCGATCCTGACCCTGATGCCCATAATCTCGGCCGCCTCAAGAAGCTCCCCGGCGACATCCGCTTTTACGTGATTATAATAGATTACCTTGAGCCTTCGGATACCCTTGATCCAGGCATCCATTATCAGGTGAGTGGAGGATTTTCGCCCCTTGGTATTTACATCGTGGACATGATCATCAGTCGCGATCTGGTTCCATTCCTCCGGCATTTCCAGCAGGTGATAACGTCGCAACTGCTCGCGCACAATGCGTGGTTTCCCGGACGCCGCGATGCGGAAATCATGCGCCAGTTCCAGTTGCCGGCGATAATTCCCTCTGGCCTGAGCCAGCTTTTTCATGATCTGCAGGAGTACCCGGGCGGTATTCCTGCGGAGAAAACTATGGGAGCTGTAGAGCACCTCATCCTTAAGACAACGCAGTGCTCCGAGGCGATCGTCCGCCTCACCGACCTCCAGGGAATTGAGCAGGTGGATTACGGCGTAGGCAACGCGCAACTCCTTCGAGGCAGCCATTTCCTTGATCCCATGTGGGTGCAGATAGGGGTTCAGGAGATTCTTGAGATACTTCCGAGACTTATCCCGGTTGAGCACCTCGTTGACGATAACCAGGAGCTCATGGTCCTGTTTATCAAAAAGTATCCGTGAAACGCCACCATCCATCACTTCACCATTAAAAGACGACTCCATAGTAAAGACTTCACCGCCTTGTTTTTCTATTTTCCTGTTCTGTTATCTGATTTCCGGAAGTGCTCAAGTTTAATGCATTCGTAGTACGCAGTCCCAGGACTGTCATACCGGGCTTGATCCGGTATCCAGTAGCGTTGCCCCTCAGTGGGCAACAGCTCTGTGGGGCACAGAGGCCCCACGCTACATAACAAGTTACTTTCCATTATAATGCCGACGTGTTGGCATAACGGAGCTTTTTACGAGTGTATCAAGTTTAAATCGAAAATTACATCCCAGAATCCGGCGTGTACTCAGGAACGATTTCACAAAGTTTTTCTTTTATGGCAGCGGCATCGTAGGTGGTTGCGATAGACAGGAGTTCATCGATTTGATCGTTGAGGATGTCACGATGATTTTTATTTGCATGAAGGACAAGAATCTTCTCATGATTCGTAGCCACGATTCCTTCCCCTTCGGTGATCAATTCTTCATACAGTTTTTCGCCGGGCCGCAGTCCGATAAACTGGATGGGGATATCCTTGTCCGGCTCAAGGCCGTTGAGACGTATCAGATCCCGGGCCAGATCGACAATACGCATTGATTTGCCCATATCCAGGATGAATATCTCGCCTCCTTGGCCCATCGCGCCCGCCTGAAGGATCAGCTGCGAAGCTTCCGGAATGCTCATGAAATAGCGGGTCATGTCCGGGTGAGTAACCGTCACAGGCATGCCCTTCGCAATCTGTTTCTGAAACAGGGGGATCGCCGAACCGGAACTCCATAACACATTCCCGAATCGCACGGCCATAAAGCGCGTCACAGCACTCCCATTCATGCATTCCACAAGCATCTCGGCCACACGCTTCGTAGCGCCCATGACATTGCACGGTCGCACGGCCTTATCTGTTGAAACCAGGACAAAGCGTTGGACCCGGTTTTCAATGGCCGCATCAACCACGTTTCGTGTGCCTGAAATATTGTTAAGGACCGCCTCCCACGGGTGCATCTCCTGCATGGGGACATGTTTGTAAGCGGCGGCATGAAAGACAACGTCAGGGGCGAATTTCCGAAACGCCCTGCATGCAGATTCCCGATTTTTGACATCAACCAGAAACCCCGATGTCGGGACAAAACCGAACCGCTGCGTGCACTCGCCCTCTATCCGGAAAAGATTTTCCTCACTGAAATCTATGAGCGCCAGGGCCTGCGGATGAAAACGTCCCACCTGCCTTACCAGCTCAGAACCAATAGATCCCCCCGCCCCTGTAATCATGACCCGCTTGTCTTTTATATATTCACGAATCTCTTCCTGGTTTAAATGAATCTCGTCACGTTCAAGCAGATCCTCTAAGTGTATCTTGCGGATCGATTTTACCGAAACCCTCCCTTCAACAAGCTCCCATATTCCTGGCACAGTGCGGAACGGTTTTCCGGTAGCCTCGCAGATATCGACCAATCGGCGCATAGCCTCGCCCCGGACCGAGGGAATAGCGATCAGGATCTCATCAAAATCACACTTAATCCGGCCGATATCACTCGTTTTCCCCAGTACAGGAACACAATGTATTGCCTTGCCGAACTTGACCGGATCATCATCAAGAAATCCAACAGGCTTAATGCTAATCGAGTCGCGCTCAAGGATTTCTCTGAGAACCTTTTCTCCCGCGTCACCTGCTCCGATGATAAGCATCCGTCTCGTGGAAGATTCACTGTGGTGGTAAAATATGCGTGGAAAAGAATGATCGCCGGCAAAAACCATCCGAACCAGAACGCGCACCCCTCCCACAAGGAGGAAAGTGAACACAAAATCGAGGACAAAAACAGAACGGGAATAACCCTGGAAGCGGTATAAAAACAAGATAGTCAGAACAATGATCATCGATGAGAATGCCGTCGCATTAAGGGTGCGCTTTATATCCACAAGGCTTGTATATCGCCACATGCCCCGGTAAAGGCCGAATATAAAAAAACAAAGCAGCTTAAGAGGAATAATGAAGGGAAGGATCGTCTTTAAATTAACCAGGCTCTGCGAGGGAATGGCCCACTCAAAACGAACCAGAAAGCTCAGGCCATAAGCCAGCGCGACAAGAACCGCGTCGGCCGAAAGCATCAGGTAAAAGTTTCTATTAAGTATGAGACTTTTCATGGCAGTAAAAATGGCGCGCAGCCAAACTGTTTATATATTATTACTATGGCAATTAAACATGTCAAATGTCATGCCGGTCCCGGATCCGGCATCCAGGCCAATTATGGATTCCGGCTTTCGCCGGAATGACGGCTTTGACGTATATTGTTGCCGGAGTAATAGTATTAACCCACTACCCTGTCAGTTGTGAACTACTTGACTGAGATACGATCCTTGTTTACTTCAAATGTCTTCTGTCCGATCCCTTTTACGTTGATAATGTCTTCAGGGTTTGCGAACGGACCGTTGGTATCGCGATAAGTAATGATCTTTTTCGCATATGCGGGACCAATACTTTTAAGCTTTATCAATTCTTCAAGAGGCGCAGTATTGATGTTGATTTTTCCACTCTGTTCTGCAAACGCAAACGGAAGGGTGCCGGCGATAAATGAAACAACAATCAACAGTACAAAAAATGTTCTCATTCTTTTCATAATATACCTCCTCCTTAACAGTGGTAGTGGGTTAAATGTACGGGGTCGGGCTTTCCTTGCTGGCGTTACTTGCTCCTTGATATACTCCATTTTTTCATTTAGCCAGCAACAATTCTTCATCCATATAATTAAATAGAATCTGGCCCATTTAAAAGCCTTGCCATAATTGTTTGTATACCACTAATACGAATAAATCCATAACATAATTAGGGACAGAGCCCCTATTTTTCTATGATCGCAGTATAGAATTCCTCAATATCTGACAGATGCTTCCTCAATATAGATTTTAAAATCTCCTCATCGATTAATTGATAATCATGAACGGCGATATTTCTGAAACCGACCATCCGCTCCATTTTTACGGCAATCTCTTTGCTTATTATTTTCTTTTCAAGAAGCAACCGGAAATTATCCTTTATAGTGTCTGGTAAACCAAGTCCCTCTGAGGCGACAATATGGGTTGCCAAATAGATTACTGCCTGAACCGACCTTTGCAGGTTCAATACGAATATATCCTGTTTGTCAATATCATCAAGACTATCGGGATCATTATTAGTAGTCTCCAGAATTCTTTTAAGACACCTCTGAATGATGGCAACCTTGGCCATAACTACGTCATTATCAGGCATATAGTCTCCCCGACATGATACTTTCCTCTGCTTCCCTTCTCAGGTATTTTAAGTCGCTATACTCGTTTAGAGTGCGAACAAAAAAATCATTGTATACCTTTTCATTTTTTTTAACCAGCTGGCCGTATTTCAGTACCTGCCGCCGCATTATGGGTGAGGCTGTATTCAAGATAAGGATATCCACTTCTCTTTCAAGATGACTCGTCAGCTGATCCCTGAGGTCGCTGACCTGATAAAAATCTGGCACCTTTTCAAACATAATGGCCACATCTACATCACTCTCATTCGTGGAGCATTCCTTTGCGAATGAACCGAACAAAAATACGAGCAGAAAATCACTGCGATCAATCAAAGGTAGAAGGGCGTTTTTTACATTATGAGATTTTTCCATCAGATTGTCTCTTTTCTTCAATTTATGAAGTATAGTAAATGAGCGAACAATTCGCAATCTATTTCCCCTGCCCAACAATTTGAGAGCTTTGAATAACTATCACTATCTGTCATTTCGACCGCAGAGAGAAATCTTAACAGATGTGCATCATTAAGATTTCTCGTTGTTAACATTCCTCGAAATGACAAAATTCAAAGGTCTCGCATTATCAAGAATTCACAAAATTGCTCTGGGATGGAAAATGGACCCAGGATCTCTATCGATAATCCCTTTTCCTGTCTTTCCTGACCCCTGTTTACTGAATCCCCGTCTCCGGTCTCCGGTCTCCCTTGACCCTTCTCCTGCCTTTAAAAATAGGGGCTCTGTCCCTAATTTCCTTTGGCCCAATCCTCGACTTTCAATTTGCCAATCCGACCAAATTCTTTTACATTGTGAGTCACAATTGTCAGCTTGTTTGCCATGGCAATAGACGCTATCTGGGTATCCCTTTCACTGATCGCCATACCTTCTCTTTCAAGTTGTGCTCGTATGACGGCATATTTCCCGGCCGCTGCTTCATCAAAAGAATACAGGCCCAGCAACGACGATATCTGACTTATTTTCAATCGTCTTTCTTTCTTTTTCATCGGGGACTTCTCTATTCCATACAATATTTCAGCCAGCGTAATGCTTGACAGGGATAAATCCGATGGGGAGTGTTTTTTAATCCGGTCGATCACCCTCCTGTCACCACGCATCCAATAACTGATGATATTCGTATCAAGCAGGTACATATCTCCCCCTGGTTAATCCAAACTAAATTCTTTTGATGGCAACGCCTCAGGCGTTTTGAAATCCAGATCCACAGGGAAATCATTCCAGAAACCCTCCGGCCACCTGCTTCTTTCAAGCGGTTCAAGGATTACCTTATCACCCTTTTTGCTGATCTTCACTTCATTTCCCCTGAAACGAAACTCTTTGGGTATCCGAACCGCTTGCGATCGACCGTTTTGAAACACTTTTGCTATTGATTCCATAGCCTGCCCCTCCCCATGACATCGATATACACCAGTATATACCATTTAACAAAAAAGGCAATCATACAATACAATTAGAATACGATTAGGGACAGAGCCCCTATTTTCTTTTCGCATCTGTTTCTCGATTTTTTCCGGCACGGGGGCGACCGGGAGGACGCTTCACAAATCTACGACCGAGGACATCTTCCAATTGCGTTACAAAATCACTTCTCCCGCAGGGCCTTCCCGTGCTGGTCGTTCTGATCAGACTATTTTGGGCCTCGGTATCAGGCGGCTCCATCAGATATTCTCCCCAGTTTTCTATAGTCTCATCAAGAAAAGAGCAACCGGAAAGAACACGATCTTTAATTCCTTTCACATGGCTTCTCGCACTCGACCACGGGTAATCCTGCGCAACGGTAACGAGACCGGCGCGCACCGGGTTCAACTCCACATAACGCACCGCCGCATAAGCATGACGTTCATCCAGGACGCAGGAGTAATACCGCCCCTGCCAGAGATGGCCGACAGCATTGGCCTTACGATTGAAGTATTGAGAGTACAGCATATGGACGGTTCTGAAGACACTTGATAAAGAATCCTCGGCACGGGGAACACCGACAATATGGACATGATTCGGCATAAGGCAGTATGCCCAAACTTCAAGCTGATGCCGGCCGGAATAATGGACGAGCAACTCCAGGTAGCGAGAGTAGTCTTCTTCCTCTTCAAAGACCATCTGGCGGTAATTGCCCCGCTGGGTTATATGATGGGGATAATCTAAAGCTATGGCACGCGATATTCTCGTCATAAATTATAAAGAATAGGGGCTCTGTCCCTAATTTAGCCCGTCTCCTGACCCCCACTCTTTTTCATCTTGACAATATATCCTTTAAGGCTATAATTGAGCTATGTATAAACTGAAATACAGACGGCAGGCCAGAAACTATCTGGCGCGGCTGCCGCTGAAAATAAAATTGACCATCGTAGATAATTTGCATCAGCTTGCAGCAAATCCGGACAGCCCCTCTCTTGATATCGAGGTTTTAAAGGGACGAGAGGGATTTCGCCTCAAAGTGGGGCAGTATCGTATTATCTATACGCGCCAGGATGACCGGTTAACAATAGAAGTAGTAAAAATCCGCCCACGGGGCGACATTTACAAGAGGTAAATATGGAATACCAGACAATTAAGGAAAATGGAAAAGTAAAGTTTGTGGTGCTGCCTGTGGACCTATTCCAGACCATCCTTGATCGCATAGAAGATGAATCCGATCTGCGTGACATTCGTGCGGCCAAGTCTGAACCGCTATATGATCAGAACAAAGCGGAAGACTATATCTTTATGAATCCTGTCAAACGGGAGCGCCTTGAAAAGGGATGGACACAGGAAGAACTTGCTAATAGAATCGGGGTAAAACAGGCAACCGTGGCAAAATGGGAACGGGAAGGCGCTGTTTATCGCAAGGCAACGAGACAAAAGTTAGCGCAAGTCTTTGGAATAAGCGAGACAAGTTTCTCTTAAGAACCCCATGTGCGACCATGGGGCTGACGCCTATTCTTTGTTATCTTTACGTCCTTTGTGCGTCTTCTGCATTATTTTTTTACCTTAGCGTCCTTTGCGCCTTTGCGTGAGCCGGTCGCTTGTTTTTCAGTTTCCCTATTCAACCCAGTTTTCCAGATGCAGGCCGGAAATTCTCTCAAATTCTCTGGTATTGTTGGTCACCAACGTCATATCCAGTGATCGGGCCAAACCTGCTATGAGCAGATCATAAGCACCAATCGGCATGCCTTCCATTTCAAGTTGTGCTCGGATAGTCGCGGCTTCTACAGCAGAGGAACGATCCAGATCAATAAGGTTCAGAGGCAGAAGAAATTTGGCAAGGGCATCCTCGGAACGTTGCCGGTATTGACTTTTCTCGACCCCATATTGAAGTTCGAACAGGGTGACTGTGGAAATTGCGACATCCTGTGGAGAATGATGTCTGAATCGCTCAAGAACCTTCGATGGGCGTTTTTTAATGAGATATATGCAAATATTGGTATCCAGCAGATAGCGCATCAAAAAGTCTCCCGCATCTGCATTGCAGGCTGATTACGTCCGTCTTTCATGAAATCTTCCGGAAATTCACCGAGAGATTCAAGCAACGAGTCCCATGTCGTTTCAATGGGCTCCAGTATAACCTGGTTGCCTTTTTTGAATATCTTTACCTCTTTACCAGGAATTCTAAATGCCTTAGGCAATCTCACTGCTTGAGAACTGCCATTCTGAAACAATTTTGCCGTTTCCATTTTATTGCCTCCTTATCGTATATATGTTTAGTATATATACCGACAATCCAAAAGTCAATTATTTAACCTTGACCCTTCATGCGATTGCCCCGAGGATACAAACCTTGAGGAATTAGAAACCCGGATCAGATGATGAGCCCGAAAACACATCAGCACATACGCCTAGATTTGAACAACCCCCCGTCTCCTTCCTCCTGCCTCCGTCCTCCGGTCTCCGGCCTCCATTCTTTATCCTCCCATCTCCCACCTCCGGTCTTTAAAAATAGGGGCTCTGTCCCTAATTTCTCCGTCCCCCTGTCTCCTTTTTCCTTGACACCATCAAATAATCGTGTCATTTTGCATATCGACCATCAATATACATGTTTTTTGTTGGGAGACTGAAAAATGTACAAAAGAAATCTTCGATTGCCTGAAAACCCAACGCAGAGCTTTTTCCTCTGGGGGGCACGCCAGACCGGTAAAACAACATTATTAAAGACATGCTACCCGGATGCCCTGCGAATTGATCTCCTCAAAACCGATGAACTTATGCGATACGCAAGGGAGCCGTCGCTCTTGCGGGAAGAGGTGGCAGCGCTTTCACATGAACAATTGATTGTGATTGACGAAATTCAGAAAGCTCCTGTCCTTTTAGATGAAATCCATTACATGATTCAGGAGTGTAAACGCGTTTTTGCACTGTGCGGCTCCAGTGCGAGAAAAGTTAGACGGGGGCATGCAAATCTATTGGGCGGCCGTGCGATTCGCTATGAACTCTTCGGCCTGGTTGCACAAGAACTTGGCACTGATTTTTCCCTTGAGCATTTCGTCAACACCGGCCCGCTTCCGGATCATTATGGGGCCGAAAACCCTGCCCTGGCGCTCCGTGCCTATGTGGATGACTACTTACGGGAAGAAATTCTGGAAGAGGGCCTGACGCGCCGTCTTCCAGAATTTTCCGACTTTCTCAGGGTGGCAGCCATCGGAGACACGGAAATTCTGAACATGTCCAACATTGCACGAGAAACGGGGGTCTCAGTTTCCACGGTCCGGGACCATTATGGCATCCTGGTCGACACCCTGATGGGCGCTTTCCTGCCGGCCTTCACATTACGGCCCAAGCGCCGCACGATCCAGGCGCCGAAATTCTATTTTCGGGATCTCGGCGTGGTCAACCATTTAACAAGGCGTGGGATCATCAAACCCGGATCGGAACTGTTTGGCAAGGCTTTTGAAAACTGGCTGTTTCATGAACTGTCGGTTCACGCAAAATACAGTGAATTGTTCTATGAATTTTCATACTGGCGACTCTCCAGCGGCATCGAAGTCGATTTTATCCTTGGATCCGGCACCGTCGCCATTGAAGCAAAGGGCAAGTCAAAAATCACCTCCGGGGATATCCGTGGACTTGTCAATTTTAAAAAAGATTTCCCTGAGGTAAAATCGCTGATCATCGTTTGTCTTGAAAAAAGGATGAGAAAGACCGACGAAGGTATTTATATTGTGCCTTATCAAGAATTCACCAAATTGCTCTGGCATGGAAAATGGACCCAGGACCTCTATCGATAATCCCTTTTCCTGTCTTTCCTGACCCCTGTTTACTGAATCCCTGTCTCCGTCCCCCGGCCTTCGTCTTGAAAATAGGGGCTCTGTCCCTAATTATTCCTAATTTTCACAGTTGACAACGGACTTCTTTTGAAGTATTCTCTTAGAAAAATAGATGCCAAAGGAGGAGGTTATGGGCACGAGAAGGCAGACATCCATTAAGGTTGACCCAAAAGCTTGGGATGCGGCAAAAGTCATTTTTAAAGAGTATAATTTAACAGTGACGGATGCCATCAATATTTTTCTCAACCGAGTACGACTTGAGGGCGGATTACCTTTTCCAGTAAAAGTACCGTCAGGAAGATTGAGAGAAGCTATGGGAGAGGCAGAAAGCAATGATCTAGTTCGCTATGACGGTATAGAAGAGATGATGCAGGACTTGAAATCATGAAATTTGGCCTGGCCAGAACAAAGAAGTTTAAGAGATCTTTTAAGAAACTGCGCCTGAAAGACAGTGATGAGGCGATTTATATCGATGTGGTTTCAAAGCTTTTAAACGGAAGCCCTTTGGACAAAAAATACAAGGACCATTTTCTAAAGGGAAACCCTGAACAATACAAAGAATGCCATTTGAAACCAGATTTATTGCTTATTTATCGAGTCTATAAGGATGAGGTTCAGCTTATAGATATCGGCGCTCACAGCGATCTATTTGAATAAAAATAGAGAAACAATCTTTGTTAAAGCGTAACTCCCTGAATTTTAGTGCAACAACAAAAAAACAAATCCTGCAAGATCCTGAAAATCCCGTCTCCGGTCTCCTGTCTCCAAAAGAATAGGGGCTCTGTCCCTAATTTCTACTAATTTCCCTAATTTCCCCATTTTAATTTGACATAGTGTGTCACCAATGTTACACCTAAATTCAATTTAATTTGGAGGAAAAGATCATGCCATCTCAAAATCCACGCATAAATGTAGTCTTGAACAATTTGCTTTACCAGGATGTCCGACTTCTGGCAGAAAAAGATAATGTCTCATTATCTGCCAAGGTCAGGGACTTGCTCAAAGAGGCCCTTGAAATTCAAGAGGATATCGCCCTTTCCGGATTTGCCGAAAAAAGGGAAAAATCATGGAATGACTCTAAGGCGCTAAGCCATGATGATGTATGGCGTTAAAATTCAAATATCATCCGGACGTTAAAAGACCTGACCTGCCTAAAATTGATGTGAAAAACAGGGACATCATCAAGAGAGCTATTGAAGACCGGCTTGCCACTCAACCTGAAACCTATGGAAAACTATTGCGAAAAACCCTCAAAGGATACTGGAAGTTGAGAGTCGGAGATTACCGTATCGTTTTCAAAGTTTCCAGTAACAGTATTTTGATCTTCGGTATAATTCACAGAAAAGAAGTTTACAAGCTTATCAAAAAACGAATAGAAGTTTAAGACCAGCTCGTCCCCCTTCTCCCTGTCTCCCGCCTCCCGTTCTCCGTTCTTTATTCTCCCAATAACGACAATAAGGAAAGCCTGCCCCCCTATTCCTACTGACCCCACATAATAGACCCATTTCATGTCTTGACAATAAGGCCATGTTTGTGGCACCATGCAGAAAAACAGGGGAGGAGTAATATGCTGATTCAAACCAAGATCCAAGTTGACCCAAAAGACTATGAATTCGTCAAGAAGGTCTACAAGGATTTGCGCTACAAAAGCCTGAGCGAGTATATGCGAGAAGCCATCAATGCCAAGGTGAGGCAAGACCGCAAAAGACTTCGGGAACAAAAAAGAATAGCGGCCATGCAAATGATTGGAAAAGCGCCATATGAAAACCTTTTTGACTCGATAGAAGGAGAAGATTTTGAAACCAGGTGAAATCTATTGGGTCAACCTTGATCCAACTATTGGCGATGAGATCAAAAAGAAACGGCCGGTAGTCATCTTAAGCGGTGGTCATAATAAGAATCTTAAACTTGCAATTGTTGTCCCTGTAACTGCATGGAATTCGTATTGGGAGGAAAACCCGTTTTTTGTTTCTTTGGAACCTGACACCAAGAGTGGTGTTAAGAAAAAGTCGGTAGTTGACTGTTTTCAAATTAGAGCCGTTAGCCACAAGAGGTTTGCGGAAAAGATCGGGGAAATTTCAAATGACGAGATGGACCAGATAAAGAAGGCAATTACCCTGATTCTTGACATCGAGCCGAAACACTGCGAGGAATAAAGCTTTCGCCCATCTCCGCAATCTCTTTTCCGCAATAATCTTATTTTTTTCTTTTCTGCCCTACTCCCGCCTCCGTCCTCCGTCTTTCCTGACCCCTGACCCCTGTTTACTGAATCCCTGTCTCCAGTCTCCAAAAGAATAGGGGCTCTGTCCCTAATTTACCTAACATTCCTTAAAATTTGGCTTGACTGACAAGAAAGCAACATCTATAGTTGTTTAAAAGTTTAATTGTTTAAAAGTTTAATTGTTTAAAAGGAGGTTTTTATGCCTACGGTAATGAAAATCAGTCCACAGGGCCAGCTCCGGTTACCGAAAAAAATAATGAACGCCCTTGGCATTACAAAAGGAGATTATGTTGAAGTTGATGTGAAAGACAATGACATCATCTTGAAACCGAGAAAGCTCATTGATCCTTCGCAGGGATGGTACTGGACAAAAGAATGGCAGGAGATAGAAGCCCGCGTTGATGACGATATCAAAGCAGGGCATGTTTCGCCAAAACTCAAGACTGCGGAAGACGGGTTAAAATGGTTGAAAAAATAACAGCCTATCAGTTCAGCCGGCGATTTAAAAAAGAATATAGTAATTTGCCCAAAGAAATTCAAAAAACCTTTGACCAAAAGCTGCAACTTTTCCTACAAGACATGTCCCATCCCTCCATTCGGGTGAAGAAAATACAGGGAACCAGGAACCGGTGGGAAGGATCTGTTACCATGAAATATCGGTTCACCTTTGAATTTCTTGAAAACGGATTGATTTTTCGTGCAATCGGAACCCATGATATTCTTAGCAGAAATTCTCAATAAGGGACACCACAGTCTGACTTCCGGTCTCCCGTCTCCCTTCTTTATTCTCCGGGTTCCCGTCTCCGTCCTCCCTGTCTTTTCTGTCTCCCAATAACGACAATAAGGAAAGCCTGACCCCCTATTCCAATTTCTCGCACCATTGGTGCGAGTTTTTCGTTATCAGCATAGGCGGCGTAAAACAGCCTCATACTGTGCAGCGCGGATACGCTGTTTGATCTCACCCAGTAAGGCAGGGTAGTCATTTGGCAAATTAGTTGTCATAGTTTTCTTTATATTTTTTAACATTAGCGCCTTTGCGCCTTTGCGTGAGGATGTTTTTCCCAATAACGACAATAAAGAAAGCCTGACCCCCTTTAATAAACAAAGCCTGTTCGATTCAACGCATCAAGCATTTCGTCCATTGCCGTAACAGGATAGATACGAAAGTTCTCGCGCTGTTGGGTCTTTTGGCCACCGTAAATCAAACCGCCACCGTGGGGCGTTTCACCTGCCACGCGTGAAAAGTGTTTCAGACCTTTGAAGAAATCAGCTGCGATTGTTGCGCCCGCCTTTACTTCCACTGGAAATAATTCGCGGCCGCTTTCGAGAATCATATCCACCTCATTGCCCCGGCTGTCTCGGTAAAACGTAACAGTGTTTTTCCTGCCCCTATTGAAACGATATTTAATCGCCTCCATAAGCGCAAGATTCTCGAAAAGATTGCCCCGTAACGGATCGTGGCTGACATGAATTACACTCTCTATACCCAGCAAATATGCAGCCAGACCGACATCATAAAAATACATTTTGGGAGATTTGATTAACCGTCTTGAAATATTGTGATACCACGGTTTCAGCAGGAAAATAATATAACTCGCTTCGAGAAGAGATAGCCACGATTGGACGGTTGTATGGGAAACACCAGTATCGTTAGCCAGGCTCTGCATGTTCACAACATGCCCAATTCGCCCTGCACACAGCCGGATGAACTTATGGAAAACCCCCAGATCGCGAACAAAAGTTAACTGTCGCAAATCCCTTTCTACATAAGTTTCATAATAATCCCCCAATGCCTGCGTGGGATTCAATCCCTGGTCGTGGATACGCGGATAGAACCCCTTCAACATAATCATATCCAGCGATTCGGGAAGAGTCGTCTCCCGAATTTCGGAAATGCTGAAGGGCAAGAGTTTTAATAGAGCTGTACGTCCGGCCAGCGATTGATTGATAGTGTCCATAATTTCGAACTGTTGGCTGCCAGTAAGAATAAACTGCCCCGGCGTTTTATATTCATCGACAATGCCCTGAATATAGGAAACGAGCTGAGGAACGCGCTGGACTTCATCAATGATAGCTCCACCCGTGTGGGCTGCCAGGAACCCTCGCGGATCAGCGGTAGCGTATTCGCGAACATCGGGACTCTCCAGGTTAGCATAAGCCATGTCCGGGAAAACTTTGCGGCACAGAGTAGTCTTCCCGCTCTGCCTGGGCCCCGTCAGAGTAACAACGGGATATTTAGATGCCAAATCACGAAGCACCGGTTCAATAATTCTATTAATCATATCAACCCGCTAACAGATTAATGCACATTATGCAAGTAATACTTTCATAGTGTGCAATCACAAAGGAATTCAAAATCTCGGGCTTATATTTGTTCCTCTGTCATTTCGAGGAGCGTCGGCATTCTGTCATTTCGAGGAGCTCTCAGCGACGAGAAATCTTAGCCCTTCAGCATGTTACATTTTTAAGATTTCTCACATTCGTTCGAAATGACAAATTAATATAAGTTACTTCCAATTATAATGCCGCAAAGTGGCACAGTGGAGTTTTTCACGAAAGCATCCAATAACGACAATAAGGAAAGCCTGACCCCCTATTCCACGCCTTTGCGTGAGGATGTTTTTCCCGTCTCCGGTCTCCCGCCTTTCCTGACCCCTGACCCCTGTTTACTGAATCCCTGTCTCCGGTCTCCAAAAGAATAGGGGCTCTGTCCCTAATTTCCCTAAATTCCCCTACGCAATCGCCTGCACTCCTTTTTTGTCGACCACTGTTAGCAATCTCAATGCTGGACCGCCTGGTTTTTTAACGCCTCGTTCCCAATCAGAGACCAGATTCTTCGATACATTCAGATAAAGCGCAAAGACCGGTTGCGACAGATTTTCACGCAAACGAATCAGTTTAATCTCCTCAGGGCTCAAAACACGAACAGACGTTAAACAAGCCTCATCAAACTCACGCATGGTCTTTTTGTCGACCGCGTCAATCTCATGCAGCGCCTCCATGGTTTCATGGATCGCGGCAAAAGCTTCACTTTTATATCTCTTAACCATCGCCTTAGATCTCCTTAAATTTCCCCATAGCTACCAATTCGTTTAACTGTTTTTCTGAGAGCTCCATAACGTAACTGGCCATTTTCTTGAACTGCTTTTCTTCATCTTCCCGGATGTTCCCTCTCTCACTTTTGGAAAACCCATAAACAAAAATCGCCCTTTCCCCCGCCTGGTACAGAATAACGGTCCGGTAACCCTTGGACTTCCCATGACCTGGCCGAGCAACGCGTTGTTTGACCACACCTCCGCCCAGATTGGCATCAATCTGACCGCTCTCGGCTCTCCGAACAGCATCGCGAAGGGCATGATCGGTGATTTTCTGGTCACGTGCAAAACGGCAAAACCATGTATTTTTGAAAATTCTCATAGAACACGACTATCGATATCACACAAAGTGTTACTCTTCAAGTCCCTATTCTCACCCCTCACTGTTTTTTCCCGAAATGACAAGTTGAGAAGTCTTTTTACGAAAGTATCAAATAACGCCAATAAGGAAAGCCTGACCCCCTATTCCACGTTCTCGCAATAACCACAATAAGGAAAGCCTGACCCCCTATCTTTCCCGTTGCCCCCTTCCATGCTGTTTTTAACATTAGCGCCTTTGCGCCTTTGCGTGAGGATGTTTTCCCCAATAACGACAACAAGGAAAGCCTGACCCCTTAAATTCCACAAAATCAAGAATCGTTTTTATCTCTTAATTCAAAATTCAAAATCCAAAATTCATAATTGCCCTTCAAGTCCGGTCTCCAAAAGAATAGGGGCTCTGTCCCTAATTTCCAAGTTACTTCCAATTATAATGCCGCAAAGTGGCACAGTGGAGTTTTTCACGAAAGCATCCAATAACCACAATAAGCAAAGCCTGACCCCCTATTCCTTAAAAATAGCGGACCGGGATCTGCATAATATTATCGGCCAGGAATTCGATTTTGTCTGAGTTATTCACCAATATCCCTAAAGGAGCATCAGTATCCTTTAAGAAATTCTTCAATGCCGTCAGCATACCTTTTTTAATTTTATGACCCAGCTTGATCTCAATTGGAATAACGCCAAAAGGAGCGTCTATAATAAGATCTATTTCTGATTTGTCCCTGGTTCTGTAAAAATGAAAATCGATTCCCGCGGTCAAGGTGCACTGAAACCCTCTTATAATTTCCTCTGCAACAAAAGATTCAAATGAAAAACCGGCCACAGGGTGGATTAACAAGTTATCAAGACTATTAATTTTTAAAAGATGATGCAGTATCCCCTGATCACGGAAAAAACCTTTGGGCATCTTTTGCACCTTCTTTAATTTATTTTTTTCATAACTTCTCAGATTGCGCCATATAAATGTATTATGAATTATCTCCAGATACCCTTTTGAGGTAACGGAACTGACTTCCAATGCCCTGGCTATGTCTGACTGATTAATAATTCTGCCGGAATGAAAGGACAGAGTCTGGATGAAAAGACGAAAATTATGAGGGTTGATTCCGGGGAAAAGGCGTTGAATATCTCTCCTGATGTAATCCGAAAAATATTCATCCATCCATAGACCGTAAAACTCCGGAGCATCGCGGCCCTTTATCCTGGGTTCCGGGTAACCACCTAACCGCCAATGGTCGTATATCTGCCTGACATCCAACTCTGACTTTAGATTTGAAATCCGGCCTGAATCAGGTTTATCCTGAGAAAGCAGTGAATAAATTTGAGGAAGAGGTTTGTCATAAAACTCCGCCACCTTAAAGGGCCAGAGTTCAATAGTTGCAATTCGCCCGGCCATACTTTCGGACAGCCCTTTGACTATATCAGGAGAGCTTGATCCGGTAAGGAGAAACCTGCCGACTGCGTCTCTGTCCCGATCAATGACGCCTCTTAATACTTTGAATAAATCCGGGTATTGCTGGGCCTCATCAATAATTGTTTTTTCACTTTGCCTGGCAAAAAAACCTAATGGATCACTCGTTATCAGCTGATAGTCATCCGGTCTTTCCAGATCATAGTATTTCCAATCAGGACGGACATTTTTAACCAGTGTCGATTTTCCACATTGCCGTGAACCAATAATGGCAACAACCGGGAACATATCCAAAAGCCGGTCTATCTTATGCTCGATCAATCTCTTTTTATACGTCATTTTTAAATGCTACCCTTAAAAAA